>Ga0302319_10001112_pt1 | contig 60345 bp, 43 predicted proteins | sample Bog_T0_2_FD_203319 | JGI IMG/M metagenome (GOLD analysis project Ga0302319, IMG submission 203319) | Peat permafrost microbial communities from Stordalen Mire near Abisko, Sweden - Bog_T0_2 | ecosystem: Environmental > Terrestrial > Soil > Wetlands > Peat | place: Sweden: Abisko, Stordalen Mire...
CTGATAGTATGAGAAGCGGCGACAATCCAAACATCTGCAAGCAAGTCCCCGTCGTCTAGCCTGGCCTAGGACATCGCCCTTTCACGGCGGTAACACGGGTTCAAATCCCGTCGGGGACGCCAAATCTTTTCAAGAGCTTACGAGGAACGCCCACTTTTCGCGCAGGCACAAAAAGGCACAACTCCGTTGCCAAAATTCTGGCCCGGTTTGCCTAATCGCCAGTGTTTTCGTGCATCCGGAGCTGTTTTTGTAGGCACAAAAAGGCACACGCAACTCCGCCATATCAGGCAGCCGCAACCGCAGGTGCGCGAAACAGGCGAATGACCCTACTCTGAGCTCTTCGTTTGTGAATTGTGACCGCTTGAGTATACGTATCCAACGTCACTCGGCTGGAAGCACGACGAAGCAATTCTTGCATTACCTTGATATCTGCTTTTGTTGCCCGTAGCAGGGAAGAGTAGGTGTGCCGGAAGGTATGTCAGCCGATGTGTGCGATTCCGATCTTCACCGCAGCAGGACGGATAAAACTCCTCATGAGAGTTTGTCCCCAATAGGGATTTTTGCCGGACGTAGCGGGACTGGCAAATACCCAGTCATCTGGTTTTCGGTAAGGTGTGTACTCCTGCCATCTCCGCAGCGCTTCCGCTAGGTAAGCATCGAGCGGAATCGGTTTCTGGGACGCTTCGGTCTTGCATGGTCCAACTACCTGAAACACGATCGACCGTGTGACGCTGATCTCGTTTGATTGGAAGTTGATATCCCGCCATTTCAGAGCAAACAGTTCGCTCATTCGCAAGCCCGTGCCGGCGTCCAGCAAGACAAGGGTTCGCTCGCGCAGCCCGAGACTGGCAATCAGCTGCTGAACCTCGCTCGCACTTAGTACGGTCGGGAACTTCTTCCGTTTCGCTCCCTGTCGCACTAAGCGAATCGGATTGTACTTGCAGATTTCATGCCGAATTCCATGGTTGAAAAGGACGCTCATGATATTTCTGATTTTCGCGCAGCTTGACTTCGCCAATGCTAGCGATCTTAGCCAAAGTTCAACCTCCCCGGCGCTGATACGGTTCAGCGTGTAGTTTCCCCACCTCGGCATAATCCATTTATTCAGGTAGCCGTTGTATGTCACTTTTGTCGAGTGGGTTTTCCAAAGAGTGTCGGGCTTCAACTCTCGCTGCCGATAGTGATCCACCAATTCGGACACAGTGATTTGACGCACTCTCACTCTTTCACTCCGTATGTTCGTACAGAGATGAAGGCCTGCAATCGCTTGCCGAGCCGCAACCTCGTCAACGAAGTCATTCGTTGTCCCAACAACCATTCTGCGATGTTTACGGTTGCCATCGGCTCCAGGTTCTCGCCACCTGAACTCCCAAACGTCTGATCCGCCGTGCCGTTCTGTTCGCATCATGCTTCCGTTTTGCATGGGATTTTCCTTTCTATGCCTCAAATGCGAATAATTGCCTGCAGGACTTGCAGGCACAATTCAGACACTAATTGTCGATCAGGAATGCCGAAAAGCGCGACAAATCGAGGAAAGTTATCGCTTTCCTGCGGCGATGTCCAGCAGTATGGGTGACGCTTGCTCCCTTCGAACGCCGGGCTCGATCTCATCTCGCCGTTCTGCTATGAAAACTGTTTCACGTTGACCCGAACATGGTTCGAGAGGACAATAGGCCCGCGATCTGCGGAGATTTTGGGCAAGCCACGGGGGAAGTCGGCGATGAGAAAACGAGTTCTGGGTTTGGGCCTTCTGGCGTTGGCAGGGCTTGCGTTTTTCCCCTTTTTCGCGACTGCTCGCGCAGATGCCCAGACTGAAACCATACTCCATAGCTTCGGCAGCCAGCCAGGCGATGGAGCTTTTCCCCATGGAGGCTTGCTCTATAACAAAGGCAATCTTTACGGGACAACCAATGCCAATGCCCCAAGCGGAACTCTAGGGAATGCGTTCGAAATCACCGCAAAGGGGCAGTACACCATACTGTATAACTTCGGCAGCCAGCCGGGCGACGGAACTGCCCCGTCTGATTTCGGTGGTTTGGCGTTCAGGGGTGGTAAGCTCTACGGCACAGCGTTATCTGGAGGTGCGACCGGCGGGTGGGGTACCGTGTTTGACCTGACGTTGAAGGGAAAAGAAAAGGTCCTCCATACTTTCGGCGGGCAGCCGGATGATGGGGAGTACCCTTTCGCGAGCGTGATCTTCGACAAGGCGGGTAATCTCTACGGGACCACGGAAGAGGGCGGTGCTTACAACAGCTATTGCCTTTATGGCTGCGGTACTGTGTACGAGGTGACTAAGACCGGAGAGGAGAAAGTACTCTATAGCTTCCAGGGCCTCCAAGACGCAGCATCTCCCACTGCGAATCTGACATTCGACAAGGCAGGCAATCTCTACGGGACAACGGATTTTGGCGGCGTTTACCAGGGGGGCACGGTGTTCGAACTTAGCCCGACCGGAGAGGAGAAGGTCCTCTACAGCTTCAACAGGCAATCCAGTGACGGGAATTATCCCGCGACAGGTGTAGTCTTCGACAAAAAAGGCAGCCTCTACGGAACCACCTTTTACGGCGGCGTCTATGGCCAGGGGACGGTCTTTGAGCTTAGCTCGAGTGGAGTGGAGAAGATACTGTACAGCTTCGGCGGCCAAGCCGGCGACGGGATTGAACCATACGGAAGCGTGGTTTTCGACAAAAAAGGTAACCTCTACGGGAGTACGTTCGCGGGCGGCCTTTATGGGCAAGGCACGGTGTTCGAACTTAGCCCGACCGGAGAGGAGAAGATTCTTTACACCTTCGGCAGCCAAGTCGGCGACGGTGCTACTCCGCTTGGAGGTTTGGTATTGGACGCGTCGGGCAACTTGTATGGCGTAACCGCATACGGCGGCGCTTACGGCTTTGGCACGGTATTCGAAATAATCCCGTAACGCGCATCCTCAGGCAATATTCCAGTCGAGGCGGAGCATTGACGATACGGCGATTTGGACTAAGCGGCATCCGAAAAGCCAAGCGACTATGGGTTTTGAATGGTTCGATTGTGGTGCGGAGAGGGCAGTCTTCGCACAGGTCGCATTCTGGAAATCTCTGCGTGTTGCCATTGGCCCAGATACAGCCCGCAACTGGGATTCTGGTCGTTGTGCTCGGGATTGATGCAGGAGAATACCCTCCCTTTGACAAGGTGGATTCCCTATGGTGAGTCACCGATTGAGATAGTTATTGAGCCGCCCTACGGGCGATTGTTTTGAACTGCCAAACCAAACCAGCTTTACTCCACACCGCGCTTCGCGAATTCTGTATCAGTGGGCTAGTACGAAGAGAGACCCCCCGGCAGAGCCGGGGGCTCTCTTCTTACTAGATCTCGTTGGACAATAGCGCCCGTGCAATCTTTTGAATATCTTCTTTCGACCCTCGAAAGGCCCAGAGTTGGGAGCGATCTTCCATCTGATGCAGACCGGTGTCGCCGCCAATCGCTGGAACGTGATATTCCATCTCGCTGAACTCTCCCCAGCGGCTGTTTACGCTGCACGCTTGCGTGGAATATCCTCGATCATCAGGTTCGGTCCACGGCACATCGGCATACTCGCCCGACGGATTCACATAAAAATTTCGAACGATGAGTGCGTGCCGGTTGCCCGTGGGATACAGGTAGCCAATACGGCCGGTGGTTAGCGCTGCACGCACTCCGATCTTGTGTTCGCCGGTCGCCCGCATCTTGAAACGCACCAGACGATCACTCATTGCAAGCTCGTCGGCAGGCGTATCAACCAGGCCAAAGTAAATTCTGGGCTCGGCTTTGGTATAAGTGGGAATAAAGAGTTCCCCCTGATGAGGCATCTGCGTCAGACTCCAGAGGCCAACCAGTGGAGCGCCATCTGGGTTTGGATCAAGGATTTTCAGCGAAGTCAGCAGAGTATGCCCCGCATATTCCACCGCCCCGGTCCGAATCGTAGCATCGTAACGCAAAGGATTCGGGGCCGCCGCCACTGATTTTGTGATCTTCAGTTCCACCCGCTTCTTGGATCGAAATGCGTCGATCTTCAAACGGTTGGTGAGTTTGACTCCGCGGCCAGTCTTCGTGAGTTCATAGTTGCCGGGATCGAGGCTGCGCGGTTGCCAATACCCTGCAATATCAATATTTGGAAACTTAGGGAAGAAGAAGTCGACTTCTGGTGCAAGCCAGGTTCGGTCGCCACCAGAGTTTTGCCAATCATCACTTGCGTAGTAGGCGCGAGCCGTCTCCGCGTTCTTAAGCACGGAATTCGTCCACAGAAAGTTTTCATCATTGCCGGGAGCGAAAACCCCGAGAATCCTGCCTCCATAGGGCAAAATCAGCAGCCGCGTTCCGTCGTTGGTTTGATGTAGTTCGGTTTGTTTGCCGACTGCTTTCAGTGTTGCGATGAGATCTTGCAGCATTTCTCCGCCACCTAGACGCCTGGGATATAACCTCTGCCAAAGGTGTTCGTCGACTCTTTTCTGAAATCGGAGACCAAGGACATGAGCGCCGTGGTTCCGCCGTCGGCGACGATGGTTTGGCCGACAATGAACGACGCATCATCGGAACACAAGAAAGCCGCCAGCTTGGCAATGTCCAAGGGTTCTCCGCAGCGTGCCACCGGAATGGCTTTATAACCCGTTTCTGCCGCAATTTCCTTGGTGAATCCGGGGATGCACTTGAAATAGTTTTCTACCGTGACCCATCCCGGCGCGATCGCATTGACGCGAATGCCTCTATGAGCCAGTTCCACGGCGAGAGACCGTGTATAGGAAATGATCGCTCCCTTGGTTGCCGCATAGACCGTATGTTCCGGTACACCTTGCAATCCATGCACGGAAGACATATTGCAAATGACGCCTCCTCCGCGCTGCAGCATGTCTTCCACGACTCTCTGTGTGAGGAAGTACTGACCACGGAAGTTGATGTGAAACAGCTTGTCGAATTGTTCTGGTGTCACTTTGAGGAACGGCCGATTCATAGTGACCCCAGCGTTGTTGACCAGGCAATTGACGCCGCCGAGAAACTCGTTCGCCTGATCGGCCAGGCGAGTCGCCTGTTCCAATGCGTCAAAGTCCGCTTGAAACGCCGCGGCCTTGCGTCCCATCGACTGTACTTCCTCAACCGCCGCTTTTACTCCGGTATCGCTTTGCACGTAGTGAAACACGACATCGGCGCCCTGCCGGGCAAATTCGAGACCGATCTCATGTCCGATCCCTGTGTCGGAGCCGGTGACCAGCGTGTGTTTCCCCTGCAGTCTGAGTTCTTGAGGCATATGAAGACCAACCGACTAGTGAATTTTGATAGTAGTACTAAGAAAGTGTTTGCGTGGACGGCAACCAGCTTCCCGCTGCATTACGATAACACCACCAAAGCTTGCCGAAGGCCCGCCACACTCTACGTCCCAGGTGTCGCTAGTGTCAACAAGAATGTCAACTATAGCAAGCGCTGGAGAAGGCCGAGTCATCCCGCAAACCGCGGCTCGTCGATGCCTGTGACGCCCACTTTCAGACGAAATAAATCGCCCGATTGCGGGTACTGTTCCTTTTCGTTCTCGCTCAGTCCCAGATTGGCAGAGGTGACGTAGAGTTCGTCCAGGTGTTCGCCGCCGAAGGCACAGCTCGTGGGATTGGCAACAGGGAACCGGTACTCGCGGTCCACCTTGCCCTCCGGGTTATAACGGACCACTCTCCAGCCTCCGCAATACGCGCTCCACACGAATCCTTCGCTGTCCACCGTCAGCCCATCCGGTATCCCGCCTTCCGGAGAAGTCTGCACGAACGTCCGGCGATTGGAGATCGTTCCGGTTGTAGCCGCATAGTCGTAGGCGTAAATGCTGTAGCGGAAAGAATCGGTAAAATACATGATTGTTCTGTCAGGGCTCCAGCCAATCCCGTTCGCCACGGTAATGTTCTTATCCATCAACCGGCAAGAACCGTCGCCCTGAACGCGGAATAACTCACCGTCCGGCCCCTTGGGATTGGCATCATTGAGCGTACCCACCCAAAATCGACCTTCGAAATCGGTGGCCGCATCGTTAAAACGAAAACCCGTCCGACCAGCGAGCGGATCGCAAACCGGTTCAAACGTTTTGCGCTCGATGTCCCACGTCGCAATTCCCTTGGCCGTGGCAGCCAGCAACCCTCCCGCCTTTCGAATCCCCAACGCCATGACCGGCATGGCCGTCGCAAACACATCGAGTTGCCGCGTTCGCGGCGAGAACCGCAGGATCTGAAACTCCCCAATAAAGTTCACCCAGTAGAGGAATCCCTCCCGCGAATGCCAGATGGGTCCTTCCCCGATCACATTACGAATTTCGAGAATATGTTCGACTTCCGCCATAGTAGGACCTGCTCCTTGACTTCTTGGAACAATGGAGTCAGTACGACGCGTTGTCGCCGAAAGCTCCGCTTGCACAATTATCAGCCATGTCGGAAATTGTCAACAATGATGTTGACTGTAGAAGACGCGTTCGGCGATAATCTCGAGGCATATCCCGTCGCTCCTCACCATGAAAATTACTGCTGTCGAGACCATCTACCTGCAACGCGGAATTACCGTTCACGCCGGCGCCATTACCTATCTTTGGGTCCGCATCCACACCGACGAAGGCCTTATCGGTCTAGGAGAGAGCTATCCGAACGCCGAGGCGGAAGCAGCCATCGTGCATTCGCGTCTGGCTGCCGTGTTGTTGGGCAAGGACCCCAGCTCTATCGATCGGCTATGGGCGGACATGTTTCTCGCTGTCTCCTATAGCGGTTGGGGTGGCGCCGAAATGCGGGCTCTCAGCGCGGTCGACATCGCGCTCTGGGATTTGCTCGGCAAAGTCACGGGACAGCCGATCTATAAACTGCTGGGCGGCGCGTCGCGAGAGTCCATACGCATTTACAACACCTGCTATGACCGGCTTGATTTCAATCATGAACCGGCTCGATTGGCCGGGGAACTTCTGAAGAGCAACATCAAGGCCATGAAGATCTGGCCGTTTGATTCCATCGCGAAAGAAAACAGCGGCAACCACATCACGGCGGAGCAGATACGGCGTGGGGCCGAACCGTTGCGGCTGATTCGCGAGGAATTTGGCGACGCGATCGACGTTGCCATCGAGTTCCACGGTTTCTGGAATCTGCCGTCTGCTGTCAAAATCGCTGCCGCTCTCGAGACCTACAAGCCTATGTGGCTGGAAGAAATGCTGCCGCAGGACAATTTGGCTGCTTACGCTGAGCTGGCACGTTCTACGAAGATACCGCTTTGTTTGAGCGAGCGGCTCTTCACTCGCTGGGGATTCCGCGAACTCCTGGAAAATCGTGCCGCGAGCATCATCATGCCCGATATTTCCTGGTGCGGAGGGATTTCCGAAGGCAAGAAGATCGCAACTATGGCTGAGACGTACTATCTCCCCATTGCGCCGCATAACTGTGGCGGTCCTATCCTGCACTTCGCGACAGCTCATCTATCGGCTAACGTCACCAACCTGTTTATTATGGAGAGCGTCCGGCGCCATTATGGCGAGGAATATGATGGGTTGGTTACGAAAAAGCTCGTGGCCGGAGTGAGTGGCGATTTGCCGTTGCCCTCCGGGCCAGGCTTGGGAGTAGAGCTCAGTGCCGATGTGCTCAACCGCAAGGACGCAATCGTAAGGCGATCGTCTCTTTAGTCAGGACATACCATTCCGACGGTGATGACGCGACACCGAAGGATAAGTGTGGAAGTCCGCGAGGACAAGCCGCTCCGATCACGCGCTCTGTCGCAGAAAAGCCACTTCGGACGTGGCGGGGTGTGCCAAGAAAAGCTTGATCCCGTTCGAAAGCAAATCGGCACCGCCCGCTCGCAAAGTAGGGCCACCATTCGCGAAGGTGATCTCATAGCTTCCGCTGGCCCGGAGGCCACGCAGCGGAACCCGCACGGCATCCTGGGAACTGCCCGCCTTGAACACCAGCACCACGGCTTCCTCGGCGGATGGCGAGATGAACTGGATGGCCTGACACTGGCCCTCCGTGGCGCCCGTCGGTAGCAGGTGGTAACAGTCGTTCTGGAGAAGATGACGGTAGCGCTTGTAGACCTCGATGTTTCGCCGCGCTGCCGCGAGCACTGGCTCTGGAAACAGCGAGATGCGCTCCTTCAGCATCCCGAGAATGGTACCGAAGCCAAACAAGCCGAGCATGCGGCTGCGGAAGATCGTGTCGAGCATCGCAGGATCGTTCGCGCTTTCGGTGAGAGCCTTATCCTCTGACACGACCCAGGCGCCATTGTCGGCACTCGGGTAGAGATAGCCTGCAACCATGGCGTTCTGACGAACGTGCTCGGAAGCGGAACTCGAATCGCTCAGCCAGTTGGCGCGGATCGTGCTTGCCAAACCGTAGTCAAGGCGGCTTCCGTAGCCACACTGTTCGAGGACAAGATCGGGGAAGGCGCGGTGAAGGTGGTCGAAGATCTCGTACTGACCGATAAGCGCGGCATAGCTCGCGTCGCCGAGTTGATGCCCGTGGTCGGTCCGATCGCAGTTGGCTGGAAGACGCGGAATTCCCGAGTTGTCCCACTTCAGCCAATTCAGATCAAGTTCACGAACGATTCGGGTCAACTTATCTTTCAGGAAATCGATGTACTCCCGGCATCCCAGACATACTTGAGTTGCGGAGCTTTCCCAGCCATCCGGGTGAAGTGTCAGATCCTTTCCCTCGAGCTGAGCGGTCCAATGCTTGGGAATCGTCGTGCCGACCAGGCGACTATCCACCACATTCGGCCCTACCCACAGGCCGAATTTCATTCCTGCGCCGTGCACCTTGCGCGACATGGCGGCGAGACCCATGGGAAACTTCTCCCGGTCCTCTGTGTAGTTGCCGAGGCCGCAACCCCAATCGCCGGTACCTTTCCTGGAAGATCCCGAATACCACGACGCATCGTGCACAAAAACATCCGCACCAAGCTTGGCTGCGAAATCGACTTCGTGGAGTAGAGCATCCTGCACTCCCTCCGCATCCGTCGCCCAAAAGTCATAGACGACCCACGGCCAGTTCTTGAGAGGCGGAGCGAAGACGTGCCGTTGCATGTAATGACGCGCGGTGAGGAATGCCTGCTCGCGATCACCCTGAGCCAGACCAAGAAATACACGCGGGGCGGAAAGCTTTTCGCCGGCGGACATGTCGTGCGTCAGATCCTCGAGATCCACGCTGATCCACGTGCCGTTTGCATCTTTCTCAATGCGGAATTGCCAACCGCGCTCCCACTCGATTCCGACCAGAAGAAATTCGCCTTTGTCAGCCGCTTCGAGGAGCAGCAGTCCGCAGTATTCAGGCGCGTTCCAGCGGCCCCCGGAGAGAGCAAGGTCGCCAGTGATCGCTTTGGTTTCCAGTCCGTACGCGTCGCGCCGAACCGCATGTACGCTCAGCGGGCCGATGTCATCCCGCAGCGCGAACCGAAAAGGGCCGAATGCCGTCACGCCTTTGAGCGGAGTCTTGCCGGTGTTTTGAAACTCCGATTGAAACTCCACTATGGGCGCGTCGCTGAAGGCTTGCAGCACGGCGGTCATGGTGACGTCAACCGCGTTGCTTCGAGAAGTGTACTCAAAACGGTTGCCTGCGGCCGCTGGTTCCAGCCCGCTTCGCAGGACCATCCAGTCCCGCGCCGTTTGTCCTGCTGTCGCTAGCACGGGAACCATCGAGGTCCGGTTGCGCGCCCATTCAAAACTTGTTTTGGGGTTGCGAAGCGAGTGGAGTACAGCGTCACCGCCATGCGCGACCTCCACTTGGATTGTCAAGCCGTCGGATGTAAAGGTCGCGACCTCGGCGGTGGCTCCGCGGGAGGTTCGGGCAGCGAGGACCGAGAGCAGCAGGCCGCCTGCGGCGCGTTCAAGAAACTCGCGACGGTCCATGCCGGGTTGTTTCGGAGAAATCATCCTAGGATTGGTCAACGGCGGCTTTGACATTAGGCCACTATCTGCTCTTAGCGTCCGCCAGCAATGCGACCCGGGCGAAGAGCCCGGTTGTGTCACTGGAATTCGTTTTGTCTCTTCCGTAACCCACGGCAAAGGTTACGGTGTCGTTGGCTTTCAATTCAACCTGTCCTGAGTAGCTCGCTGTCGGGCTTGCCCCCTGCACCTTGTGGAAGGCTTGGTCGCCGCCATAGCCATCGATATCGGCGTCGAATAACGAGGTGCCATTGTGCAGCACATGCACGTCGGTGGTCGATAATCCGTAGTGGATGCCCTCAAATTGAGCACTTACCTTGTAGGTTCCAGCTACGGGTGCGACAAACCGCACCAAGCTGTATTGGCCGGGAATGCTGGCTTCCATGGCGACTTCGCCGGGTCGCACGGCCCATCCTTTGCAGCCCACCTGCGACTGCTTGGTAGTGTTGTAAGCAATGTAAGGATAATAGCCGGGGCCGGGCCCGTTATTCTTGGCCGGGTGCCAGAAACCAATCGAACCAGTTGGGTCACATTGCATGTCCACTCGATCAGATTGGGTGTCGACTCGAAACTGATCCGGCGCTAAAGAATTTGTTTCAGAATACCCGTACTGCCAGACCTTGTTGGGATTGTCGCGAAAAGAGAAGTCAGCGGATAAATCGAAGGTCGTTTGTGCCTGAGCAACCAGGCTAACGAAAAAGGCAAAGAAGATGACAGCCATTTTCCCCACAGCAGGCTTTCCTTTCTGGTTCAAAAAAAAGGCACTGTTAGTACAACCATCTCGCTACTCGCCAGTAGTGGCATGCGATGGTTCTTGATCGCTCAAGGCCAACTTGCGCAGCCCAGACCCTAAACCCCTATATGGGTTCGTCGGTCAACTCGGCGAGCAGTGTGCCAACTGGTACTTTGAGTCCGAGTTCCACTTGGATCGCTCCTAGGTAACCCTTTCCCATGGACTCAACTTCCATTTCGATCTTATCGGTTTCCACGGTAAACAGAGCTTCGCCCTTCTCGACATACTCACCCGGCTTTTTCAGCCAACTGGTTACGGACCCTTCCTCCATGGTGAGACCGAGCTGCGGCATAACAATTTTGTACGCCATCTCTAACACTTTCTCCTTGGTTGTTTCATCATGTCGTGAACTTCTCTGACAATGCGATCGACCGACGGAATCATTTGGTTTTCGAGGATCGGACTAAATGGATTCGGGACCGGCAATGAGCAAATACGCTTCGGGGTGACTTGGAGCTCTTCGAAGCAGTCCTCGGCCGCGATTGCCAGAAGTTCTCCCGCAAAACCGCAGTACGAAGGCGACTCGTCAACCACCATGAGCTTGCCCGTTTTTTTGATGGAGCTGGTGATTTTATCCCGATCGAAGGGAACGATGCTTCGGGGGTCAATCACTTCGGCCGAAACGCCCTGTTCCGCCAGCACTGCTGCCGCCTTGGCAGCCAGGTCTACCATGCGCGACATTGCCACAATCGTCAGGTCCTTGCCTTCCCGCACGATGCGGGCATCTCCGAAGGCGATCAGATATTCCTCTTCGGGCACCACGCCCTTGGTGTTGTAGAGCGACTTATGCTCGATCACTGCCACCGGTCCGGGATCTCGTAGCGCAGTTTTGAAGAGTCCTTTCAGGTCGTAAGGTGTAGCAGGAAGCACAACCTTTAGTCCGGGCGTATTCGCGAACCAGTTATAAAAGGTGTGCGAATGGTGGGCTCCAGCACTGCGCACCGATCCCATGGCTCCTCGAATCACGACCGGCGCCTTGATCTTGCCGTTGGACATGTAGGAAATGTTGGCGGCTTGCTGCACAATTTGAGTAATAGCTTCGAGAGCAAAATCAAGGAAGACTTCATCCACCACCGTGCGCGTGCCAGCCATAGCGGCGCCAATCGCTGCACCCGTGGCTCCAAGCTCGCAGATCCCCGTGTCGCGCAGCCGGTCGTCCCCGAATTCTTTCCACAGTCCGCGGGTCTGCCGGAAGTTTCCGCCACGCGGACCGATGCCTTGCCCGATATAGACAATGCTCGCATCTCTGCGCATCTCCTCGCGTAGAGCTTCGACTCCCGCATCCGCGTACGTGATGACACGGTCTTGCTCTGACATACGTTCTCCCTCTTTCAAAGCCAATGCTCAAAACACATGATCGTTCACAGATTCCGCCAAGGGTTCGGGGCTCTTCTCGGCGAATTCAACTGCATCATCGATCAGCCGCTCGACATCCTGATCGGCTGCTTGCAACTTACTTTCTGCCATACCCGATTCAAGCAGGCGCGCCCGGGCGATTTTCACGGGGTCTTTTTTCTTCCACTGCTGAACTTCTTCGCGGGTTCGATAATCGGTGCCCGGATCGCCTTCGTGGTGGCCGACGTAACGGTAGGTCTTGCACTCGATCAGCGTAGGGCCGCCGTCGTTGCGAGCGCGCTGGATCGCCGCTTGTGCAGCTTCGTGGACCGCGACTACATCCTGCCCATCCACTTCGACTCCCAGCATCCCGTAGGCTGCTGCACGACTGGATACACTCGTATTCTTAGTGGCGCGCGCGAAAGCCATCTCCGTGGCGTATAGGTTGTTCTCGCAGACATATACGACCGGCAGATTCCAAACAGAACCGAGATTCACTGACTCATGAAACGACCCGCTGTTCACCGCGCCATCGCCGAAGAAGCAAACGACAACGTTCGATTCCTTCTTTAGCTTCGCGCTCAGAGCAGCCCCGGTAGCCAGCGGGATCGGAGCGCCAACAATTCCGTTTGTGCCCATGAATCCATATTCAGGCGCGTACATGTGCATGCTGCCGCCGCGCCCGCCGGAGCTTCCCGTCTGCTTTCCCCAAAGCTCGGCGAGTACCGCGCTTGCCGGCACACCCTTTGCCAGCGCGTGGCCGTGGCCGCGATGTGTGCTGAAGACCAGGTCCGGTGTTTCGAGATGCGAACACACGCCCACTGCGACCGCTTCTTCTCCCACATACAAGTGAACAAATCCCGGAAGCCTGCCGTTGCGATACAGTTCCTGAACTTTGAGCTCGAACAGTCTCAGTTCAAGCACTTTCTTGTAATAGGCAAAAAGCAGTTCCTGTGAGATTTGCTCTGCCAGAACTCGTTCCGACATGTTGAAAGCCTCCCGAACTTATTGCGACAAAGGTAGTTTCTGCGGCGCATGCTCACGCTGCGACCGGTAAACAGCAGTGAATAGCTCCACCACGCGGCGTCCCGCTTCAGCATCCACCATGTGTTCTCGGTCTTTCGTCACAGCCTCTAGGAAGTCGCCCAGTTGCACCTGGTGGTAGTGAGTCATCACATTCCACGGGCGCGAGCGATCCTCGTGATTCCAAATCTCGAGGTTTTTCTCTTCGCCCGGTATGGTCCAAATATCATTAAATGGAGGATCCATTTTCTCCGTGACTCCGGAGATGAACGGGGAACCGCTGTCTGTCTCTGCGCCGACCGATGCTCCAGAAGAGCCATGAATGTGAATCTTGCCCCACAATCCGGGACGCTGTGAATTGCTCAAGACAATCGAGCCCATCCCGCCGTTCTTAAAGCGGACGGAAGCAATAACGGTATCGTCCACCTCGATGCCAGGATGGTTATACGTATCCCAGTAACCATGCAATTCAACGGCGGGACCCATGAACCAGCTCATCAAATCGAGATAGTGAGGAGCCTGGCTTACTACCACTCCGCCACCTTCGCCTGCCCATGTTCCGCGCCACGGATCGGAGCGGTAGTATGCGGGTTCTCGCCAGCCGAGCATGGTTACAATGGCGAGCACTGGTTTGCCGAGCTTGCCAGCGTCGATCGCTTCTTTCATTCGTAAGACAGGTTCGTACCAGCGCCTCTGACTAATCACGCCTAGCTTGATCCCGGCAGCATGGGCGGCAGCGATCGCACGGTCGCAGGAAGGGAGGTCGATCGCTAGCGGCTTCTCTGAAATTGCGTGGACACCTAATGCCGCCGAAATCTCAACCGCAGCGGGATGCTGCGTATGCTGCGTGCAGATGGAAAGCACATCTACCTTTTCCCGCTTCAACATCTCTGCGAGATCGGTGTAGGCGTTGACCTGAAATTGTTTGGCGAAGGCTTGTGCGCGCTCAGGAGCAACGTCGCACACCGCTACCAGTTCGGAATTCGGCAGCGTCTGATAGGCCAGCGCGTGAGTTCCGGCAACCTTGCCGCATCCCACAATGGCAGTCCTCAGGCGATTTGTACTTGTGTTATTCATGACCTTCGCTTCAAGACCTTAGGAAATAGAAGTGCCGTCCGATTCGCCGGGACGGTGTCGCAATTCCACGAGAAACCCCAGTATCTTCTGTGTATCCATCAGCGCCCATCGGGTGCCGGGACGAATTCCTGTTCCCGACTGAAGCACGCTTACTCCCGACTTTGCCAGTTCGTCGATTACCGGATCGATGTCTTTCACCTCGAAGAGTACGTGGTGAATTCCGCCGCCGGTTTGATCGAGGAAATCCTGGTATCCATTGCGGCCCTCGACAGGTTGGATCAGCTCCACCTCGACGTCTCCCAATTGGACAAATGCCTGCTTGATGCGAATCTTCTCTTCCGCGCCGTGATAGTAGTATTTGGATTCGGCCCGATCCGGCCACTCCACGTAACGAAAAGGGCCAATTCCGAACAAAGATGTAAGTAACTGCGCCGTCCGATCGCGGTCGGGGACAACAATTCCAACCTGCACCAGACGTTGGAGCTTGACTGCGGTTGGAAGCGCAGAGGACAAGCTCGATATCAGACTGTCGTTCAAAGTCATCGAGCCAGATAGCCTCCATCTACGGGGAGAATCACACCGGTCACCATGGAAGAAGCGTCGGATGCCAAAAACAATGCTGGACCCACGATCTCTTCTGGTTCGCCTACGCGGCCCAGAGGAATATTCGACACCCAGGTCTGCATCAGCTTCTTGGGGTCGAATTGCGGTTCGGCCATGACATCTTTAAGTCCGGGCGTCATGAACTGGCAAGGAGCAATCGCGTTGACGCGAATTCCGCGGTCAGCCCATTCGAGAGCCAACTGCTTGGTCATGGCGTTCACGCCGCCTTTGCTGGCGCAATAGGCATTGGCCCCACGGCCCACTCCTACTACACCCGCGATCGACGAGAAATTGAGGATCACGCCCGAGCCCTTTTTGAGCATGACGCGTGCTGCTGCCTGGCAACATAGGAATGTGCCGCGCAGGTTAATGTCGAGCACGCGGTCCCAGGTTTCCAGCGGAGTCGATTCTGCGGGATCGTGCTGCGGAATGCCGGCACAATTTACTAGAATGTCCACCCCACCCAGTTGGCTGACAGTCGCATCGACCATGGCGGTGATGTCTCCAGGAACGGCGACGTTCGCCTGTAAGGCAATAGCTCGCCTTCCCAATTTGCGCACTTGCTCCGCGGTGCGCTGGGGATTTTCGATATTGAGATCGCAAGCCGCAATGTCGCAGCCGTATTCCGCGAAGCCCAGGGCGATCGCTTCACCGAAGCCAACACCGGCGCCGGTGATCAGCGCCACGCGCCCGCTGAGATCGAAAAGGTTTCGAGCTGTGGTTGTTTTTATATCCATGATTCAAATCTCTGAAACTCAGTGACTCTCAATTAATTGCTTTTCGTGTTCGCAGACACACTCTCGAATAGCAACATCTCCGACGTGCCGGAGGTTTCCAGCCTTACGGGAATCCCCTCCGCCATTAGCTGAAAGCCGGAGAATTCGACGGTCTCGCCGCGGTTTTCGAAGGTGACCCTATATTTCAGGGAAGCATCGAGGCCGCGAGGTAAGAAATGATAAACAGGATCCTCTTGGTTCGAGGTTCGGAACAAAGTCGTGACATCGTGCTTCTTGTCAGCGCTAGCGTATTCAAGGACTACCCACGGGGATTCACTGGAGTAGGAAGTCATCGGCGTGTGATGATAGACCAGGCTATCGCGCAGGATCGGACGCAACTCGCTCTTATACAGCTCGACTCCAGTTCGTATCTTGGTCCTTAGAGTGGGGTTCAATTCAGCCAGTGATGGCGCAATGCCACGGAAGATCGGCAACGACATCTGGACCTGGCGCAGTTGTGAATCGACATCACCGTCGCCCGCTAAATCAGGAACTTCCGTGCCAAACGTGCGCAGAAGGATTTCCGGCGGCAAAACCCACGTCATCCCGTTTAAGATTTTCACGCCGCGAGGTTCGCGCATCCAGTCGGAGAGTTCGGTATTGTCAAAGCGGCGCAGGATGCCCCAATCGAGTCGGCCACCGCCTCCCGCACAATTCTGAAAGATTACTCGGGGAAACTGCTGGCGCAGGCGATCGAACATCGCGTAGAGATTCTCGACGTGCCGCCATCCCGAATTTTCAACGAACCCGTCCCGAACCTGATTCCCGTCTTCTTCTACCGACATGTTGTAGTCGATACGGAAGATGTCGAGATCGTACTTCTTGATGATCCGGGCAATCTCCGATTCCATCCATTTCGCGACTACAGGATTACCTACATCGAGATGGCGTCCATTGGCGATGGGCTGACCGTTGCGGGTCAGAATCCAATCTGGATGTTCTTTGCGCAGCTTTGATGCTGCCCCCGCCGCCTCAATCTCAACCCAGAGGCCGAAACGCATGCCCTTCTTGCGCGCATACTCCCGGATGGGTCCGACGTCGTTGGGCAACCACGCGCCCGCGTACCAATCGCCGGTATTGTCGTACCACCGATTTGGCTCAGGCCCATACCAGCCCGCGTCGATGAAAAAACTCTCGGCGCCGATGTCCGCAGCCATGTCGATTTCGCGATCAATCCCGGCCTCGGTCTCGTGATCGACAATATAGCCGCGATGATTTGCCTCCACATCGAAGACATGTTCCGAAGGTGGACGCGGCAGAATGTCGCGGCGCACATGATTCGCCAATGCCTGCGTCACATGGTCCAGATCAGACTTCATGCAGAGAATATGAGTTTCCGGAGTCTTGACCACCTCTCCGGGTTCGAGCACGCGCAAGGCCGGGTCTACCGAACTTGGGCCCATCTCGAAAAACAGTCGGGCCTCATTGGTGGGCCTGTCGATTGCATCCGAGCGATCCACCGGAGACCTTTCTACCTTGCTCGTTACCCGGATTTTCCAATTCGCACTCCAGGCCAGGGAAGCAGCAAACCATTCGCCCGTGGCATTGTTGCGGGCAAAGAAAGTGGGGTGCCCCCAGCCCGATTTGCCACGTTCTCCCGAGATAATCTTCGTCTCATTGACGACTGGATCGAAACGCCATGCCCCTTCATATCCCCACTTGTCGTATTGTGCGTAGCCTATGTCATAAACATTTTCGGAATTCGGGGGAAGTTTCTCCGCGAAGTTTGGAGTGTGCCAGAGTTGCCCCGACCAGGGCGACACGTTCGAAATAGCCGTGGGCCGTTGGCCGATGTTTGTCACTTCAAGCCAACGCATGATCACCGGGCCGCCGCTCAGCAAAGTGTGAATCTTCACTCGAACCGGGCGGACGCTGCTTTCAAGTTCCACGGTCACGAGCAATCCGTCTGGATTCTTAACCTCGGACTTGCTGGCCCCCGCCCACTTCCATGATCCGGATAATTCTTGTCCTTCTATTTCCAGTTTGAACGCGTCGACGGGCAACATGTCCATCTGCTGCCGCTCCCCATCGATTTGAATATCCGCGATAATCTGACCGCTCGAATCCCAGTAACGGCTCACCCAGCGGCCGTTGCGCAACTCCTCGTCGCACACTGTGAGGCCGGAGTTTAAGCGAACTCCCGGAAACTGCCCCGTCCGAATGAACGCCGAACGCGGAGCCGCGTCGGGTGCCTCCCCGAAGAGAGCTGGATGGAAAAACAACAAGAGACACACGGCCGCGTAACTAGTGACGACGGGCTGCCAGTTGCGGCGACTATCGGGCGTGCGAGCTACTTTGCTGGCGAACCGCATCGTTCTCCCTCTACTCGCTTGCACTATTCCGCCGAGCGTTTTCATTGCCCCTAAATTTCGTCAATCCAATGATGGAAGGGGCCGCAGCCGTTGACCAACGAGGGACAGAAATGTCTAAAATCCGCATCGTCGTTGGGAGGAACCGACTATTGCACGCTCCCCGGTTCTTACGGGTTCTTACGCGTCTACCAAACACCACCCGCACAATACTAGACTCAAAAGCCAATCGTCAACAGTTTTGTTGACAATCTGTGGAGCCCTCTACTACCGGATAATAACCTCGCTCTGGAGCACGGAAAGAACATCGCGTTCCTGCAAGATCCATTTCATCCCAGAACTTATGCCCGCCCGGCGTAACTTAGAATTGCGATTGCCACTACGAGAAGGCTTACTCCCAGAATCATGGTCCGAATCGGACGCGTCCCCGTCCGTTTCCATTCTCCCGTCAATACTCCAAAGACCGTGCTGGCGACGACAATGGCTGCGAGAAACAGCGGCCAGCCAATCGATGTGCCGAGGTCCCCGAGTTTGACCGTCGAGATACTGTAGAGAATGATGCTGCCGAACCAGAGAAATCCCATGCTCGCCCCGATCAACCAGTAGTACCAAGTGCCAGACAGGCCAAGTTTGCTCGTGTTGTGGTTCTTGCGCATCAGGACCAAGCAGTAAATTGCACCCGGCAAGAATCCCGCATAGAGGCAAGGCAACCAGACTGCATTCGACATCATGGCAAGACTCGCGCCATGTTGTTGCGCGGCGCGCTGAATGCTGCCCCCAAACGCCAAGCCAAGATTCAACATGGATCCGAGAATGCCTGAGATAAATGCCAACAGAAGCCCGCCTAGAAAACCGTGGCGCTCGGTCGTGCTTTCCTGTTGCAGTGCTGCCTCTCTACTCTTTCCCGCGAGTCCACACACGGTCACGCCCACCAGAATCACCGACACACCCAGAAAGATCAGCCCGCCTTGTCTGGTCATCACAAGATTGGAGTGCTGCGCGATTAGTGGTGTGAGTGCGCCCACCGCAGCCGACGTTCCCAGGCATATCGCGAACGTGATAGCCAGACCCAGGCGGGTTAGAGCAAGGCCGAAGAACACGAGGGAAACGCCCCAACTCGCGCCGAACACCACCATAGCCGCCAACGTTCCACTGGAAACCGTCGCATAAGTTGACCACAGCCCTGGCACGGTGAACACTGCAATCACGGTAGGAACCACAGCTACGCCCAGGACCGAAAATGCAAACCAGGAATGCTCCCACTCCCATTTCTTATTCAGTTTCATGGGAAGGGCATACGCGGCGTTCATAATCGCAGCGCACAACACTAACAAGAGTGCCTGGACGGTGTGTGAGGTCATAAGATTTCTTGCATGGCGCGAAGTTGGAAATCCTACTGGAAATGGAATATTTTCCGCAGCGATCGAGCACCTTCGAGCCGAGCAATTGAAGCACCAGCTCTTATCGATGTCAACAGAATTGATGACATCCAGTCGCGACATTACGCGGAGTGGAGTTCAGTGAGTGGGGAAGTTGCTGGTCCAATGGTCAGGGGCAAAGTCCTGAAAAGCCGAGCGCTGTTCGAAAGTTCGGGAATACAAACCCTCAAAGTACCGCTCCACTTCACCCTCGATTTTATCCAGCGGAGTTTTCAGGAGCATGCGCACGTACTGTTCATGGCTGTCGCGCCGGGTCGCAAGCGGAATGCGGGAGGAGTACGCGCGGGCGATGATGAAAATATACGGATTCATCAGCAGATCGAGCGTTCGATAAAGCAGCGGTTGGTTTGCGCCTTTCCAGATGGTGCGGTGTAGTTCCATGTCCGCCAGAAAAAAGTGTTCTTCACTATTCTTCGCCGCCGCCGACTTCAGTTTCTTCAGCGCTTTATTCAGTAGATCCGGAGCATCGATCGAAGGATTCTCTCGCATGTAGCGAACGCAAAGGCTTTCCAGTTTTGCCCGCATTCGAAAGATCACGCCGATTTCAGCCAGTGAAATATCGCGAATAAACGTGCCCCGGCGCGATGTGGTCACCACCAGGCCGTCGCGCTCCAGTCGCAGCAACGCCTCCCGGACCGGTCCGCGGCTGACCTTTAATTCCCGAGCGAGATCCTCTTCGATGATGCGCTGCCGCGGTCGTAGTTTGCCGGCATGGATGGCCTTGCGTAAATGGGCTTCCACTCGTTTGCTCGCGGAAACTCCGCGCTCAGGATTGGCAGAATGAGTCTTTGAAGTTTCCATGAAAGTAGCGGCGCTTGTCAGTTCGGTTAGGCCGAAAAACCTTAAGGGCTCCCGGCGGCACAGTCTCCTCGATGCATCAAATCGATTTTCTTTTCGATACTTTAGAAGGCCGAATCATAACCGAAACTCTATACTGTTGTCGACAATCCAAGTGACGGACAATTGCAGACACGATACCTGACTGGGAGCCGCAGGAAACAGTGCCAATCAGGGTTTGCTCTTTCCGCGTTGAGATCCTACCATTTATTGTAGACATTAGTGTTGACAATATTTCTCTTGACACTCGCCGAAACATAGGTTAACTTCCGCGTCGGTTCATGAGAGCATGCAGCGCCACGTCGAATCGCCGCAACCGAGCGCAGTTGCCACAGACTCCATGTTCCGCAGTGCCTCCACGCGGGGGCCGAATCCAGATAGAAAGTGTTGTCGTCCAGGAGGCTCCACGATGAACTCCGCCACCTACCGTTTTCTGACGCTAATCGCAGTTCTCTCGCTGGTGAGTATCGGTTCTTTGCTGCACGGACAAACGGCAGTCACGGGAGGCATCACGGGTTATGTAGCCGATGCTTCCGGAGCTGTGGTCTCCGGAGCCGACGTAGAAGCAAAGAACACCGACACCGAGGTGTCCGACCGTACTGTCACCAACAGTAGCGGCGTGTATCGATTCACCAGTTTGATCCCTGGAACCTACACGATCACCATCAAGAAGCAGGCATTCGCAGAGTTCAAAAGGGAAGCGGTCCAAATCGATGCGGGAACGGCGGTTCGCATCGACGCTGCCTTGGCTGTCGGTACCGTAACCAGCAAGGTGGGAGTTACCGGCGAAGCTCCTATTCTGCAGACCGACAGCGTGGAAGTCAGTCAGACCATCGACGCTAAGCAGGTGGAACAACTTCCTACGTTTGGCAGGAACGTCACCCGCCTGACCCTTTTGGCTGGAGGCGTGAGTATGCCCGGTGGCCAACTGGATCTTCACCCCGAAAACGCCGGCGAGGACTTCAACGTCAACATCAACGGCGCCTCCCCCAACAACAACTCCCATCTGCTGGATGGAGTGGAGAACACAGAGGCCATTCAAGGGTATTCCTTGATCGTGACTACTCAAGATTCCGTCCAGGAAGTCAAGATGACGACGAGCAACTATGACGCCGAGTACGGAAGAGTTGGCGGCGGAGTGTTGCAGATCACCACCAAGTCAGGAACAAACGCTTTCCATGGATCGGCGTTCGAGTACTATCGCACCGCCGGGTTTTTCGCAGCCGATCACTTCACTCAGTCGAACGGCGTGCCCGGCAATCGCTGGAATCAGTTTGGCGGCAGCCTCGGCGGTCCCATTAAGAAAGACAAGCTGTTCTTTTTCGCAGACTACCAGGGCATGCGAAACAATCTGCACACCTCGAGCCTCTATACGACTCCGATCGATGCGTTCAGACAAGGGGACTTCAGTTCGATCGCGGCCATCGACGCGATTTATGATCCCACGACGGGCAACCCGGATGGAACCGGGAGAACCCAGATTTCATGCGATGGCGTCCTCAACAAGATTTGTCCAAACCTGATCAGTCCGGCGGCGACGAATCTGTTGGCGCTCTTGCCCGAACCCAACTTTGGCGCCCCTGGAGCCACCGATAACAACTACCAGATTTCCCGGCCAGCGACTTTCGACCAGAATCAGGTCAATAGCCGCATCGATTACTTCGTGACTCCGAAAACGGTCGTTTTCGGAAAATTCAGTTACTTCGGGGCAACTTTCTACACCAACAATGTATTCGGTGCGGTGGGTGGCGGTCCCGCGCTGGGCGGCGCCGTCAACTCGGGAAACTCGCTGGATCATGACAAGAGTTCTATGTTCGATTACCAGCACACTTTTTCGCCAACATTGCTACAGGATTTCCGTTTCGCATTTTCCAGAATTTACGTTCAAGAACTGCAGCTGGATGCGGGTTCAAACGAAGCGACGACGGTAGGAATTCCGGATATCAACCTGGGCACGGTTTATACCTCTGGGTTGCCGCAACTGAATATCAATTCTCCGATCGGCAACTTCGCCATGGGGGATTTCGGTTTGCCGTTCTTTGAAACCGAGACCAACTTCCAATTCTTCGATAACTGGACCAAGACACATGGTCGCCACTCCTTCAAGTTCGGAGGCGAGGTCGCAAAGTTCTTCGGCATCCGAACTGACGTGAGCGGCCGCGGTAACTTTAACTTTAACCAATCAATCACGCAGCTCAATGATGGCGCAACGGACGGTCCATGCCAAAACCCAGCTCCTGGTACGTTTTGTGGTTCCGGGTTAGCGGCATTCGAGCTTGGGCTCAGCAGCAGCTTCAATCGGGACATCACCTTGGTTCAGCCGCAAGAAAAGCAGTGGAAAATGGGTTTCTACGGCCAGGATACGTGGCAGGTTAGCCCCAAACTCACTTTGACGCTGGGCTTGCGGTGGGACTACCTAAGTCCAATTTTCACGCCTAGCGGGCAGAGCGTGGGGAACATTAACCTGAACACGGACAACATCGAATTGACGAATTTAGCTGGCAAGTATGCTGGGGTCACGACGCCTAAGACTGAATTTTCCCCACGCTTGGGAGTGTCTTACCGCTTACCCTATCAAACAGTCCTCCGCGGCGGTTACGGGCGCAGCTACTTCCAAAACCCGTACGGCGCAGCCTTTGGTACCCAAGGGGGCGGCTGGCCGATCAAGCAAAGTCAGACCGACTCCGCAGCTAATCCCTTTGAATCCCTTAGCTACACGCTCGATCAAGGTCCCGGCCTCCCGCCCCCGCTTCCTCCGTTTCCATCGAACGGCTTGATTTCATTTCAAGGCGCTCCCGGAGGATCGGAGTACTTCCCGGGTACAGGGACTTATCCTCACAGCTATGCGGATACTTACAACGTCTCTCTTGAGCACGCATTTCCACACGAGCTCACTCTCACGGTAGCCTATGTCGGCAACAGAGGCCGTCACTTGTGGGATAACGTCGACATCAATGCGCCCGTCCCAGGACCCGGCGACTTCAATCCGCGGCGGCCTTATTTTGCTAACTACGGCTGGGCCGTTGAGGAGTATCAGCGTAACAACCAGCTTGCCGGCTATCCGGAATTGAAGAGTAATTACAACTCTCTGCAGGTTCGGGTGGAAAAGCGCTTCCACGAAGGCTTGTTTGTAACAAGCAACTTCACTTGGGACAAGTCGCTCGACGAAGGAACCTTCGGACCGACTAACATATTTGATTTCCGTAGCAATTACGGAAATTCGGATTTCACGAGGCCTTGGAGCTTTGTAAGCGCTGCGACGTGGAACCTGCCACTGGGCCGCGGCAAGGCATATGGAAACAATTTGAGCCGTGTCGCCGATGCCGTTGCTGGTGGCTGGACGCTCAGCGGGATATTCAACTTTGAAGCTGGGGGCTACTTTACCCCTTATCTGGCCAATAACGCCTCGTTGAACTCTGTAATTTCGCTTCGGCCAGATCGCATTGGAAGCGGCAGGGTGTCCCATCCCAATCGCAACGAATGGTTCAACCCGGCCGACTTCACCCCTGTATCCCAGCTCTATACCTACGGCAACTCAGGCCGCAACATTCTTCAGAATCCGGGCTTTGGCTCGATTGATCTATCGCTGGCAAAGTCATTCTCAATCACAGAACGAACGAGGCTGGAATTTCGTTGGGATGCCTTCAACGCTCTAAACAGGGAGAACCTGGGCAGTCCCAACGCCACCATCGGCAGCAGCACCGCTGGACAGATCACGGGCATTGTCGATTTCCGGCGCCGCATGCAGATTGGAGCGCACTTGACTTTCTATTTCCTTGGTTCTGGTCAGGGGTGCCTCGGCGCATCGCCGAGGCACGTCTGACTGGTTGTTCAAGCAAGCGAATTATCATCCTTCGGCAATTTGACCTTTCTGCTACAAATTCCAAGCTTGTCGAGGTTCGTCCGATGAGAGCATTCTTGCTCGCCGCCTGCTTGGTCATCAGCGTCATATTCCCGGCAACTGCCCAAGTGTCGATCACCAAGTCCGCAGCCGGCTGGGAATTATCCAACGGACATATCCGCCTCGAACTAGCTCGATCCTCAAACACAGTGCTGATGGAGTCTTTGCGCCGCGACGGCGGCACTGAGTGGGCTGTCGCTGGCACGCCGCTGGTTGCGATTCCCGACCGGTCCAGCAACGTATACCACTATTCGGAAGATGCCATTACTGATCTTGCCCAAGGTGGCAAGCAACTCACCCTGCGTTTTCAATCTGCGAGTGGCGGCATTCTCTCTCTCGAGTTGAAACTCTATCCGACGGGTGCGGTTATACAGACTGCGATACGGATCGAGAATCGGAGTCAGCATAACTTGCCGCTTGACTCTCATATAGACCCGTTATTTCTGACCCTGAAGAACCCTGACGGTGGACTCAAGCCCTATTCCTCGACCAAGGGTCAGCACGGATTCCGTCCCGCCGTGAGCACTGCGCCAAAGCGCGAATTTTCTGACTGGCTAGTGTTGGAGAACAAATCTGCCGGGGAATCCATGCTGGTTGGAGGCGAACCCGGCCTCGGCGTGCTCGGGTGGAGAGCCGATGTCCAGTCGTCAGCCACCGGTACCGCGGTCCGCGCTGGGACAGCCTTAATAAAGGATAAGAAGCCCAGCCCTCCGGCGACCTTCGAACTTGCCCCCGGCGCCACAGTTCAGACTCCGATCAGTTTTTTTGCACTAGCCAAGGGGGATACCGACAACGCTGGCAATGAGACGTTTCGTTACCTAAAGCAATATGTCTTTCAGACTCCATTGCTGGATTCTCCGTTGGTCACCTATTGCATCTGGCTGACCGAAAAAAACAGCGAAGTTGAGCTTCTAAAGGAACTCGAACTGGCCAGGCGGGTTGGATTTGACGTCTTCTACCACGACGCAACCTGGTACGAAGGCGCATCCGTTGTCCCCGGTATGAACGACTGGACTCTGGGACTCGGCAGCTATAAAGAAGATAAGGAAAAATTCCCACACGGACTCAAGTACCTGTCCGACGCGGTCCATAGCGCTGGGTTGAAATTCGGCGTATGGATTGATCCAGGAAATGTGGATGAGTCCCGGGTGGCATCCGGCGAGGTTCCAGCCGAGTGGCTGGCGATGATTGACGGCAAGACGATGGGCACTACGCATCCATCGCTTACTCCGACGAAGCAGCTTTGTCTGGGCGATCCCAAAGTGGTGGCGTGGGTCGAACAGCAACTCGGAGACATTATCGAAAAGTGGCACCTCGATTGGATCAAGTGGGACCCGTCCTCAACCGTAAGCTATGAGTGCAATCGCACCGATCACGGCCACGGAAAGACCGATGGCGCCTACGCGGCCTATCGCGGGCGTGAGGAGATCCTGCGCTATTTGCTCGAGCGCTTTCCCAATCTTTCCGGATTTGAGTGCGATCCCTCCCTTCAGTTCGCGCGTACTAATCCCGGTCCGCAATCCCTTCTCCCAGGCGGATATACCAACGAGTTCATCACCGGTCCCATGCTCAGCCCGAACGTGTGGGGTTCGCTGGCGACCGCTGGACACGGCGACGCTGGCGGTGAATACCTCACGGAGCGCTGGTATAGCGCTTCCGCCCTTGACTACTATTTCCGCAAGCACTTCATTCATGGCGTGACCTTTGGCAATATCAACGGCATGTCATCTCAGTTTCTATCGGCGGCTCCACCCGGTTTTGTTGAAGCATTCGAACGCAATCTCATGTTCTTCAAGCAATACCGCCATCTCCTGCTGGACGACGTTTACCACCCCAAAGTCGCGGCCGACGGTTGGAGTTCCATCCAATATGTGAAAGAGGACGCAACCGAGTCTGTGGTCTATATTTTTCGGGACCAGTCGAAAATCGCAGACACGATAGTCAACTTGCGTGGACTGGATGCAAAAGGAAAATATCAGGTCACAAGCCTCAATGATCGCCCCGGCCGCGATAGAGTAATGACTGGTGAAGCCTTGATGAACGGCGTCGCCGCCCATCTGCCTGACCAGTGGCTGTCCATCGGCGATGGCGCGATCAAGGAATTTGCCAACCAGCAGAATTACGGTTCAGATATTTTGTTGCTGCGGCGGATTCCTTAAGATCGCTAGTCCGCACCGGGCAAAATATCGTAGCCTTGATGCGGCAGGGAATCGGAAGGTAATGCGAGCAGCTCACGGTAAGTCCGTGCCCAAAACAGAAATCTCGACTCTCTCCTTAAAAACGGACCGCATGCTTGACCCCTGGGCAAGGACCAAACTTCCTCCGCATTGGCCTCTGCGGAGCGACGGAGACGGTACGCGGGTGGACTGGAGCGCCTGCACAACGCGCTCACAGCTTTTCCGCGACGCCCGGTTAGCGAGTGGCAGTTTTTGCGCCCACAGCGCTTTCTGAGTCGCGAATGATGATCGCCGGGTCCCACACAATCGGATCGGCGCGATTCTCACCGTTGTGCTTCACGATGAACCGAATCTTGTCGCCTGCCGACACGCGCAGGTTCTGAATCTCGTAGGTAGTGGGGGTGTCATACTTCGGTAGAACTTCCGCCCATCCCTCCGCCGGCCATATCTGACGTGAATTCTGAAGAATGCGTACAAAACAAGAACTCCGATTTTCGGCGCTGGGATCTTTGCGGATGACTCCAGCAGTGCTGAGTACACCGTCTATCGGAGCAAGGAACGTACGCGCCAAATCGTACTCAGCGGATGGTTGCATCCAGATTCTGCCGATCCGCCCTAATCCCGATCCCGCCCACCGTCCTTCATAGCCACCTTTGTCCCAAACCAGATCTTTGTAAGAACCGCCATTGCTCGTTTCTTCGTAAGCCCAGCGTTTGCACAACTGGGTAGGAGAGAAGTCTCCCAAAGCCTCATATTCTCGCGGTTTACCGGCTTGTTTCGTCGCCGTCGCCATCGGACTATGATTTCCGTCACCATCGACCGCTTCAACTGCAAAAATGGCGTCGATGTCTTCGCGTGCCGAATCGGAATGGTCAAAAAAAAATGTCCCCGTGGCCGCCTTCCCGATGAGCTCTCCGTTTTTGTGAACTTCGTAGTAGGAAATCCAATTGTTATCACGGCTCGCAGTCCACGAGAGTTCGACGCCTTGCTTCCCGAGATTTGTTCCCAACCGTTTGGTCACGTTCGTTGGAGAACTAGGTGGTACATGATCGGTTCCGGAACCAGGATAGTCAGGCAAGTTCAGAAAGATCAGTTCTCCGGCCAAAATCTTTTCGAGACTGATCCCATTCGCCATCAAGTCTGCGCCAGTTTTGCGCAGACGCAAGCCAGATCGGCTTGCGCTCACATCGTAGGCAGCGGTGGGCACAAGTCCCCGCGGATAGAGGACCACCGCCTGCTCAGCAGCCTCCAGTTGAATCGGCTGTGCTAGTCGCACGTACTTAAATCCCATCGTGTCCGGATATGTCTGGTTCATGTCCAGATCGGCCGTAGCAAGAACCTTATTGTCTTCGGCCCGCACCAGCGAGAGTGCGTAGGTCCCACGATTGTTTCCCGGGTCGTATTGACCTAGATGGGTCACGGTCATGGGCTCGTCTAGTTGGATTGCCATGCCAAAGAACTGGTCGGCCATTCGCCGCTCTGCTCCGAGCTTTACGACTTGAGTCACCAGTGACTCGTTGCGTGTGCCAAGCTGATAGCGCACATTCAGCGGACCAAATCCTTGCCCAGGCACACCGTAATAACGGACTGCTCCATCCACCGGATCTTCGTAGATCCCAGTTTCCAGGCTAGCGGCGGCCGTTGTCGTTACCACATTCATCTCACCTGCACCGCCGCGGTATTGATCCGTTGAACCCGGTGCAGACTTCGATAGACGGCTGGTTACGAAATAAGTAGAACCGTGCTTCGCGTGCTTGGTGAGAATGACGCCCTTCGTGGCATCTCGATTCATCCGCTGGAAATACCAGACGGCGTCATCGTTTTCAACCTCTGGACGAAATACGTGGCTCCAGCGGCCGGCGACTCCTTGCGCCAACAGATAGTGATAGATTTCCCAGTCCTTGCGGATCGCTTCTACATCAGGCCCGTCTCCCGGATCCCGATACCAGGTGGGATTCATCGCCAAATGCGTCCGGTCGGTGGCTGCGTCGTAATAGATATGATCGAAATCAACCACGTTGTGAAGTTTGTCCGGTGGAACGAGCAGGGAAGTGTAGTACGAGCTATACGGCCCCACGCCTCCATCGGTGTATTCGCCCGAGTCTGCGAGTCGAGCCAGATCGTAGCTGATCCACCGCCCCCCTCCGTCGCAAGCATCAATACCGCTTTTGGGATGCTCGTTCTTGAAGCGCTCCAACAGGCCGCGGAAATTCTGGTCGGCGGCTAGGGCGTCGGTATCGTTGGCGCTTGCCGCAGGCGCAATGTCATAGCGCCACTGATAATCTCCCCACGCGGAGACACTGTCATCCAATAATCGCTTCTGCCAATCGGCGGTTGCAGAAATGGATTGTTCGAGAGTTTCCTGACCCGGGATCAGCCAGTCTGGATGCTGCTGTGCAATCGCAGACTCAGGCGTCGCCAGAAAAGTCGGATACCACAGGACCCACTTCATCTCATGCTTGCGCAGGTAATCGGTTGTTCTTTTCCAGTCGGGCCCGGTCCATGTTCCCCACTTGTCGTACCAGCCGGCATCGTCCCAGAGAATGTCCGTTCCCGTTTCGCGAAGAAGATCGACGTATCGCAGGTCGAGCGCCAGTCGCCTCCCCCAGTTGTCGGCGCTCGGAGTGCCTCCGTCGCCGACCCACGGATCAGGCCAATCGACTGCCCAACGTGTTTTGGCGAAGTAATCTGGATTCGTAAATTCCCACAAGTATCCGTATTGCCAATCGAGTAGTTGGTTCCCAAGCTCATCGACTCCACCCGTGAATGTCGCCAGGAAAGCTTTAGGCGTTTCAATCTTCGCGCCGGGCTGCAGCTCTTTTTGGAATCCCGCCAATTCCAATGCCATATCCACTCGTGCACTATCACGACCGTTAATGTCGAAGCGCCAGTGGCCCATGTAGTCCCACCCCAGTGCTATTCCCTCGGACGCTTTACGATTACTCAGGAAGATCAACGGTAAAAAACTGCTGTAGCTGCCTGGTTGGACTCCTCCTTTGGAATCGAATGTTCGATGGAACGTCGCGCTCATTGGCTCCGTCTTCAGAAGTTGGCTGCCGTTGTAGTTCCCTCCACCGGTTATGTAATTGAATTCGAGATCTTGCGCATCCAAACCAGCCACGCCGCTGTGCAGGAAGTCGACTCTACTTAGGCGCACTGATTTCGCGGAAGAGTTTGCGATCGTTAGCCACTCTCGGATAACTGCCGTACCGGGGTAGATCACGTAGTGCTTCGTAACCAGCAGGTTTGCTGATTCCAACTCGATGTCGAGTTGCAACTCCCCCTGCGCTCCCAAATCTATGTGCACGTTGCGGAGCTTCCATCGCCAGTTGGGGCCACTCGCATCCTGGTCATCGGCGAAGAACCGGATCTCGTCGGCAGGATGACTTGTGTCAACGTATTCTCGGCCGGTATTTTTATTCCTCACCGAAAGCAGATTCAAATGGCCATCCGCCAAATGCAGTCGTCTTTCTGTCAGCGATGTCCCAACGATCCAGTCATTTCCCGCGCGTCGGACATAGCCGTCTTTGCTCGAAAGGTTCGTCTGCGCATTTCCCAGCCAAGGCAATGCACACAAGATCAGCAGTTGGAGCGCAACACGGCAGTTGGTAAGTCGGCTTGTTCCGGGGCATGCAGTCAAAATACCGCCTCCATTTCAGACTTGCAGTAGGTTTGGAAAGTTCAGCTTCAACGTGGCCAATCGGCCAGCGGCCAGCGGTTCAATTCTTCAATTTCCAACAGGCGGTTGTATTTTGCCAGACGTTCAGATTGGCGAATCGACCCACTTTTGAATTGATCGGCGCGCCATCCGACTGCCAAGTCTGCCGCCCAGTTGTCCTCGGTTTCTCCACTACGGACGCTCAGCGTGACCGACCAACCCGCCCCTCGCGCCATTTTGTAAGCCTCGATGGCTTCCGTAAGCGTTCCGATCTGATTGACCTTCAGCAGCAGCGCGTCGCACGCCTCGTTCTCGATCGCACGCGCTATCCGGACCGTGTTCGTACACAATAGATCGTCTCCCAGAGTCAGCGCCCGACCTGCAATCGCCCGGCGAAGCTCCGGCCAGTTTTCCCAATCATCTTCCGCCAGACCATCTTCTATGCTCAAGATCGGATACTCGTCGAGCCACTTCGCCACCTTTTGGATCATTGCGGAGCTATCTAGAACGCTTCCGTCCTTCTTGTAGCGGTGGTCCTCATAAAAATGCGAAGCCGCTACATCGACGCCCAAAGACACGTCCTTGCCCGGACGATAACCTGCCGTCTCAATCGCTTCGACCGCCAAACCCAGCATCTCTTCGGCAGTTCGGCATGGAGGCGCCAAGCCCCCTTCATCCGCCGTAAGCAGCCGCATCCCATACTTCTGGAGTATCAAGTCCGCCGCCGCCTGATAGACGTCGGACGCACAAACTAGAGTCTCATCAATGGTTTTCGCCGACATCGGAATGATCAGCACATCCTGTATGGAGACCTGCTGTCCCGCGTGTTTTCCCCCGCTGAAGAGGTTGATGGTCAGGCGCGGCAATCGATTGGCGGGATCGCCCATCATTTGTGCGAAATGCTGGTAGAGGGGGATGCCGCAATAGACAGCGTAGGCCCGGGCAAAGGCCACGGAAACGGCCAGGATGGCGTTCGCGCCGATCCTTGATTTTGTCGCGGTCCCATCGAGCGCGATCATGGCTCGGTCCAGTTCACCCTGATCTTTGAAGAGACGACCGGCGAGCGCTGCTTGAAGCGCGCCGCCAATATTCGCCGCAGCGCGACGACAGCCTAACCCTTGATACCGGTTGGCATCTCCATCCCTCAGTTCAAATGCTTCGGCAGTGCCGGTCGATGCTCCGGAGGGCACGGAGGCCGACGCACGGATTCCGCCCTCCAGAATGCAAGTCGCGAGGACGGTAGGTCTGCCGCGGCTGTCGAGAATTTCGCGCCCGGAGAGCTGCTCAATTTTTAGCATAGGTTTCAATTTTGTGAACGAACTCGGCGATCAAAGCGGGTACGGTGGTAGGAGGTCTCAGAATCAGCGCGAGAACGACGCCCAATTGCCTCTCTCGTTCGTATGGCGTCAGGTATTCCAATGGAGACTTCCCCGCTACCCGCGCCAGTAGGCACCCAAGCGTATGACGTACAACCCGGGCCTCTACAAAACACCCCCACTTCAGATTCATGATCTCCTCGGAGTACGCATGCCAGAAGAGTTCGGCCGCACTGGCCAGACGGCCGCTAACCTCGGGCAGGTGATGGGCCTTGCTGAGAAAATGTGTTAAAGCGAAGCCTACATCAAAAGCCGGGTCTCCGAAGTGAACCACTTCGTAATCGAGCAAGATCAATTTGTTGTGGTAGATGAGCGTATTCTTCGGGCTGAAATCGCCATGAACCAGACTGTCTTTGTGGTGGAGCGTCTCCCGTGCCAGCGAATTGAGAAACCCCGCCGCTTCGGCGATGTTGTGCGCAGCATAGAGGTAGTACGGTTCCAGGCGGAGGCTCTCGAAGTAGGCTGTGTTGGCAAATTCTTTCGATATTTCGAGGGCGGATTCCGAAGAATGGCGGTGAATAGTGCCGAGAAGCAATCCGAATTGTTCGAAATGGTCCGGAATAATTCTTCCTGAAAGCAGCACCGATTTCCAATTCTGGTGTCCTTCCGGTATGGCTTGCATGGCCATCAAGTGATTTTCCAAGTCTTCGAAGACGAAGCCAGGAGTGGTTCCGGGCGGGGCGGAACGATTGAGCCAGCGTAGCGCTTTCGCTTCCACGCGAATTCTGTCTGGGCTGCTGAACCAGTCTGCGTTGACGCGCAACTTTCTAAGGGCTTGCTTTAAGACCCAGGAGCGTCCATCTGCCCATTGCAACTTTACTGTCCGGTTAGAAACACCGCCGGCAAGCGTCTCTAATGAGATCGTCTCGCCCGGCTTTTCATAGCCATGGTCCGCAAGGTAATCATGCAGGGAGTCGAACCTCTCGATGTCCAATTCCATGATTGACCGGCCCGCAGTAGTCTACAATGTCAACAGTACTGTTGACAATACGCGAATCGATCGTCTAATCTTCGCGGACTGTGCCGTGACCCCACAGGGCATGATAAAGGAGAAAAATGAGCGGAAGACTCGCGGGAAAGACCGTATTGGTCACAGCGGCCGGTCAGGGCATTGGACGTGCCACCGCCATCGCATTTGCCGATGAGGGCGCCGTGGTGTGGGCGACCGATATCAACGAGAACGCTCTTGCCGCCCTCAGTCAGGATCGTCCACAACTTCGAACTCGGCGGCTGGATGTTCTCGACGCGCAAGGCGTGGCGGATTGCGCCTCGCAAGTCGGCGTCCTGGATGTTCTGTTCAATTGTGCTGGACATGTTCATCACGGCAGCATCCTTGACTGTTCAGAAAAAGACTGGGATTTCTCTTTCGATCTCAACGTCAAATCCATGTATCGCACCTGCCGTGCCTTTCTGCCAGGCATGCTGCAAGCGCGGAAGGGAAGCATCATTAATATGTCGTCGGCCGCCTCCAGCATCAAGGCGGCGCCTAACCGGTTCGTCTATGGCAGCACGAAGGCCGCAGTCATTGGGCTGACCAAGGCAATTGCCGCCGACTTCATTCGCAGTGGGATTCGGTGTAATGCCATCTGTCCTGGAACCGTGCAGTCGCCGTCTCTCGACCAGAGGATCGCGGCGCAAGGTAACATCGAAAAGGCTCGCTCCGAGTTTGTCGCCCGGCAGCCCATGGGACGCATCGGCCGCCCGGAGGAGATTGCGGCGCTGGCTGTATATCTGGCTTCGGACGAATCCAGTTACACCACGGGGCAAATCCATATCATCGACGGCGGTTTTAGCCTGTAGCCTTAAGGGCGTCTTGGAGAAGAAATGAAATTGCTTCGCTATGGTCCACGGGGTCATGAAAAACCAGGCATTTTGGCTAGCGATGGCGAAATCCGCGATCTGTCGGGAATTGTCCCTGACCTTGCAGGTTCAGCATTATTCCCGGAATCGATTGAAAAACTTCGCAACAGCGATATCTCGGGTTTACCCAAGGTCACCGGACAGCCACGCCTCGGCCCATGTGTGGGGGCTGTGGGCAAGTTCATTTGTATCGGTTTGAACTACTCCGATCACGCGGCTGAATCGGGCATGGCTGTTCCTGCTGAGCCGGTCGTCTTCATGAAGGCAACATCTTCCATCATCGGACCGGACGACGATGTGGTCATCCCGCGCGGATCGAAGAAGACAGACTGGGAAGTGGAACTCGGCGTTGTCATAGGCAAACCGGCCAAGTATGTGGCCGAAACAGACGCTCTGTCGCATGTTGCCGGCTATTGTGTGGTCAATGATCTTTCAGAACGCGCCTTTCAACTGGAGGGCACCGGCCAGTGGGTGAAAGGCAAGAGCGCGGACACGTTTGGTCCGATTGGCCCGTGGCTGGTCACATCAGAAGAAGTTCCTGATCCGCAGAATCTCGACATGTGGCTGGAGGTCGATGGCCACCGCTATCAAAGTGGATCGACTCGCACCATGGTTTTCGGAGTGGCTCATCTGGTCAGCTATCTGAGTCGCTTTATGAGCCTGCAACCTGGCGACGTGATTTCCACCGGAACGCCTCCCGGTGTGGGGCATGGTTGCAAGCCGCCGGTTTACTTGCGTTCCGGCAACCGCATTCAGTTGGGCATCAGCGGACTCGGACAGCAGACACAGAAAGTCGTAGCCGACTAGCGGACTTTTTTGTAGAGGAGAATCGCCGCCCCGCGTTTCTCTTTGATCTCCACATGCAGCCCTCGCTTCATCAGGTCCCTTCCGGAAACCACGCTCGGCGTCTTTGCGTCGAGATCGCTAACTTCATACTTGGCAGCCGGGTCGAGTCCGCGCAAGCGCAGATTCTCGGTCGCCTCCGTATTCTCCTCCCGTCGAAAGGCCTGCACTAGTCCATCTGCTTCTTCGGGACGATTAAACTGCCAAGCCGCCCATTCAAACGCGGCGCTGCGTTCCTTACTCGGATCAGTCGCGCAATCGGAATCCTCACTACACGGCAGCAGAGGGTAGTAGTCGCCATAATAATAAGGACGCACTAGTTTCAGTTGCGCGACCATGTTGCGCATCCAGTCGTAAGGAAAGTCAGCAGCGATAAAATTGCCAACCTGGTTGGGATAGCCCGCGACATTGAAAAGTGCGAACGCCAAGCCTGGCGCCATACCGCTGCGGAAATGGTAGGTGTCGCGCGGTCGCACCTGCAGCAACGTACCGAAATGTGGCCTCCAGTAGGCGAGTCCTTCGGTGCTGATCTGCGCTCCGATCGGATCGGCATCCGGTGAAACCGGATAATCCGCGCGGCTCAGGTCCACGGCGCGTGAAATCGTCTCCAGATCACCCCGCTGCACAATGTCGAGGATGAGCTTCGGATGCCGGTTTCTCAACCCGTCCCAAAACGCTAGTAGACCCTCTGCATAGCGTATCTGGGTGATCCCTTGGCGATCGGTAGCATCATTCTGCGTCCAGAACGGAGCGAGCGCGAAGTTGCAATCCTGCCGATAGACGTCGATACCCTCTTTGTCGATAAGGTCCGAGATCGAATCGATCATGAACTGTCGGGCCGCCGGGTTGCCGAAATCAAACATTCGGAACTTCACCAGCGGGCGCTCGGTATTGCCTTCAAAGTGTGTGGTGACTTCTCCGATAAACCAGTCAGGATGCTCAAGTGTAAGCGGAGTTCCAACAACGGCGCGCTCCGGCTCAAACCAGAGCAGGAACTTCATTCCTTTGGCGTGAGCAGCGTCGCTGATTGGTCGTAAGCCTTTGCCGTCCGGATGAGGAACTTCGTTAACCCGCCAATTTCCGGCGTGCAAGAACCAGTCTTCTTTGCCGAAGATCTGAAATTCATCGACGGGACGGTCCGTTCCGTACCATCCGGCGTCCATCCAGAAGTTTTCAAATCCGATATTCTCTTTTGTGATCTGTTCGATGAGTCGCAAACTCGTGGAAGTTTTCATTCCGCCCCAACCGAGGTGAGAGACGGGCAGAACGACAGGTTTTCCGTCATATTGCGGCGTGTGGTACTGCAGTACGTGCCGCCTCAGCGTGTTATGGGCGTCGATGTCGTTCCCCTCCCACGGCAAAAGCAGGATTTCCGGAGTTCGAATCTCCTCTCCCGGGTGCAGGGAAAGGTGCGTTCCTTCCATGCCCGCGCTAACCGCGATTGCCGCCTCGGTGGAACGCGAGAAGTTGATCGTCCACCTCCCCGGCCAGCCCAGGGCGCCGATCAAGCCGTGCTTCTCTGTCTTTATGTCGAAGAAGGGAATGCTTTCACCCGTCTTGCCCCCGCTTTCGTTCGAAATCTGAAACGATTCGAGTTGATTCAAGGACTTCTTCACCAGGGCATACGTATCCATGACCCCACATCCCTTAGAGTAGAGAACCGTTGGGATGGCCTCGCCCGCGACTGAAAACGAAACGTCGAGCGCCTGAACGTACTCAAGGATCGGCGCGTCAGCCTTGCCGTCATTCTTGAAGTACGCCGTCCACTCGACCACTGGGGAGTTGGCAAACTCCAAAGCCTCAACCCGGAAATGCAAGCCACTCTTGGGATCGGTCCAGACCACGACATGCTTGGTGCGGATGTTGTCGAGTTGCTTGGTTTCTGTCTTCTTCGGCCAGGTCTTTAGCAGCGCACCCGATCCCTGCCTGTCGTAAACGAAAGAGACGGGCAGTTGCGCCTGGTCGTTCAAGAGATGTTCTTTCAGCCACAGGTTATCTTGGCGCACCGCGCCGGGCTGACCCATCGATTTGTCCTGGGCAGCGACGATGGTGCAACTTGTTAAGATGAGGATTCCAACCACGGCCGCGAGCGTCGACAAGCGGGGGCTGTTCAGTGTTTGAATCTTGTTTTCCGTGATTCCCATGGTCTTTCTTGCCTCAATTCGTCCAACCGCTTTGCGCCGATCGTGAACCGCATTAATTTTGGAGGCGTAAACGACCTTGAAATGTTCCAGCTCCGGTTATATTGCTGGCAGCGCAGCGCCATAGTATTCGCCGCTAGGTTGTAAAATGTCAACACTATTGTTAACAGAGTAACGCGGAAATCGGAAGGGACGCACGGATGTCTGACGAAAAACGCAAGTATCGCTCCGCCGCATGGTTTGCGAAGACAGACAAAGACGGTTTTGTTCACCGCAGTTGGATGCGTAACCAGGGATTGCCGGACCATGTGTTTGATGGACGTCCGGTCATCGGTATCTGCAACACGTGGTCGGAACTCACCCCCTGCAACGCGCATTTCCGTCAGATTGCCGAATATGTGAAACGTGGTGTCTGGGAAGACGGTGGGTTGCCTATGGAATTTCCCGTCGTGTCGATGGGCGAGACCAATATGCGGCCCACGGCCATGCTCTTCCGCAATCTGGTGAGCATGGATGTCGAAGAGTCGATCCGCGCCAACCCGATTGACGGTGTCGTGTTGTTGTGTGGGTGCGACAAGACCACACCGGCGTTGGTTATGGGAGCGGCGAGTTGCAATGTCCCCGCCCTGGTGCTTTCCGGCGGGCCAATGCTGAACGGCAAGTATCACGGTCGGGACATTGGTTCAGGCACCGCAGTCTGGCGCTTCGAAGAAGAACTGAAAGCCGGTACGCTCAATCCCCAAGACTTTATGGAAGCCGAGGCCTGCATGTCGCGTTCCGCCGGCCACTGCATGACCATGGGAACGGCCTCCACGATGGCCTGTATGGTCGAAGCGCTAGGTCTCGCGCTGCCGCAAAATGCGGCGATCCCGGCCGTTGACGCGCGCCGTTATGTTCTCGCCCACAATGCGGGCCGGCGGATTGTCGAGATGGTCCGCGACGATCTGCGGATTTCGCAGGTTTTGACGCGGCAGGCATTTGAAAATGCGATTGTGGTAAATGGCGCCGTGGGCGGTTCGACCAATGCGGTCATTCACCTCCTCGCGATCGCGGGACGCGTCGGACTGCAAGTCACGCTCGACGATTGGGACCGCCTCGGTCGCGATGTACCAACGCTCCTGGATTTAATGCCATCAGGCCGCTTTCTCATGGAGGACTTCTATTACGCCGGTGGTCTCCCTGCCGTGATTCGCGCGCTCGCTGAGCGCAACCTGATGCATCGCGATGCCATGACCGTCAACGGCAAGACGATCTGGGAGAATTGTCAGTCCGCTCCCAACTGGAATACTGAGGTCATCCGCCCCTTCGAAAGGGCGCTGGTCGAACATGGAGGCATCGCCGTCCTCCGCGGAAACCTGGCACCCGATGGTGCAGTGCTCAAGCCCTCCGCAGCTTCTGCCCATCTCATGTGCCATCGCGGGCGAGCCGTCGTGTTCGAGGACATCGAACACTATAAAGAGCGCATCGAAAGTCCTGATCTGGAAATCGACGAGAATTGTGTTCTCGTTCTCAAGAACTGCGGGCCGAAGGGTTATCCCGGTATGGCCGAAGTGGGCAACATGAGTCTGCCCGCAAAGTTGCTGAAACGCGGAATCACCGACATGGTACGTATTTCCGATGCACGCATGAGCGGCACGGCGTATGGGACGGTGGTCTTGCATGTTTGTCCCGAAGCGGCTATCGGCGGAACTCTCGCCTTAGTGCAAGACGGCGATTTTATAGAACTCGATGTCGACGCCCGGCGCATCCACCTCGACGTTCCGCAAGAAGAGTTGGATCAGCGGCGCACAAAGTGGCGCGCACCCGTCGACTCAATCAAGGGCGGCTACCAGCAACTCTATGTCGAACGAGTCATGCAAGCTAATACGGGAGCGGATCTCGACTTCTTGACCGGTTGTCGCGGCGACGATATTCCGCGCGAGTCGCATTGATTGGGTTCGCTGGAGCTCAGCGCGAAATACGCGCTGCGCTCCCTCGCATCACAGCTTCCACTTCAGAAAGCGTAGCCATGCTCGTGTCTCCCGGCGTCGTCATGGCTAGCGCCCCATGCGCCACTCCGCACTTGACGGCCCATTGCGCGCCTTTGCCTGCGAGAAAGCCATAAATCAAACCGGAAGCGAACGAGTCACCACCACCGACGCGGTCGAGAATCTCCACCGGCCGCTGTGGGACGTGAAAGGGCTCGCCCTCATAAAGCGCAATCGCTCCCCAATCGTTTTGCGTTGCGGTATGCGCCGTGCGCAGGGTGGTTACGATGAGTTTTAGGTTGGGATACAGCTCCGCGACACGACGCAGCATCAATTCATAGCTGGCCACTGGCAAATTGGTGAAGTCGTCGCCCACACCTTCGATCTCGACACCTAGCGTTGCCGAGAAATCTTCTTCGTTGCCAAAGAGAACATCCACCGCCGACACCAGCTCTCGGTTCACCTCTTGCGCCTTGGCCTTGCCCCCAATGCCTTTCCAAAGAGATTCCCGATAATTGAGATCGTAGGAAACGACTGTGCCAGAAGTTCGAGCCGCTTGAATCGCCGTTTTTGCCACCGATGCTGACGACGAAGAGAGGGCCGCAAAAATGCCGCCTGTGTGCAGCCACCGGGATCCGCTCGTCGCAAAGATGGACTGCCAGTCGAAGTCATCCGGTTGGCAGTGTGCGATGGCCGTATTTCCCCGGTCTGAGCAACCAACAGCAGCGCGCACCCCGAAACCGCGCTCTGTAAAATTCAGCCCGTTGCGTACCGTTCTCCCGATTCCGTCATAAGGAACCCAGCGCACAAGCGAGGTATCGACTCCTCCCTGGAGCAGTAGGTCTTCCAGCAGATTCCCGATCGGATTCTTTGCCAACGCTGTAATGACGGCTGTGCGCATGCCAAAGCAACGCCTCAATCCGCGCGCAACGTTGTATTCGCCACCGCCTTCGGAGGCACGGAAGTTTCGCGCCGTGTGGATCCGTTCTTCGCCGGGATCGAGCCGTAGCATCACTTCACCCAGGCTGACGCAATCCCATCTGCAACTTTCAACCGATTTCAATAGGATCGATTCCATCGCGGTATTCTAGCTGGTTTGACTGCGGGTTGTTCCTCGCTCGCCGGTTGTCCAGAACCTAAAGGGTATAATCGCCCGGAAGAAAATCCAGATGAAGCTCAGGCATTCGTTTCCACTAACTTGACTTTGAAATAGAGGACGCTTGAATGCAAGAGTTGTGCCGGTGCAAATCTTGTGGCCAATCCTATGGAGCTGTAAGTCAATGAAGAAAACAGAAATCCTTGAGATGCTTGTCAAATCCGGTGTAGTTGCCGTGATCCGTGCGGAGAGTCAGGACCAAGCCACGCAGATCGCCGAAGCCTGTGCGCTCGGAACTGTCGCCGCACTGGAAATCACTTTTACCGTGCCGGGCGCGAAAGAAGTGATCGAGCATCTTGCCAAGAAAGCCTCGCACCAGATTTTACTAGGCGCAGGCACAGTTCTCGATCCAGAAACCGCGCGCATTGCCATTCTTGCGGGAGCGCAATTTATCGTCAGCCCCGCTCTCAACCCCGAGACTGCCCGTCTCTGCAATCGTTATCAGGTCCCCTACCTCCCGGGGGCTGCAACAATTCGCGAGGTGATCGAGGCGATGGAGTGCGGCGCCGATATCGTCAAGATTTTTCCCGGCGAAATCCTCGGCCCCGCATTCGTGAAGGCTGTAAAGGCGCCGCTTCCGCAAGCGCAACTGATGCCAACGGGTGGCGTCGACTTGGATAATGTAGCGGATTGGATCAAGGCCGGCGCGTGCGCCGTAGGCGTCGGAGGCAATCTGACCGCCGCGGCCAAGACCAATGACTACGCGTCAATTACCAACCTTGCTCTGCAGTTCGTAGCAACAATCAGACAGGCGCGCGACAAATGAACCGCACCTTTGCCATTGCGTTGCTGCTTTTGACTCCGGGAGCCGTCCAGCTTGTGCCTCCGCAGAGCGAGACATTCGCCGGTTCCGTTATTAAGTATGACGCTTCCATCGAATCCTGAAGCTATCAAGCCGCAACAATGAGGAGCAGCTATGAATCGCAAATTACGGATACTTTTGATCTCGATAGTTGCGCTCTGCCTGATAGCTGACGTGTGGGTTGTAACTAAATTTATCATCCACAGACCCGCTCGTGCCGTCCTGCTAGATAGCAAACCGGGAGAGGCAACCGTCGGGTTCGAAAAGATGCCCTTAGGGGCAGTCGATGCTGTCGTCGCAGGTGTAATTACTGTGGCGATTGTCGGAACGATACTCTTTACCCGAAAAGCGTGCATGCGCGTACAACGAAACGGAGCTTGAGTACGACACTACTCTGTCCGCGACAACGGAAGTGAGGTCAGCGGAAACGGCAGGAATTGCACAGCGAAGTGCACGATCCGAACATCTTGCTCCATTTATGATCCACGAACTGTTACTATCCCCTACTGAAACCGCTTCAGGTAGCCATCCGTGTTGCATAGTTTCAGTAACGTACGACCGGACCTCGGACTTTCACGACGGTAACACGGGTTCAAATCCCGTCGGGGACGCCAACCTTATCAACCACTTGCACATCCCCTCCAGAATTTTGTACGTTCGTTAACGTCCGATAAGCCTCGGCGCTTGGTTTTTCATCGTTTTTGTCGAGCAACAAGCTCACAACTCGGCTCTGCGCATCTCGCTTGGTTTGCGTGATCGCTTGCGCGTAAATGTTCAGAGTGACCGAGATGTTTGCGTGCCGCATTAACTCCTGCACAACTTTCACGTCTTCGCCGTTCCCTTTGAGGAGCGTCGCGTACGTGTGCCGGAACGTGTGCCAGCCGAAGTGACCCACGATTCCGATTTCCTTGGCCGCCGGTTCCAAGTGCGCCTTGTAGCGCGAACCCGGCCAGTACGGCAGTTTTCCTCCGCCGTGCGGACTGGCAAATAACCAGTCCTCATCGGTTGGGTATGGACTATGCAGCCGCCAGTTCCACAAGACCTTAGACAGTCGCAAATCGAGCGGAACCGGCTTGCGAGAGGCTTCGATCTTGCAGTCCCCGACGTGCTGCATCACGATCGAGCGAATGACATGGACTTCCATCTTCTGAAAATCGATATCCTTCCACTTGAGGCCTAACAACTCCCCAACCCGAAGGCCCGTGAACACGGCGAGGAATACCATCGCGCGTGTGGGCTCCTTCAGGATGCGAAGCAGTGCCGCAATCTGCTCGATGGAAAGCACAATGGGCATCCTGGTCCGCTTGGCACTTTGACGCACCATGCGTATGGGATTCACATCAAGCCATTCCCACCTGACAGCGTGATTGAAAACCGCGCTCATGATGTTTCATGCTTTGGCTTTGCTTCCGTTCGCATACTTGAGCGAACGAAGCCACTGCTCCACCGCGACTGCTTTGACCTCGGTGACGCGATAGCTTCCCCACCTGGGCAGAATCCACTTATTGAAATAGCCCTCATAGGTGACCTGCGTCTTCCGTGTTTTGCTGCAATTCGCGCCCAGCTCCTTTTCCCGGTAGTGTTCGATGAGCGTTTGAACACTGATCGGAGTCAGGCTAGTCCGCGGACTCTCAGCGTTGATGTCTGCCCGAAGTGCGGCTACGGCCTTCTGCGCCGACGCCTCATTCGGATATTGTTCGACCGAACCAACGATCAGACAGCGTCGCTTGCGGGAGCCGTCTGCTTGGAGTTCGTACCATCGATACTCCCAAGCGTTCCGGCCACGAGCACGCTTCACAATCTGAAGGCTGCCTTGCTGAAATCTCGTCCGTCTCATCACGTTCCTCCGTGGTTAGGGACGGTACGGATAGCTGGCTAACTTTAACCTCAAATGCACCCACGCGTCGAGATCTGAGGTGCGAAAGCGCCACAATTTTCCGATTCGCATCGCGCGTATCTCGCCTTTGCGAGCGAGACGCTGAAGCGTCTTCGGATGAATTTGAAGCAGCGCTGCTGCTTCGCGTGAATCGAGGAATCTCTCGAAGTGAGGGATAGGCTGGCTGACTGCTGTCGCTTCATGCATCTCGCTCATATGACCCCGCAGTAGAGAGTCGAGACGTGGCTGGAATCAAAGACTCGTACGAGAGCCGATTTTGGTGACCGGCTCCATTCGATCGACTTCGAACTCCTTCACTACTCGGCTGGCGTTAGTCTTCGCGTCATGGGCGGACGAGAACATTATTCGTATAGAAACCGTACAAGACGCATTTGTTGCTTCATTTCAAAGAATCTTTTTTCTTTTTGACTTCGAAAACATTTTTCACTAACTGCTTAAAGTGCCTAAAGCGCCTAGAAGTACTTTTAGGTACTTGTGGGGAATCCACGGGAACATTGCAACGGCCGCACTCAACCGGCGGCTTCTATGGCGAGGCCGTTTCGTTGATCCGCGCGAGATTTTCCCTTCTATCTATAAAAGGAACATGCGGGAGGTAAAAAGCATCGAAAATATTTTCGAACAAAGGCGAAACTAGAACCGCAGAAATGTCCTGGGTCGGCCTTGGCGGGCAACACAGCTTCTTGCGGCGAAAGCCGCCTTTCCCTAGGAGTTACTGGAGAAGAAGAGAAGCAGGGCCATTCCGGGCTGTGACGGTACAATCCTTCTGTATGCCAAGGGTACTCGCCGCCGAGACAAAATCACTTATCGAGACGCTGTACAAGCCGGTATCGTTTTGGGAGAGCACCGCAAAGCACAAAATGAGTACATTGGCGCTCATAAGTCAAACGGGGGATCCTGCTGCGATTCCTGACCTAGTTCTTCTTTTGCTGGACCGCGACCGGGATGTTTCAGTATCCGCGGCGGCGACGGTATCCAAGTTGATCGGACTTCTGAGTCCTGCGGAGCTTCCCTGGCTCGATCTCGTCATGCGAGAGCGTTCGCCATACAGATGGTCGTATCCGTCGGCATGGGCTGAACTACAGCCGGATCAATTGCATCTCTTACAGCGATTCGGGAGGGAATCCATCTACGCCCTAGGAATGGCGTCGCTGCACTTCAGTGGTTATGTGCGGAACGAGGCCCTTCGAAAACTGACCGACGCACAAGATGGAACAGAACTGCCGTTCCTCCTGCTGCGACTAAACGACTGGGTTCAGGAAGTGCGTCATACTGCCCATCTCCTAGTGCGACAACGTCTCATGACAAAATACGCGCCCTTCTTCGTTAGCAACATCGCGCTTGTGAACCGCCTTCGACTAGTTCGTCGTGGGCAGCAAGCGGAGATAATCGGAGCAATTGAGCGCTTACTTAGGTCCAAAGATTGCCAAGAGGCCGTCGAGAGCGGTTTGCGCTCACCGGACGGGCACGTCAAGAGAGCGTGCTACGAGTTAGCGTTCGAATCTGCAAGCTTTGATCAGGTTCCGCTTATCGAAAGAGCCCTATCTGAAAAGGACCCAACCGTTCGATTGTGTGGTGCCGAAAGAATCTCTGTTCTTCCGGACGCTACCTCGTTGGATTATCTGTTGTCCCGCGCAAGAGATGACCGATTTGCGCCAGTTCGACGCAAGGCTTTGCAGGTCTTCTCGGAGCGATTCCCAGAGAGAGCCCGCCCATGGCTTGAGCACGCGCTGACGGATTCTCATCCGTCCCTTCGTGGCTACGCCCAGTTTCAGCTAGGGAGGGGATCGGATTTTGATCTCCGAGCGTTTTATCGAGCCGTGCTCGGCAAGTCTGAACCAGCAACCCTGTACGCTGCCATTTCTGGGGTGGGGGAAACTGGTATCTCATCTGATGCGATCCTCGTAGTAGCGCATCTGTCGCATCAGGTGCCCAGAATGCGTCGGGCCGTGCTCCGCACTCTGGCGCGCTTGAATGCTCAAGAATTCGTCGATCTCTTTGTGGAACGTCTCCTAGATCACGCCCCCAGTGTGTCGCGCGAAGCCATGAGGGGACTAACCAAGGTTCTTCACCTAGTCACCGGAGAACGCCTTTGGAGGGTTTTTGCTGCTGCAACAGAAGATCATGTTCGCCGCAACGCCCTTTTCCTAGTCGCGCGTCTTAGCAAGTGGGAGAGCATCGGCTACCTTGTGGAAGCGCTCGATAGCAATGCCGAAGACCTAAGAAAGCTCGCCGAGAGCTATCTGCGGCGTTGGTATGCGCAATTTAATTCCAGTTTCACCGCTCCTACAAAACCGCAAGTTGAGCGGCTGACTGTTGCGATGCAGAAGTCCGGCGCTAGCTTGGACCGATCAATCAGAGGACAAATCGAATTTGGTATTCGCGCATTCTGAGCGCACAATTACCCTCCGCTATCCCCACGCCTAACAGCATGGCCGTGGCGCGGCTCGCGTCAAGGCTCACGACCGCTTCGCGGCGCAAAACGCGCGGCCTTGACACAAGCCTTCCCCCCCCGGCCCATTTCTCCGCCATGTGGGGAATGTGCAGGTGTGACTCCGCGAGACCTCAAAGCCCGAGACCAAGACTGGGGCCACCGAGGTCATGTTCCACTCCGACATGGGGAGTCTCTTCCGGTTCCGGTGTGTGAGTTGGAACGGAAGAATGCTGCTCTCCGATCTGCTGGGTACTTTGCCGGTTCACCCCAGTCATCAGGTCAACACGGTGGCCCTTTTCCGGATCGTGTGCGGATAGCCAAGCGAGCGTGCACGTAGCTTAGGCACAGCGTCAACCCTACAAGTCTCCAAGATGTGTGCGAAGTTGAGAGAACTCAACCCCGAAGCGTGCCAAATACTTGCGGAGCCGGTCTGCATCATTTGAGAAGGTCTTGCGCGTTCGCGATGCGCCGAACAATGTACGGCCGGCATCCGACAGAGAGCGACTGCGCCTGCACACATCCACGACGAAGGCCAGTTGGGCGCGATCGAAAAGGTCCAACTCTTCCAATTGTTTCTCATCAAAGAATTCCTGAAGATCGGCTGGAGAAAGCGACTCACTAGGCGCACTCCACGATGCCAGCAGTCTTCTGATCTCTTCCTCGACAATTTGAGTAGAAATTCGACCGCCTGGTGCTAGCGTAGCCATCCGAGCGACCGCCGCGTTCAGGTCGCGGAAATTCCCGGACCAATTGGCGGTGGGAGAAAGCGCAAACGCAAGGAATGTGTCCCGAGCTTCTCTGCTGAAAGTGACTCGTCGCCCAGCTTTTTCAGCGAAACGATCTAGTTCGAAATCGAGGTTTGGCTCTATATCTTCGGACCGATTCCTGAGCCCTGGGAGCGAGAAGGTCCAGAGGTTGATGCGTGCCAGCAGATCCTCACGAAATCTGCCTTGGCGCACAGCAGCAAATAAATCCCGATTCGTCCCTGCGATTAGCTGAAAATCGCTGTGAGCTTCATCATCCGAACCTAAAGGAAGAAATGTCTTGTCCTCCAGGGCCCGAAGCAGCATTGCTTGTTCATCAAGACCCAGTTCTCCAACTTCGTCCAGAAACAAGACTCCATTATCCGCGGCGCGAAGCAAGCCGGGGCGATCTTTCTGAGCTCCGGTGAACGCTCCTTTCACGTGACCGAACAACGCAGACATGGCGGCGTCCCCACGCACAGTCGCGCAATTCACTTCGACAAAAGCTCCCTCGACGGCCCGGCGGTTCTTTTTCAATTCGTAGATTCGTTTTGCCAAGAGCGATTTGCCGGCACCCGTCGGCCCCATGAGGAGCAGAGGATCGCGAGTCGCGATGGCAACCTGCTCAATTCGATCTATCAGATGGTTAAATGCGTTGTTCCGGGTATCGATGCCGCCCTTGAGATAAGAAACTGCCTCCCGTTGCTCTTGTCGAAAGCGCGAAGCGATCCGATCATACTTGGACAGATCGAGATCGATGATCTTGATCGTTCCTGGCGAACTCCGATCTCGTTCTGGCGAACACTGCACCAACCGGCCCGGCATATACCGCGACTCGGTCAAGAGAAACAAGCAGATCTGCGCGACGTGAGTACCTGTCGTGATGTGGATGAGGTAGTCTTCCGATTCCGTATCGAACGGGTACTGGCGAGAGAATTTGAAAAGAGTCTCGTAGACTTCCTCAAAATCCCAAGGGTCGTGGAACTCCATCTCGTGTTGGCGGACTTCCGTTTCTGGCGAAACAGTTCGCATGTCAGCACGCACTGTTTTTGCTAAGGACGAGTCGCGCTTGCCATGCAGCAGTTCAAAGCGACGGACAATAAGGTCTGGCTGTCGACAGAGAGAAACGGAAGGACGCCAGTTCTGCCAGCGATCAGGGTGTTTGCCCATATCGAGGGTGGTGCCTAGCAAGCCGATAACGACACTACGCTGATACTTATCCATTGGAATATGAACTTATCTTACAATATAAACACTCGGATATCGAAGCACGAGCCATTTCGTGCAACACTCGACAGTTCAGCAACTTGCAGAAAGGCCCTTTATGGCCCAACACTTGCTTTTCTCGAGTGCGGAAGGAGAATCAAAATGTCAGGCGAAACCTACAACGTTATCCACGGCGGACAGGGTGTTCCGATCAAGGCGTGGACTAAAGGCGTGCAGTTGGAGGATCAGGCGAAAGGGCAGTTGCTGAATGTCGCCCAGTTGCCGTTCGTGTTTCGTTGGATCGCCGCGATGCCTGACGTGCACTGGGGAATTGGCGCGACAGTTGGAAGCGTGATTCCAACCAAAGGCGCAATCATTCCGGCAGCGGTGGGTGTGGATATTGGTTGCGGAATGATGGCGGTCCAGACTTCATTGAATGCTCGTGATCTGCCGGATAATCTGCATGGCATCCGCGAAGCGATCGAGCAGGCCGTTCCGCATGGCCGTACCAATCACGGCGGGGCGGGAGATCGAGGTGCGTGGCACGAAATTCCCGCTGACAACCAGGAGGTATGGGGAGGTCTGAAGCCCCGATACGACGCCATCCTGGCGAAGCACCCTAAGTTGGATCGCGGAAATCATGTGAACCACCTTGGAACGCTGGGAACGGGAAACCACTTTATCGAAGTCTGCCTGGACGAAAGCGAGATCGTTTGGTTCATGCTTCACAGCGGTTCGCGAGGCGTGGGAAACCGCATGGGATCGTACTTTATCGAACTGGCAAAGAAGGACATGGAAAGATTCTTTGTCACTTTGCCGGACCGTGATCTTGCGTACTTCCCCGAGCACACGGAACACTTTGATGACTATGTCGAAGCTGTCGAGTGGGCGCAGGACTTTGCTCGCGCGAACCGGGACCTGATGATGCACCAGATAGTGGATGCGGTTCGCGGTAGCGGACACGTGCCGGAGTTCACAGCCGAACTGAAGAGCATCAATTGCCACCACAACTATGTGGCACGCGAGTCACACTTCGGCCAGAACGTTCTCGTCACGCGTAAGGGTGCAGTACGCGCGCGCGAGGGAGATATGGGAATTATCCCTGGCAGCATGGGTGCACGTTCTTTCATTGTGCGTGGGAAAGGCAACCCGGAGAGCTTCCATAGCTGCAGCCACGGCGCAGGTCGTGCGATGTCTCGCCACGAAGCAAAGAAGCGCTTCACGGTTGAGGACCACATCCGCATGACCGAGGGCGTGGAATGCCGCAAGGACGCAGATGTGATCGATGAGACGCCAGCGGCTTACAAGCCGATCGATGCAGTTATGGCGGCACAGGCCGACCTAGTGGAAATCGTACACACACTGCGTCAGGTTGTTTGCGTGAAAGGATGACTGATGCCTAAAACGGAAGTTGTGAAGGCAGAAATGATGGTTCGGATCGATGGGTCTTTCGGTGAAGGCGGCGGGCAGATTCTGCGCAGCTCACTCAGCTTGTCCCTTGTAACTGGAAGGCCTTTCCGAATCGAGAACATCCGCTCAAATCGGCAGAAGCCTGGATTGCTGCGGCAGCACCTGACAGCAGTCCAGGCGGCGGCAGAAGTTGGCGCTGCTGAAGTCGAGGGGGATTCGCTGGGTTCCAAAGCGCTTACGTTTGTGCCGGGCAAGATTCGCGCGGGGGACTTTCGTTTCGCGATTGGTACTGCGGGCAGCGGAACTCTTGTGCTTCAGACGATTTTGCCAGCGCTGATCACGGCCGCCGGACCAAGCCGGGTCGAGATCGAGGGTGGAACGCATAATCCAGCTGCTCCGCCCTTCGATTTCCTTCAGCGGAGTTTCATACCGCTCATCGAGAGTATGGGGCCGAAAGTGAAGCTTGAGTTGCAGCGCTACGGTTTCTATCCGGCGGGCGGAGGTCGTTTCCTCGTGGAGATTACTCCGACAGATGTTCTAAAGCCGATCGGACTGGAGGAGCGGGGCGAGATCACCACGAGACGGGCGACCGCGCTAGTGGCGAACTTGCCATACCACATCGCTAAGCGGGAGCTGGATACGGTCGCAAAGCTACTGAACTGGGACGCCGAGTTGCTGCGCTGCGAGGACACAAAGAATTCAGTTAGTCCCGGCAACCTGGTGACGATTGAATTGGCGAGCTCTACTGTGACACAGATCTTCACTGCATTTGGGAAGCTTGGTGTGAGTGCAGAAGACGTTGCGAAAGACGCAGCCGAACAGGCACATGCGTACATGCATTCAACTGCGGTGGTGGATGAGCACCTAGCCGATCAGCTTCTGCTGCCCATCGCATTGGCCGGAGGGGGTTCGTTTACCGCGATGAGCCTCAACATGCATGCAAAAACGAACATGGAAGTAATCCGCGAGTTCTTGCCGGTGCGCTTCGAGGTGGTCAAAGCACAAGGGCGCAGTCGCGTTTCAGTTCAGCCCGAGTGAGGGTCAATAGACGTGAGTGCACAAGGCTTTCGATAGGTTTGGTATACGGTCAACGCGAGACGTACTCGACACAAGGAGGACAATGCTCAAATTGGGCGCTTCAGAAGATGCAATCTGACGAATTTTCCTATTGCAAAAGACGCGAAGTCGTGGCATGTTAGGTCATCTTCTTACGAAAGGACGCCCAAATTGGTGGTTTTTAAAAACAAATCGCTAAGCGGGCAACATCAGCCGATAACTCGACTGAGTTGCTATAGGGCGTCGCTTCGGTCGCGCTAACCGATCCTATCGGTTCAACCAGGCGCTCTTTCCGCACAACAGAAAACTTAGCTGGGTGGCGTAGGTCGCGGTTCCTTCGACTGTAAATCGACTATACCGCTCCCGTAAATTCCCCCAGCTTGACTCGTTCGGTCAGTGGTGATTGGTTACGGATACTTCTCTGGTAGAAACAGCCTTCGGGCTGTGAGATTCGAATCCTCTTGGGCGAAAGCCCTTCCGTGACCGCCTGTTCCCTGACTAGATTGTTTAATCAAAGTACGCAAGATTGGCCGGTGGTGAAGACTACGGTTACTTCGCCTCGAACGCGGGAGATGCAGGTTCGAATCCTGCCGCGGGAATTGTGCCCGCGTGGTCTAAACGGAAGGACACCTAATGTTCCGTTGTCGCTCGTTCCCCGGCCAATGAGTTTAACGGAACGTATGTCTAAGTTGTCCGACCTTGTGTCGGTTAGAAAGAAAATATGTGGCAAATTCTGAAAAGTATGCTGACCGGCCGGAGCGAGTTTGCGTCGGGCGGTCTGCTACTCATGATCATCGGCGGAATAAGTGTCTGGCTGCGGGCCGTTCCCGAAAGTATCTGGGAGTGGATCGTGAGCCAGACCACCATGGTAGTCACTGTGAAGGACGATGATGCCGCGTTCTCGTGGGTGAAGGAGTGGTTTCTTGAACAGAGATTTCTGAAGCGAATCCGCCGCGTGGATCTCGATACAACAGTGCGCAACGAGCGGATTGCCATGATCCCAGCCCCTGGCAAGCATTGGTTTTGGTATGGCGGCAGGCCTTTCGAAGTGTGGTTTTCTCGCACTGAGAACACCCACGAACGGAGCGGCAGGCGCGTTGAGTCCCTGACGTTTAGGACTCTTGGACGGAATCGAGTTTTCCTCGATAGATTCGTCGAGGACGTTGTCCGTTGCCACGTCGACCGACAAGGTGTGCAGTCGTACCTGTACATATACGACGACGGGTGGGATTACGTGGAGGGCTACTCGCCGCGTGGATTGACGTCGGTCGTTCTGCAGCCTGGTGAGAAGGAACACTTGCTGGACGATGTTGCACACTTTCGAAGATCGAAACGACGGTACGAGCAGCTGGGAGTTCCTTACCACAGAGGCTATCTGTTCTATGGCCCTCCCGGAACCGGAAAGACCTCGTTGGTCTCGGCGCTGGCAGCGAATTGTAGTTTGTCGATTTATGTCATCAATCTTGCGGAGTTCAGCGATCGTAGCTTGATGAGAGCAGTGAATCAGGTACCGGCGAACTCTGTCCTATTGTTTGAGGACATTGATTGCATGCGTGGGAGTCAGTCTCGCGAAGAACCAGAGTTGAGAAGCGGAAGGAATGAAAATTCGACGATAGTCACAAAAGAGAATGCATCCACGAATGTCGTCACTCTTTCTGGATTGCTGAATGTACTTGACGGCTTTCATGCTCCGAGCGGCGTGCTGTTCGTAATGACAACGAATCACCTCGAGAAATTGGACCCGGCGTTGCTGCGTCCAGGAAGGATCGACTACAGGCTTTTCCTGGGAAAGGCAAGTGATCGGCAGAAAGTGGAGCTCTATCGCAGATTCTTTCCCGATGCATTGGAACGAGAAGCGCAAGAGTTTGTCCATGCATCTCGGTCCGCTGAAACGATGGCTGAGTTTCAAGGTCTGCTATTGGCTTTGGAGCGAGGGGAAAGTCGCTTGGATCAGGTGGCAGCGAGTCACGGAATCCTGGCGTAGAGCATTCGCCGGTGGTGATGTGCGACGGTGCCTTCGAAGGGAGCAGGTTCGAGTCCTGCCACAGTCTATGGGCCGTGTAGTTCAGTTGGCAGTGCAAACCGAGACGCCTTTCCGCGAATGATTCGGAGAACCGTTATGAAGGACATCATATTGGACGGTGCACGTTGGTCGACAAAAGACGATGTGTACGATGCATTTTTTCGCGCCGTAGGTGCACCCGAATGGCACGGGCGGAATTTCGATGCATTACGCGAGAGCATCGCCGGAGGTTCGATCAATCAGGTGGAAGTTCCGTACTGTCTCGTCATCAAGAACTACGACAAGATCAGTGGCGATGCAAAAGGAATGGCCGACGATTTCATTGACTTAATACACGAACTCGCTGCCGAAGGTTGCCAGGTTGAGGTGCGTGCGGAGGTTGCGGGTGGTGCACGCGAGCGCTCGCGAATCCTACAGAGCCGTCTTGATGAGATGGAAGCTGAGTTTAAGCAATCGCTCATTCAAGTGCTCAAGGAATGTGCAACAGGGCGATGGGGATTGTTCGGACAAAATGATCACTTGGAAGAGGGCAGATATCTTTCTTGGCCCGTAGCAGAAGATCTGAGACGTCGAGCGAAACAGATACATATGTTGCGCTTAGAGTTTGGCAAACCAAACTCCCTGGTAGAACGCTTTCTGCACTACTGCTCGTTGTGTGGTGCGAATGTTCTTGGCCAGCCGAAACTGGCGAAAACATTTCTCGACGAAATTTGAATTTGAAATTGATAGGCGAATTTCGCCGGTGGTGAAGACGAGGGTTACTTCGATAATCCGACGGTCGCAGGTTCGATTCCTGTCATGGCTTCTCGCCGTGTAGCTCAGTGGATAGAGCATCGGAAACTACCGTCGTCGCCAGATTCCCCGGCGAATACTGAAACAAAGGAGGCCACCATGGCCCGACTGAACACACTGAATCTCAACACTGCACCTCGTACGCACGAGGGCACGCCCACACGCCACATCTCTCCGGAGATGCAGCTGCGGCGCTCGGTGCTTGCGTGTCTGCTTTGGGAGAGCCAGTTCTATGAGGACGGAGTCGAGATCGTCGACCGCATAGCTGAGCTCGTGCCAAAGGTTGTGGCCGAAAAGGTGTCCGCCCTTGCGATCGAAGCCCGCGGGCAAATGAAGCTGCGTCACGCGCCGCTTCTGATCGTCCGCGAAATGGCGCGTCATAAGACGCACCGTGCGCCGGTGTCGGAGACGCTCGCAAGCATCCTCCAGCGTGCCGATGAACTTGCAGAGTTTGTTGCTATCTACTGGAAGGACGGACGTGTGCCGCTCTCGGGACAGGTGAAGAAGGGGCTGGCTGCGGCCTTCCCAAAGTTTGACGAGTATCAGCTTGCCAAGTATGACCGTGGCGGCCCGATCAAGCTGCGGGATGTACTCTTTCTTTGTCATGCTAAGCCCCGTGATGGGGCTCAGGCAGCAATGTGGAAGAAGCTGATCGCTGGAACGCTGATCACGCCCGACACGTGGGAAGTTGCCCTCTCGGCCGGAACTGACAAGCGCGAGGCCTGGGAGCGACTGCTTCGCGAACAGAAGCTGGGCGCACTAGCATTGCTCCGTAACCTGCGCAACATGCATGAAGCCGGAGTCAGCGACAAGCTGGTCGCTAGTGCTCTGGGTGATATGAAGACGGACCGCATTCTGCCGTTTCGCTTCATCGCCGCTGCGCGGTACGCTCCGAAGCACGAGGCCGAACTTGAGCAGGCGATGTTCCGTTCGCTCAAGAAGCAGCCTGCGCTGCCGGGAACGACGGCGTTGGTTGTGGACACCAGTCCCTCGATGTGGATGGCTCGGCTCAGCCGAAACAGCGACATGGATCGTTTTGAAGCTGCGGCGGGCCTTGCCATTCTGCTTCGCGAGACTGCCGAGCGGGTGAACGTGTACGCCTTCAATGAGAAGGCGTATGAGGTTCCTCCGCGACGCGGGTTTGCACTGCGGGATGTGCTGGCCACCACCAAGAACAGCTGGAGCCGAGGTGGACTTGGTGTCGCTGCCGCAAACCGCGACGGCTATGACCGCATCATCGTGATCACCGACGGTCAGTGGCACTTCTCTGATACCACTACCGTACAGGGCTACGGTGAGGGCGCTCCGCAGACGGTCGCTCCGGCTCCGCTCACCAAGCAGGCGTACATGATTAATGTGGCCAGCTACAAGAACGGTGTCGGTTAAGGTAAGTGGATGAACATTGACGGCTGGAGTGATTCTGTCGTCGAGTACATCCGCGCGCTGGAGCAGACAAAGTGGGTCAACTAAACTCCACCGGCCTGGCGTCGCGCCGGACCGGTGGAGTCAAATACGATTGCGAGAATAAGACGCGTATGTTAGTGCTGTAACCGTGCTATACTCGGCTTGAAAATGACTATAAAGACCAAATCCATGATGAGACGGCGCGTCAATCGCGCTCGGCCCTCGGGATTGGTCTGATCATTCGCTAAATTTCCAAGTTCAGATTCGATTTCCGAGGCTCCGACAAAAGTCGGGGCCTTTTGCATTTTGCGGATGTTTCTTGGCCGGTAGCCAAGCTGGAAAGGCACGTGACTGTTACTCACGCCATGCGCAGGTTCGAATCCTGCCCGGCCAGCCAAATTTCGAGCAAGAACAACGGCTCGCTAGTTCAGTAGGAAGAACGCGGCTCTCATAAAGCCGTCGTGGATGGTTCGAATCCATCGCGAGCCACCAGTGGAGGGGCCTCCGGGAGGAGCAGTGGCTTATACCCACTTCGGCGCCAGATTAGCGCGGCCAGACAGGTTCGACACCTGTACCCTCTACCAATTTGTCGCGCCGGTAGTTCAACGGACCAGAATAGTTGGCCTACACCCAACAGATGCGGGTTCAACTCCCGAACGGCGCACCATGCAGGATTAGCTCGAAGGTCGAGCCCGCGGTCGATAACCGCGAGGCGTTGGTTCGATTCCAACATCCTGCACCATTTTGATGTTGAACATGGGTGACTGGCAGAGATGGCTAATGCACTCGCCTCTTAAGCGAGACCAGGCTGGTTCAATTCCAGCGTCACCCACCAGATTTTGCGGGATTGGCAGATATGGATATGCACTCGCCTTTTAAGCGAGACGAAGTGGGTTCGATTCCCACATCCCGCACCAGGAGACAGTTAACAAAAGAGGCGGCATAGCATAACGGATCAATGCTCCGAGCTTCTACCTCGGATGATGAGAGTTCAAATCTCTCTGCCGCTTCCAATGTGGGGATGTAGTCCAACGGATGAGGGCGCAAGGCTACGAACCTTGAGATCAGAGTTCAATTCTCTGCATCCCCTCCACATTAGTTAGGCTCGCGTGGTCTAAGGCATGATGACGCTTCGGTCCTAACTGGGTTTAACAGAAACGAAATCCGGGTTCCGGTTCCCGGCGCGAGTTCCAAAATTGGGTGGGTAGTGTAACTGAACAACACGGTAGCGTCCGAAGCTGCAAATCCGGGTTTGACTCCCGGCCCGCCCACCATAGTTTATTTTCAGCGTGGTCCGCCTCGTGCGCCCCGACTAATACACTTAGACGAACAGGATGTAAGCAACGGCAGTAACAGTCACTTTTGGGTATTGACGAATTTCTAGAATCATGTGAGAGTGAAAAGTGAGATCCACGCAATGATGCGCAAGCCCCATACCGATTGCTTCCCGACACCGGCCACGTTTACGTGGCAAGGGGCGGGGGAAGGTACGTTCATGTAACGGGGGCGATCCATAGCGCGTAGTTTTTCTAAGCCTCCGATACAAATCGGGGGCTTTTGGTTTTTACGGCGCATTTGTATCGATTCGCAGAGAGGAGGCAGCGTTGTCTAACGGCCAGGATACGGCTCTTTCAAGGCTGAGATGGGAGTTCGATTCTCCTCGCTGCTACCAAGACTATGAGTACACAAACGATTGAACTCGAAGGCTTTGAGATCGAGCTTGCATCGGACCTTTACTGTGATCGCGGCGGGGATCATCACGAATTGGTTGATCGTGCGCGTGCTGATCGCAGGAGGCTTGGCCACAACGTCGATGAGTCAGCGGTTTTGTGTGTCCGGTGCATGAAAGCAATCCCGTTGAAGGTGTGATGCCGGGTCGTCTAGCGGCAGGACTCTGGACTTTGAATCCGGATACGGGCGTTCGAATCGCTCCCCGGCAGCCAGTTTAGAAACTTGAGCAAAGGAGGAAGTTCACTGAAGAGAAATTCGAGGAGTGGTGAAGGCTACGGTTACTTCTCTTGTCCAGAAAACGCACCGTATCCGCACGTTCCCTTCTCAAATTGCGAGGTCATCCAATTGGCCAGGATAACCGGCTCTGACCCGGTTCATGCACGTTCGAGTCGTGCCCTCGCAGCCAAGTTTGAAGAGTGGTCGCAGAGTCTAGCGGCAGGATGCCTGACTGTCTATCAGGAGGGACGGGTTCAACTCCCGTTGCGACCGCCATAGGGGTGAGGACCCGACGGGAAGGGCGCTCGTCTCCAAAACGAGTTCAAGCAGGTTCGAATCCTGTCACCCCTGCCAGTTTGAAGAGCGAGCATGGTATAGCGGCTGGTGCCTCGGGCCTCCAACCCGATGACGCGAGTTCAACTCTCGCTGCTCGCTCCAAGATTTCTCAGGGCGGAAGTCGTCTAGTGGCCAAGACGCGACGTTGCCAACGTCGAGAGCGCGGGTTCGAGTCCCGCCTTCCGCTCCAAGTTAGTAAGTCAGTTGCGAGGCGGTGTAGCCAAGACAGCAAGGCATCTCCCTGCAAAGGAGATCATCGGGAGTGCAATTCTCCCCGCCACCTCCAGAGGTTTATGTGCTGGTGTAGCTCAGTGGGAAGAGCTCGGGCCTCGTAAGTCCGTGATCGGCGTTCGAATCGCCGCACCAGCTCCGCTGGTATAGCTCAACGGGAAGAGCAGGCGCACGGTAAGCGCCCGACCGCAGTTCGAGACTGCGTGCCAGCTCCAGATTTTGCTGGTCTAGCACAGTGGCAGTGCAGAGAGCTTGTACCTCTCCGACGAGTGTTCGATTCACTCGACCAGCTCCAGATTTTCGATGGCGGGATTGGCCGAATGGCTTAGGCACTGGATTGTGGCTCCAGTCACGAGAGTTCGATTCTCTCATCTCGCCCCAAATGGGCGGTTCGTATAACGGGATTACTCACGGCCTGCAACCGTGAAATGCGAGTTCAATTCTCGCACCGTCCACCAAAGTTTGGCTCGGGAACTCGACGGCAGAGTGCTGGTCTGAAAAGCCAGTGGATACGGTTCAATTCCGTGCCGAGCCACCAGATCCGGGTGTAGGGTAGCGGCCACCCACATGCCTTGGGAGCATGTCCACGCAGGTTCAACTCCTGCCACCCGGACCATTTCTTCTTGCGTTAGCTTTATGGCGCGGTAGTAGCGTAGGACAATACGAGAGGCTCATAACCTCTAGACGCAGGTGCAAATCCTGCCCGCGCAACCAAGCTTTCGGGAAGACCTGCGATTTGCTTGTTAGTGAGCAGTTTCCGCGATCGATTCAGAGATGCCGATTTTCAAATACTGATCTCTTTGTTCCGAACGACACGTCTCGCTCGGCATGGTCAAGCATGCAGCCGTTGGATGGTTTCCCTAGGGAAGAAATTGTCGAGGGACCATTTGTTGCCAAAGATAGCGGTCAAACAGACGGTTCCACTCTATGTCTCCTCTTGGTACTTTCGGTCTCGCTGCACGAAGGCCGGTCGGGTGCCCTCAAGCACAGTGATACAGAGGGTGTTGGTCTTCGGATTCTCCAGCGAACCACTTGTATAGGTCACCTTGTTTTTGTGTTGCTTGTCGATATGGGAGTGGATGATCTGGTCGGCGTCGCACACTACTGCCAGATTCGGGTTGTGGGTCACGATGATTACCTGACGGCGCTGGCGTGCTTCGCGTAAGCACGCCACCAGCATGTCATAGACCGTCTGGTTGTCGAGATTGTCCTCTGGCTGATCAATAATGAGTGGCACGTCGCGACGGTCGATGAGTAGATAGAAGATCAGAAGCAACGTGCCACGCTCACCAGGTGAGAGTTCCTCAATGCTCTTGCCGGACCACTTCAGCTGGTACTTCGGGCTCAGATACTTCAAACCAAAGATGGCGTCGAGTAACTCAATTGGCGTTGCTCCCGACTTCAACTGCTCACCAATCTCCAAAGCGAGCGGTGGGGACTGTCGATGGTCCGCGCGGAATCGTGAGAGGAGCGTGTTTGCGAAGACCAAGGCGCCAATGGCGGTCTGGAGGTCCGCCGTGTCAACAAGCCCTTTGAGGGCGCGCTTGCCCTCCTCAACACCGGCGAAAGATCCGCGCCTTCCCTGATTCACCTTGCTCAGGATGGTCTCATCCAGATTCACCGCAACGATGCTAGCGTCGAACTCCAAGTGAAACTTCTGGTTAGCGACCGGGTTCAGTAGGATAAACTCCTGCACAGGGTGGTAGAGCTTCCGGTAAGTTAGTACGACTTCCTGAATCTGCGCGAAGATCTCCTTCACCTTTGCGGCACGGGCCTCCTCTGCCTGTTTCAATTGCTCGGGCAGGCCCGCTAGGTCTTTGATTTGCCGCTCGATATAAGACAGGCTGTCGCGCTTCTCCGTCGTGCCTATCAAAGCTTCCCGTCGCTCAGTCCATGTCCGTAGGGCTTCGACATACTTCTGGTACGCGCTGTTTGGAGCATCGAGCTCTGCCGTCAACCGCTCGACTTCGCCCTTGAGGTTATCGAGGCTTGCGTTCGCGGTTTTGATGACCTCAGCTTGTTGTTGAGAATCAGCCTTCGCCGCGGCGTCTGCATCTCTCACCGGCTTGTCCGTCACAATAACGCTGACCAGAGACTTTGGATTGAGGCCGAGCACGTCGCAGTCTGCCTGTAGATTCGTGAGGAGCGTCTTGTGTGACGCTTCGAAGTTCCGGAGTTGCTGCAAAACCCGGGCAGCACTAGCGCTCTTAGTCGCATCCGTCCGCTGCGCCGCTTCTGCCGCGCGTACCGCCTCGTTAAGACCGTCTCGTTCTTGATTGACGGTCGCGATCTGTTCGCTAATCTTATTCAAAGTATCCTGTTGCACAGGATCCAGGTCTGGCTTCGTAACCTCTTCCGGCTTTATCTTCTCGTGTGCCTCAAGCTCGCGATCCTTGCTCTCCTTCAGGCCAAGCAACATCTGCCGATTGGTGTTCGAGCTGCGTTGTTCCAGTTCAAGGATGGATCGGTTCAAGTCCGTGAGCTCTCCGCGCAAGGCATCCAACCGCTGCTGAAGAGGCTCTGTGTGAAATGCGAGCAGCGCGTCCAGAGACTCCGTTCCGAGCTTCTTGTCCTCTGAAACATGCGAGAAGATCACGGATTTCAACTCTTTGTCGAAGGCGCCGCCGGGTTGGTTGTTCACTTCATTGCAGATGAGCTCGAGATAACTCTGCGGAATGTACGAAACCGCTGCTGGAGCATTCTCATCCGTTGATGCGTCTAAAGAACGTGTCGACGCATGTTGGCTGCGCCACGTCAGAGTTGCCTCAAACTCCTTCGCTTTGTTGTTCCGCGGTTGCCGAAACTTCTTCTCATTCAGGAACGAGAATGCGTCGGCGGAGGTACAGTTGCCCAAAAGGCCGATCGCCTCCGCAAGTGCCGTCTTGCCGCTACCCTTGTTACCGATGATCGCAACGAGACCTGGATTCAGTTTGACATTACCCGAAAACCAGTCCTCATCGAACTTCGACCCGGACTTTTTCACAAACTTAATCTCGGACACGTACTTCGTTGGATTGCCATCAATCCGGATGTTCTGCACTGGAGTCTCGCCCAGGAAAGCACGCTGCGGGTCACTGATAAGCTGCTGGAACGTCCGAAAGCTGGGATCGCCCTTGATCCAGCACGCCGCCTTTACTTCGTAGTGAGTAATGTCGTGGTTGTCCGAGCCCATAATGAGCGGCAAAACCTTCCCGATGGCGGGGAATACGACCTCTTCGTAGCCCTTGCGGTCGGCCAGTTTGCCGACCTCATAAATGTCGACAAACTCGCGGGCCAAGTCCGTCTTCAACGCCATCTTGAATACTGTGTTGTTGCCGATATTCTCTATCGAGTTGCTCTTGCCGCCGGCGTGGGTGGTGACAATTCCGCCGAGGTTGCGGATCAGCTCTGCAGCCTCCTTGAAGTCGACATAGATTGCCTTGTGCGTTTTCTTTTTGACGTCCTCGGGAGTAATTTCCAGTTTCCCGCTCAGCTTCGTCCAAAGTTCGTCCAGATTGGCATCTTCCGGGAAGATACCAATCAAATGCACCTTCTCCTTGCCTCCGAGTTCAGTCCGGAACTCAATCCCGGGAAGCACGGTGAGCGCGTTTCCCGCGAGCTTCTGCAACGCGTGAATACGCGGAACATCAATTACATGGTGGTCGGTGATCGCGACAGCGCTGACGCCTGCTTTTCGGAGACCCTCAACAATCTGCTCATTCGTAATGGACCCATTCTTATAGTCGAAGGACGTGGGCGTGTGGAAGTGCAAGTCCCATCGACTCCAAAGCGAACCACGATCATTAAACGGCACGACGACCTCCCATTGCGCGAAGCTTCTGCTCCAGACCCCCCATGTCTGGTCGAAGAACTCTCAAGTATAGATACTCCACGATTGGGGCTACTTTCTATTTTCTGCCCAAGTGCACAGATGATACTCGCCATTAGGTGTGCAGGCCTGCATCCATTGAGCAGTGTGACGGTGACAGCGATGGGATGAACGAAGGCTAGTAACTAGAAACGCGCCAATCGCCATCGATTCCCGAATTATCTGCAACACGGAAGCACTGCAAAAGCGCCGCGACTCCCGACTTCAAAAGGACAGCTGGTGCCAGCGGAGAGATTCGAACTCTCAAACACCTGTTTCTAAGACAGGCCGCTATTCCAATTCGCGCACGCTGGCACATGGTGCACAGGGGAGGATTTGAACCTCCGTGTCCCACTAGGGGAAACCGGGTTACAGCCGGTCCGTTTCGGCCGGGCTCACGCACCTGTGCAAACTTGGCGGAAGGTAGACGAATCGAACGCCCATCGCTCATCACGATGCCCCGGTTTTCAGGACCAGTTGCCGACCATTCAGCAGGACCTTCCGCATGGCGGAGAGTACGGGAGTTGAACCCGTTAGCCTCTTGCGAGAGCCCTTGTTTAGCAAACAAGTGCCTTACCGTCCGGCCCACCCTCCGTCGAAATTGTCAAAGAACTGTGGAATTCTGGTAGGCCCGGTGGGAGTTGAACCCACAAAAGGGCTGCTCTTGAGGCAGCTGCGTATGCCAGTTCCGCCACGGGCCTGAAGCTATAAATTGTGCAGGAGTTAATAACTCAGTCGGGATGGACTGAGTCGTAATGACGATCGAAATTGAAGCAGGCGCTTCACAAGATCAATTTAGTATGAAACCGTGGAGTAGTGCACGCGTTTTTCGGCGGCCAGCCTTGTAACAGCAGGCTAGCCACGACTGATGCAGATTTGGCGCAGCATGGGCCGTCGCAGAGAAAGCCGCTTCGTTTTCTAAAGAGACACCATCCCTAAGCCTTCGGCTTAGGTCGGTGCAGACCGTTCGGAGGCTAGCGAACGTGCTCGTACGCAGTCGAACAGAATTCGAGTTTGTTCGACTTGCGTTCGATTCTCATTCGAACGGATATGAGTA
>Ga0302319_10001114_pt1 | contig 60160 bp, 63 predicted proteins | sample Bog_T0_2_FD_203319 | JGI IMG/M metagenome (GOLD analysis project Ga0302319, IMG submission 203319) | Peat permafrost microbial communities from Stordalen Mire near Abisko, Sweden - Bog_T0_2 | ecosystem: Environmental > Terrestrial > Soil > Wetlands > Peat | place: Sweden: Abisko, Stordalen Mire...
TTGGGTGCTGCTGCCGGCGCAATCCGACGACGAATATAAGGCCCTGGCGCAAGCCGCGTAGCTGGGCAACATCCGTGGGGTCACTGGGTTACGTCGGGATGCCAACCGCGATTGCAGGAATTGCGGTCGCGTCTTAGAATCGAAGACAGGCAATCGATAGCAGGCCGACGTAGCTCAGTTGGTAGAGCAGCCGATTCGTAATCGGCAGGTCAGCGGTTCAACTCCGCTCGTCGGCTCCATTTCTTCAATCACTTAGAGACATTCTCACTGCACTCTGATTTCGTTGTGACGTGGTTTGTGACGTAGATTTCTCCGATCGATGGCTTCCCGCACAGAATCCAACACCGGATGCTGGTACCGCATCGCAGTCCGGACATCGGTGTGCCCCATGACTTTCATCACCATCGCGAGATTTCCGGTCGCTCCATAGGCCGCCGTGCCAAAGGTGTGACGTGCGCAATACAACACCAGGGACTCGGGCAGCCCGGCTTTGGTGCGCGCATCTCGGAACTGTTTTGCAACAGTGGTGAGGTGTCCGCATTCAGCCCTGCGCGAAGGGAACAGCCAACCCTCCGGTCTGTTCGAACAGCGAATTGATAGCAGTTCTAGCATTCGTTCGCTGATCGGTACATGCCGGCGCGCTGCCTTGGTCTTTCCGTTCGGATTGAAGATCAAACGCTGACTCGAGAGAATGTTCTCAATCCGAATCCGAAAGACTTCCTCGGGACGCATTCCTGTATCCTGAATCAAGACGAGGACATCCTTCAGTGGTTGTTTTGCGACCGCGAGCAACTTCGCCTCAGTTTCTGGATCGATCGTCATCTCGCGGCCTACCTCCTTCATCAGCTTGACGGTCGGTGCAACAGCGATCACTTTCCATTCCGCCGCTTTGCCGAGGAGCCTCCGCAGCGTGCGCAGCGCTTGATTGACGTAGGACGGCGAACCCTCCAACGCCAAAGAATCCAGCTCTTCTGTTGTGATGCGGTCTAGATTCATCCCCATCAGCGGTGTAGAGCGAATCTGATTCCACCCTACTCGGTAGTAGCGGCGCGACTTCGGAGCCAGATGTCGGGCATGATCGACCCATTCCAGAAACCTCGGAGCGAAGTCGCAGGTCAAAGGTGCTCGCCGCAGCACTGCCGACGGTCCCATTCTTTCTGCTTCTTCGATCAGTTTCGATTCAACCTTTCTGGCTCTGGACTCCGAGGTTTGACGGGTCGTCCCGCGTTGGCGCCGACCCGCAACTGTGATGTCGTAGTGCCAGGTTTTACCTCGCCTATACAGCATGTCTTCTCCTCCATGTATGCCCGCACGGAAGGAGTTCGGCGATTGCGTTCAATGTATCGCAAAACGTCTTCCTCCGCATACCGGATGGATCCTTCCAATTTCACCCAACAGGGTCCGATCCCAACTTTGCGCCAATATCGAAGCGTTCCGCTAGGAACAGACATAATTTCGGAAACTGCATTGGTCGTAAGAAGTTTCATTTGCTTCAATTGGGTGGAAAATTGTCTGAGGTTCAGTTCAATGCGCTGACATAATGTCCCAACCCGCTCTAAGCTTTCATGATTCACCACTTTGACTTAGCAGTCACGTACCAAATAACCGTCCACACCGCCGATAATGTACACGGTTACGTTTACGTCAGCAGAAAGGTCCAATGGAAAAGGAAGGATTTGCGGTGACGGATGGACGGATGTGTGTCCGACAGACTGCAGGGCCACAAGAATGCATTGATCAACTGTTTAGCACCGCTATCGCCGGTAGCCCGGTAGCCCATTGAGTCATTGAGTTAAATCGCGGTTGAACCCAGGATGACGGGTTGCTCGCTATTGCAAGTGAACGCAGAACCGTGGGAGGGCGGGATGAGCCAGCCCATTCAATTCTCGCCAATCGCACCAGACCGATCACCCTTCTCTTGCGATCAATGACGCATCCTTAGCAGGCGACAGCGATCGTTCTATCTCTTTCACCAGCGTCAGTGTTACTTTGTGCCGCCGCGCGGCAGCTCTGAGTTCCGCGTCCAGTTGGGACTTTCCCATATTGCCGAAGGTGCCGATGATAGCGAGGATGGCTTGTCTAAGCGCCCTCCTCTTGGCGTCCTTGCGGCGGCGCATGGCCTCGTTCGCCTTACGCTTCTTGTATTCCGGATGAAGCTTCTCGATCTTATGATAGAAGGCGGATCGGCACGCGCTCTTGCAGAACTGCTGGTTACTCCGATCAGCCAAGAAAAATTCGACACAATGCATACACCTACGCACGGCCGGGAGGTCTCCCGCAGCCCAAGCGTTCGCCACCGTCAGAAGAGTTTCAGCCACGCGCCTTGCATAGCGGTCGGTGGCGTTACGCATGTCCACCCTCAGATTTTCACGCCATTGTCTTATGTACTCCTGAAACTCGCTCCATTCCCCTCCAACGTCGGCATCGCGCATGTCTCCGCCTTTCACGCCGGCGTTGAGCCAGCTGATTGCTCGGCGGAGTTCTTCTATCGAGTAGGCGGGGTCAGGCTTTAGCATCAATGACAGCCCATCGGCAGGAAATTCGTCATCGCCTAGGTCCCCGACATCCTTCCTGGTTAACTTCCCTCCTTGCATGAGTGATAGAAGTGATTCTTCGAGCTTCCTGCGTTGGTTCGGGCGCGATTGAATCTTTTTATGTTTTTTCACGGGATCTTCCTCTCTACTTCTCTACTGAGATATCACTGTATCAGATCTATGTAACCGTGTGCATATAGGACCATGCGGACGGTATTTATTACGTGACTTCGAATTGTGGATGCCTCAATCTGTTCATGTCGGTATATCGGGTTGAGTGATTCATTTACTGAGCAGCATGAAGCAGAAGCAACGGTACCGACCCAAACTGGCCGAAATCCTTTGTCTGGAGCAACACAATGGAATTTTCTTTGGAAGAAGTACGAGGAAAAGAAACTCTGACGGATAAAATCACAGCAAACTTACAGATTATTCGGGACGACAATACCGATCTCGACGACCTTGAGCGCAAAACTTCAAGGATCGCAGCGAATTTCCGTGCAATCCAGGAAGACCCGAACGACCTCGACGAACTGGAGCGCCAGATCAACGAGATCGTTCAGAATCTGCGCGCGATCAGGCAAGCATAGCTAACCATAATCCCCGAGAACTGATTGGAGGCAGGCAATGGGAGAACTGCGGCCGTTCGACTTTGAACAAGAGTGGAAGGAGAGGCGCGAGCGCGCGCGGCTCTCTCGACTCACCCGGAGAGAGCGGGAAGTTTACCCGCTACTTGCTATGTCGAACAAAGAAAGTTCAACCGCGCTGAACATTACGGAGAGCGCTGTCAAATTTCATGTCTCAAACATCACCCGAAAACTGGGCCGCTCGCGGCGGGAGATACTGGCCAAAAACTGGCTGGAACGCCAGTAGATTTGCACAGTTTACTCGGTTTAATTTCGGGATCACCGAAGCTCGAGGAGCAGCAGTCAATGACGGAAGCGGATAAAGGTGCCCACGGTACAGCATCCAGAGATTCTCGAGGCGGTAGCGTCAACGAGGTGCTAGTGGCCGTAGCCAGCACGATCTTCGATCGCATCGCACTGTTCGGGGCAGGTGCTTTGAAGCAGTGCGGCCCGGCGAAACTGGAACCGATCACCACCGGCTTCATGTGGCTGCGATTGACGTTGCAGCAAATGACTTGCCTGCTGGGATCCAGTCCAGCGGAAGCGGATGTGGCTGCTGCCGTCGCCCTCTTTCCGATTGGCATGCGCGCGTTAATTACCGCGCGTGTCGATACCCGAGTCCATGTTTCCAGATCGGCCGGCAGTCTCGAGGTCGCGATAACGCAGTGCAATGAGCCGGAGTTTCTTTTTCAAGAGCTGTCCGAGTCCTACGACGCTTCGCACGCGCTTTACCTGGTTTGTGACCCGGCGAAAGACAGAGGGTACGGATTTGTCATGATCGAATTCAGTGCCGGAAAGTTCACCCCGACGGGGTGGCTCGACTTCGAAGAAGCCGCGCTCTGTGCGGCGGAGGGTGCGAAGCACGCGGCAGGACGCCCGCCGGATTTTCACGGTACTACGGGCAAATTGCGAAATGAGCACCGAGAACAGATATGGAAAACAAAATCGTGATTTCGTTTGACCTTCAGCAAATCGCAGCAGCCCTGGAAAATGCCGGTTTCGAGGTATCTGAAAAGAACCTCACTGACGTCACCCAGTACCTCAAGAATGGCGGCGAGAGCGTTGAGGACTTCGCCGCGGCTTTCCGCACCCTCATCGCGGACGCAGCCAGGGACTTGGGAATGCGGAAGTCTGTGTCCGCGTCGGCAAATGCAATCCAGGAAGAGGAAAAGCCAAACTCATGAGCGCACAAGATTTGAAAGCGTCGCGGTTGATCGGACATAGCCGACAGCCGAGCCAGGCATGAATGCAGCAGGGCGATGGCTGGCGTGCCAAGCCCCAACCAAGGAGAACTAACGATGTCTGAACCACTGGAACTTAACGAAGTATTGAAAGGGCGCAAAATTCTAAGCGTCGAGCCCGGCGCAACGCCCGGCTGGATGATCGTCAACCTAGAACTTAATCCAGAAGAGCGCGATGCTCAACCAGACCAGCGGCTGTTCCTGACCGTCTTTGTCGGCGGACGCAAAGGGTCTTCTGAGGACAACTATCACTCCACCTCCGCGCTTCACTATAAGGCCGCTGACGGAATCAGCACCGCCGACATGATCCGTGATGGGCGTGATACTGAGATGCCGATGTCGAGTGCCTGTAAGGCCTTGGGCGACACGGGACGCGCCTCGGAGAATGCGAAGTCCGAAGTTTCCAAGATGGAGGATCTGTGAGCGCGGAGAAAACGTACCCGAGATCCGGTTGCGATGTCGTGGTGAACGGAGAACGCTGCCGGCACACCTGCAATATGTCGGGTCCTACGTCTGTTACCCCGAAAAAGGACGGACGATCTCGTCCGTGGCAGCAGGCCTTAGTCCGCAATCTTCCGTCACCGGGGCCAGCATCCGGATGTCCCAGATTTCAAGGTTAGAAAATAGGAGAAGAACAAAATGAGTGACGACTTAAATGAGCAGAGGAGCAAGCGAACGATCACGATCGAAGACATTGGAGACGGCGTGCGCGTCACTGTCGTTGGCCCGTCTTACCTGGTTGGAACAGGTGCCGAGGGCACCCGCGATCTAGCCACCGACGACATCGGCGAAGTTTGGCTATCGAACTTTGCGCCCGGCCCCGGCGAGGACCGGGCCACTTACTCGAACAAGCATTGCACCGATTCCGGCAACCTCCACAGTCGGTCCAACGAATGCGACGGAGTGTGCCATGACCCTAATTGCTCCGAGCCGGCCGACTTTTTCCAAAACTGGAAGAGTGTCGACGGTAAGGAGCGTTGCATTCCGCTCTGCAAACGCCATGGCCGTGACATGACTCACTACGTCGGGAGGGCCGTACTCTGGGCTCTCGATTACGCGGTCGTCGAGGATCTACGCTTCTGGACGCAGCAGGATCCACTCCCAGGCGGGTTGCCGCGGTGCGACTACCGTTTTCACGCAATAGATTCAGACGGCGACTCCGAGAAAGCGCGCTGCACCAACCCGGCGACGACCAGGGTGCGGGTCACAAGAACGGGGCCTGCGGGCAAAGTGTTCGAAGCAAAACTCTGCGACGATTGCGCCGAGACCGAGTCGAAGAGACCGGACGCGATCGACGATGAACTTGGCTTCACACGTCACAAGGTGGAGGTCGTCTCAAGACTGGAAGGTCCTGGGCAGTAAAAGGTGAATGCGTGCACGAGCCAATGTGAGGGAAAACTGATGCCCATACCGATCATCATTGAAACGAGCAACCCCGAGGTGTACCCGCGCTATTGGACCGTGCGTGTCGACACGGACCCTCGGGAGCACCGGGTGGCGATGCGGATTGATCGTGTACTCCATGCGGACATTTTCATGTGTTCCTGCGGATCGAAATACACCTGGTCCCCAGGCGTGATTTTCGATCCGGAGCCATGTTTCGGCATTCTGAGTGTGCCTCTTGCTGCTGGAACGGCACCCACGAGATTGAAATTGTGCTGAACCGAACAAGCAAGGGAACTGGAGGCGATTGGCTGTGGGGAAAACATTGATTGAAAAAGTTGAAAACGTATATGCGACTCACGTGAAACTGGAAGAGGGCCTGCCCCTCGTCTTGTCTCTTTGGAACCTGCACACCCTAATGTTTCAGAAGTTTTTGATCACTTGTTATCTGTGGATCCATTCGCCGGTGCGCCAGTGCGGCAAGACGACGCTGTGCAAGATCCTGCACGACCTGAGCGCCAACGCGCACTTCACGGTGGGAATCTCCAGGGCGGCGCTTTACCGGATCATCGAGGCGCAGGAGCCGACATTAATCATGGACGAGGCTGAAGGCGTGATGAACGACCGCGAGATGCTGGCCCTGATCAACGCTGGCTATTCGCGCGCCACGGGGACAGTCATCCGGGCTTACAAGGATGGTCTGCGCAGCTACAGAGTTTTCTGTCCGAAGATCATCGCATCTATCCAGCCTGTTCCCCACACGATCGTGGACCGATCCATAAAGATCGAGCTCCAGAGGTTGCTCGAAACCGACAGGGTTATTCCGCTGCACGAGGACGACGAATCCCTGGGGAAGGACCTGCTGCCAGAAATGCACGAATGGGTTTGCAGCCATCGGGACGAAATCGCACGCACCTATCGTTCCCGCGATCTCCATATCGGCTCTCTCTACGCCCGTCAAGCAGACATTTGGCGGCCGTTGTTTGCGATCGGCCAGGTGCTGTGCCCGGGCCGGCTGGGGGAATTGCAGGCGACAGCTGTGCGATTGACCTCTGAAAAGAGCCGATTCGAGCAGGAGACGTCATTGGAGATCACCCTGCTGCGGAATTGCCGGGAGGTGTGGGCCAGCCTGGGCAATCCCGCCAAGTTGCCCACGGAAGGCCTGCTAACGGGCTTGGCGAGTTTGCCGGAGAGCCCGTGGCTCCAACTTACGGCGCTTGAGCTCTCGCGGAAGTTGCTGCCTTTCGGGATTCGGCCGGCACAACATTGGATCGGGGGCAGGAATTTTCGCGGATATGCGCGTGCTGATTTCCAGGACGCGTTCGCGCGCTATTTGTCCGAGCCGGCAGAACCAAGTGGCAAACCCGCTAGAGGTCCTAGACCCGCTTTGGAAGAGGCGGTATGAGCGGTGTTGCTGGCATTTCGCAGCCTTGGATTCCTAGCGGGCCTAACGGACCTAGAGCGTGGTGAACGATGACAGACGGTCGCGACAGGTATCCCCGGAAACTGACCCATGGTTCGCTCTTCAGCGGCATTGGCGGATTCGACCTGGGCTTCAGCTGGGCCTCGATCGAGACCTTGTGGCAAGTGGAGAAATCCGAGTTTTGCAGGACGATATTGGAAAGGCATTTTCCCCATGCAAAAAGGCACAAAGATGTCCGCGAAGTCGGCGCGAAAAACCTATGCAAGGTCGACATCATCTCCGGCGGGAGCCCCTGCCAAGACATCAGCGGAGCCTCACCCCGACGCAAGGGCCTCGAAGGCGAGCGCAGCAGATTGTGGCGGGAAATGCATCGCGTGTGCTCCGAACTGCTTCCTGCCTGGGTCATTTATGAAAATGTTCCTGAGCTGCGCGCTCGCGGGGCTGACACCATCGCCGCTGCGATGGAGGACCTCGGCTACACCGTTTCACCGTACGTGGTCGGTGCTCACATCCTCGGGGCGCCGCATCGGCGGGATCGGGTCTGGATCGTTTGCCACCTTGACGAGGGTGATGGTACTGGAGCCCGAGGCATCCGATCGCTTTCGCAGGAAGAGGAGAGGGAACTTGGTAAAGCACAGCAGGAATGGCGGCGAGTTCAACATGAACTGGGCGGAACAGTTGGCGATGATGGGCGTCCTTCCTACCAGGCGATTAGGCGAGAGTTTTATGGGGTTCCCCACGGGATGGACAGACGTGCGCTCGCGGCCCTCGGCAACGCCGTCGTCCCGCAGATTCCGATGCTGATCGGCTCGTTCATCCGCCAGTACGAGCAAGGCGGACCGGGTCGCAAGGATCCGTCCCCCGCGCCTTCAACCGATGCGCCCACGCCTCGAGACTTCGACCCGCCGCCACGGCAGACAGTCGTAATTAACAGCGAATTCGTGTCGTGGGCGCGTACTTACTCTGGCCCGAAGTTTCATGGCGTCCTCTGCGATCCCAGCTACGGATATCACTTTATGAATGCGGAATGGGATGATCCGAAGCAGATGACAAAAAATCAGGATCATTCCAATCTTCCGCCCGGCCAAAGGATGACCACCCAGCAGGAGAATCTGGCGTTCCAGGCTGCGTGCAAAGAGTGGGGCGAGGCAATGTTGCCTCACCTATATCCGGGCGCACTCATTTTTATGTTCGGTGGACCGAGAATGTTTGAGTGGCTATCTACTGGCATGCAACTTGCGGGTTTCGAGCATTGGGACACATTTTGCTGGCTTCATGCCCAAGGATTTCCCAAAGCGATGGATGTCGGCAAGGCGATTGACAAGAAGAATGGGAACGAGCGGGAAGTAACAGGCAGGAATCCTAACAGCCGGGAAGCGAGCGACCAAAGCAACACATTGTTCGAGTCGGGGACTGTTGGAAAAACGGACTTCATTAGCAGTGGAAACAGCGGTTGGGACGGCTGGAAGACCCCTGCACTTAAGCCTGCATGGGAACCGATTCTATGTTTTCGCGCTCCCCGTGGAAACTACAACTATGTTGAACTCGCCACCACCTTTGGATCTGGTTGTTTGAACATTGGTAGCTCTCGTGTTGTTGAAGAAGAGCTACCGGAAGCAAAAGCAGGGCAATCTCGCGTCGGCACATTTATTCGTGAAAACATGGTCACGCCCGCCCGCAAAGGCCGATACGCCGCAAACTTGATATTCGATGAATCCTCAGCAAGAATGCTGGATGCGCAAAGCAAAGTTGACGCATCCCGTTTCTTCTATTGTGCCAAGGCCAGCAGCCAGGAGCGCAATGCTGGCTGCGAGGACTTGCCCGCCATCAACAGCGGCATGAGTGGTGGCGCCCAGGCCCATGGCGAGGGGTATGACAAAGGGCAGGGCCTCGGCTTTAATCGCGTCATACCTCGATACAACAATCACCCTTGCGTGAAGCCCCTCGCGCTAACTCGCCACATCGCAACCCTGCTTCTTCCCCCGGCATCGGTTGAGTCACGCCGCCTCTTTGTTCCGTTCTGCGGCAGCGGTAGTGAAATGATTGGGGCGATGCAGGCGGGCTGGGACGAAATCGTAGGCGTCGAGCAGGATGGGCGCTACTGCGAAATCGCTCGCCGGAGGATTGAGTATTGGAGGAACTCGCCGCTAGGCGTCACCGAGGCGAACTGATGCGGCATGAGGAGTTCGTGCCCGGTATCGAAATGACCTGATTTTCGATCAGGTCGCCGCGATTGATTTCTGAAACGTGTCTAGCAGTGCTCCTTTTAAATGGGTTTCTGCCTCTCCCATCTCAGATAGGTTTCCCCCAGTCGCCCAGTCGGTGCGGTGAATAATGTAGCGCCGGCTACGCATGCACTAACGATTGTCAACTGCTTCCGAGAACTCCGGCCTGAATTTGCATCGGCATTTGCGAAACCTGGCTTGAGTCGCGCCCGTCCGGCTGGCCGCTGGCAGGGTTGCGGGGTCCGACGAACGCCGCGCCCGATCCAAGAAAAACAGAGGCCTTTGCGGGCTCCTGCTCTCGGTCTCAAGCCAGCTCATCTGTCCTCGCGAGCAGGTTATCGCCAGCGGGCGCTTTCTTGATCTTCGGCCTTTCGCTGCCTAACGTGGACGACGGTAGGACGCCAACTGTCGACTCCACTTCGTTTCCCCAGGCATCCCATCCCTCCACCCGCTGCCGGGCGAACAGTTCGATACGTGGCACATCGCCATACAGCTGTACGATCCTGTCCCTCACCGCCTGGGGCTTCGCGGAATGCCGCCCCCTCGGAGCCACCAACACCTCGTCCCATCCGTCGTTGACGATTTGTTTTACGCTCTTGTCTATGCGCTGCAATCCCTTGCCTCGTTTGCCGATCAGCACGACCTCTGCGTTGGACGCGGTGTAGTGTCCGATCCCGGAAAACCATCCTCCGGATTTGGGGTTTACCTTGACCCAAGTGAAACCGTTCGTTGTGTATTCAAATCCCCAAGCATCCATTACCTCAAACGCCTCCCGAAACTTGGGAAATGTCGCCCACATAAAAAGCAGGCTATCTTTGGCTGCGATCTCACCCACCGCGAGAGTCTTGAGGTCGCTCATTGTCATTGATGGATACTTCCTGCCGCCCCACTTCGGTTGTCCGCTCATCTCATTGTTGTAGGGCCACGGGCAGTCGGTATAGACCAGGGAAAAGAGCTTAGAAGAGCTTTCGTCGCACGTGTTCTCTTTCATTCCACCTAATACTGGAAAACTGGAATTGGGAGACTTTTGGGAGCGAAGAAGGCGAAAGGATCAACTTGACGTTCCGGTTCAAGCCGATCGTCTAATTTAGAAACATGCAAGTCGCCCGATGCGGTTCGCTCGGAGTGGGCCGCACCCACTGCCGGCGTTGTTGCGCCCCCTTCCAAAATTCAATCGCTGTCGCAGCCCCAGCCAGAGTGATTCCTCCGGGGTCTTTCTCCCAGACCTCACTCTGCATTGCAACACGGCGAATCCTGGCTTGATTCCCGCACGGCTGGCTGACGGCAGGTTTCGGGGAGTGCGAGTTCTGATTGTCAAACCAATCCGTCCTCTTTTTTGCAGGGAAAATTTGAGCCTCATCAGTATTGGAAAGTAGGCATCTTGCAAATGCCCGGAATCTGATAACTACCGGATTCCTGAGTGTAGGGCAGACTTTGGACGGTCTGAAATTCGGGGGAAGTGGTTTACTTGAGCCGTTTCCACTTCCCCGCTAACCGAGAGTCCAGAATGTCCAATCAAAACCCTCAAGAGAACGGCTCATGTGGAAACATTCCCGCATTACTCAAAGAAGTTAACCATGCAGCCGAATGAGGCTGTATGTCGAAAAACTCCGAAGAACTCCTAGCCAACCTCAAGCAAATAGCTGAAGACACCCAAGCCATCCAAGCATTGTGGCGTTCTCTCTTCCGTGAATTCACACCACCGGACGGTCGACAATGCCACCTTTGGCTCGCCCGCTATGGAATGGAAACCGCGATTTACGGACTGAATGCGGCGGGGACCCGCTACAACAAGAAACTCCAGACCTTGGAGGAAATCGAGTCCTCCGGGAGCGAGCCGACCGCCGAGGAACTTGCAGCCAGCAGGTGGACTAGGCCCGAGATCATGAAGTATGCCTCCGGTTCGATGATCCGTCGCAGGGAACGTGGTGACGAATGAGCGACCTACGACCCCTCCCTACTGATCTTCGCGACCACCTGGGCGAACTCACCGGCAATGAGTACAAGGTGTGGACGGCATATTATTTGCGCACCGGTGATTTCGATCTCACGGCCCATCCCAGCAACCGCACCATAGAGCAAGACACCGGGCTCAGCAATCGCACCGTAAAAACCTCTAAAGCTGGACTCATCTCCAAAGGATGGCTCGGTTATACCGGGGACTACAAGCAGCCTCGTCATGCTGAGGGCACTTATGCCGTCCCTGTGATGGAAGTGCGGCTCCCATGGAGGCCCAATTGGTCGGCGGTACTCACGGATTTGAGCATGGCATACGAGACATTTCAAACCGTGGTGCAAAATTTGCCCCACGGCACCGTGGTGCAAAATTTGCACCCAGAAGGTTATGGTTCTGGTTCTATTGGTTTAGGTTTGGATTCGTCTTTTGCTTCGCTTCACGTTAGGGGGGCTGCGCCCCCTTCCAGCACAACGTCAAAAGAGAAAATAGAAGCCAAACCCGCAAACCTGGAACCAACCGCAAAACCAACCCCGGTCATGGCTATGGCTGAGAAGTCTGAGGGGCGAGTCAAGAAGGCTAGGTTTGCTCCAGACGGCACCCCTTGGCCCAGTGATTTTGATTCATGGAAAAACGAAGAACGCCTGAGTTGGTTAGGGGCTCATGGTTGGCACCAAGGCAAGATGGTGGCGACCCCGCCGCAGAAAACCCCGAAGCCTCTGGTGGAGGAGGGGAAACCAACAGCAACAACCCCCTTGCCCGATCCCCCCAGTTCCGCAGTACCCCCCGATGGATACTGCCGGCAATGCGGTGAACCCGATGATTTTTGCGACTGCCAACGGCCTGTCAGTATTGAAACTACAGAACGCTTGGACAATTGGGAGGAACTATGACACCAGACGCTTTGACGTTTGACCTCGTGGACAGACTGGCCGCTATCAGCGTAAGCCGGGAGCACGTGAGCTTCCTGCATGGCAATGACCTGTATGACATCACCAACACAAACTTGGGCCGGTGGCTACTGGAGACGCAAGGTTGGCATCCGGCGCAACCCCTGGAACCGCTCCACTGGCCGGAGACTGGCGGAACCATACAGTGAATCAACTTCACCAGAAGGCTCACCCGCTTCGTGCCGTCTTCTGTAACCTGCTGGCCGACTTCGGCGAATCCGAGTTTCGCATGGAAGGCCATAGAATCCGGATTCGGCGGAACCAGGTTGACTTCGCAGGTCAGGATCGGTGCGGTGGTAGCCGTCAGGCTCTCGACATCCGCATAGAGCGCACGACCAATTCCTCGACCTTTGTGGGCTGGGGCCACTGCGATGCGATCGATGTATACGAAATTTTCGTAGCGCTCACTGAACCAGCGGTAATTCAGGCTCTGGTAGCTCTGACCGGGCCGCAGCGCCATAAGGAAACCGGCAACTTCACCATCGACGACCGCGACGCCGAAATAACAGCATTGCTTCGCTAAGATCTGCAGCTCATCAAGCGTAATGCTGGAAACATCCGGTATGGCGTTCTGATTGATCGCATAAATCGCCCGAAAATCTCTAGATTCCGCAGCCCGAATCGCAATCACCATTTCTGACCCCGGTTGGCCCCTCCCAACCCGCTAGACGCAGCATACTCCATCCCACCGCATACACAGCACGCGACGGTCGTCCACCCCGAGGGTCACAAACGGGCTTCGGGGAGATCTCCTCGAAGAGAATCTGGGCGGTCAAGCTGCCGGGCATCCCGCGTTTGTGCAACATTCCCGCAGTTCCTTGAGCAGCTTTCGAATCAGCGATTCTCGATTGTCTTTAGCCATTATTATTCGCAAGGCTCATGGTCGCCCCGGTCCCGCTGGCATACTTTCCAAAGTTCCTCGTGGGTCAGCTCAGCCAATGTCGTCCTCGCGTCGCGCCCACGTGCTCGTCGCACAACGTCTTGATGCAGCGACCCTCCCGCAGTGTTCCCGGCTGCCCGCAGATTTCGCAGGTACGGAAGGATTCCTGCATGGCGAGTCCGATCCGCTCGTCAATGGCGACGTTCTTCCGGCAGTTCACGTAGAAGCGCAAGCCGCCAAATTTCTCTTTCACTTGCAGCACTTCAAACGGGCATCCCGTTGCCCGTTCGGATTCGGCGACCATGGGTTCCAAATCCACGCATAGCCGCCATAGTATGTCGAACCACCCGTCGTCATGGGTGAAGCCCCAAGGCATCGCCGTGTACCTTTTGTCGCCATTGACGTTGAACCACGTGGGCCATCGCTCGACTAATCGTTGCTCCAGTTCTTTTCGCATTTCGGCGCTTTCTTTGGGGGACTTACTGTATTTGTCTTCGTGCCAGACTCGCCAGTGCAGTTTGCTTGAGTCCCTCAGGGGCTCCGGCGCAATCGTAGGCTAGGTGCCGATCTTGGATTTCAGGGCTGTAGTTCGCATGGACGTGATCGCAGTGGAGGCACCGTCATGCGCCCGTGTACATGGGGAGGATCAATGCCGTGGACTCCCTCAGGAGCCAGAGGTCAGGCACGGATGCCTTGCAGGGAACATCGGAGTGCTCCCGCGATGCGGCCCAGCTGAATAGCTGCTCGCAGACAAGGCACCTGCGCGTGTCGTAAACGAACGCCTCGAACACTTTTCCAACCCGATCTCTGGGGAAGTTTGCGTTGCGATTTTCTCGAGCGTGCATAATTTTCCTCCGATGCGGGATTCCTGACCCGATCAAGCCAGATGTACCGAGTACCACGTTGATTTTCTGTCGTGTTCAACGAGCGCCTTGCGAAAGTGAGAATAGGCGAGGTTCTTCAGACTCACATTGGCGATCCAGCCATGGAAGAACCCAGCTATAAGCTGCTGTTCCGCATTGTTGCAAACCTCCAGCAGCGTGAAATCGCCCTTCTCGTCGGCGTTCCAGCGCCGCTGGGCATCCAGGAAGTCATGCTGAGCCGTTTCCATCTGATCCATCAGTCAGTCCTCTCCGAAAAATTCATTCAGTTCCTCACTTAGTTGGTTCGTGAACACAAGCAGCGGGCACCTGCCCGTCTGGTTGAGGACGCACTGGCTGTTTCGCGTGATCATCTCGTACACCGCAGCGGGCGTGATCGTCTTTTTGGGAATCAGTCGGTCTTGGCCGCGTACCAAGGTCAAGATCTTGCTCGCAAGTTCTCGGCGGGTATCTAGATCGGCGGACGGGCACAACACATTCAAGCATTCGAGCACTGCAACAACGCGGCGTTCCGCAAGCGCTGATGTTGCCTTGTCCACACAGCTGGGACGCTTATGAAGGCTCATAGTGTGGCTGGGGGGCGCGGGTCTGCCGCTGAAAAGCGGTTGGCGCGCACTCGTAATATACAAACGCGATTCCGAAAACAGCTAAGTTTGGGAACACATCTTCGGTAACCAGCCTTCAGTGGGGGGTCCATTTCTAGCGAATTCCGGAGGTCGGTTTGTATACTTCAGGTGAATCCAGTTATCGGCGGCGATTAAATTAAGAGGAGGAAGGCATGACGATTCTGAGAGATAAGAGTGGCAATCCCCAGGGTGTCATCCGCGAGGTTGCGGGCGGCATGGAGCGCCTGTTGGATCTGGGTGGCAAGGTAGTTGCGACCTATCGACCGGACACCGATTGGACTTACGACAAGAACGGTGTGCGCATCGGCACCGGCAATCGTTTGGCCGGCATGGTCGAAGACGAAGATTAGTCCGTCATCGAATACTCAATCCCACGATCTTTAGCCAAGGAAAGCGGTGAAGATGAAGCGAGCAGTCCTATATACCAGAGTTTCGACCTTCGATCAGAATCCGGAGACCCAGGCGCTTGATCTGCGTCGGCTGGCAGAACAGCGCGGATTTGAAATCGTCCACGAATACACCGACCGCATCAGCGGCGCCAAGGCGAAGCGTCCCGCGCTCGACCAGATGCTCGCCGCAGCCCACCGCAGGGAGTTTGACACCGTTTTGGTGTGGGCGAGTGACCGCCTCGCTCGGAGCGTGCGGCACTTTCTGGAAGTGCTGGACACGCTTAATCACTTGGGCATCGAGTATGTTTCGTTTCGAGAAAATCTCGATACCGGCGGCCCCTTGGGCAGGGCGGTCATCGTCATTGTCTCGGCGGTTGCGGAGCTGGAGAGAAATTTAATAATTGAAAGGGTCAGAGCCGGATTGAGGCGGGCACGGCTCGAAGGTCGCGTGCTAGGTCGGAAGCCGATTGAGATCGACCGAGTGGGGTTGCTTCGCGACCGAGCCCGCGGTCTGAGTCTGGCGCAGCTGGCCAAATCTTACAAGATCTCCCGCACTAGCGTGGCGAGGGCGTTGAAGCAGTCCGAAGACGCTGTGGGGAAAACCTTGCGTCCAGTCGATCCTGTCCTTGCGGAAGCATTCCAATCCAGTTAGCCGACGAAAAATACATAAACCAGCCTCAAACCACGCAGCAATCACAGCTTCTTGATTAACAAGAGATCGTCGAGGAAATCACAGCAGGCTGAGCCCGATTAACGCAATCGCGATACTCAGGGCTCGCAAGTGTTCGTCGGTCCTAATCGCATGAACGAATAGTTTAACCAGGACTGCCCCTCACTTCGCCCGATACACCGTCTTCCCAGCCACCATCGTCCACAGTACCTTGGCGTCCCGCATTTCCGCCGGAGAAATCGTCAAAACGTCGCGGTCCAGCAAAACCAAATCCGCGCGCTTGCCAGCGGCGATCGTTCCGATGGAATCGAGATTCATGGCGCGAGCCGAGTTCCGCGTGTAGGCATAGAACATTGCTTCGCGAGGCATCGCCTGCGACCGGTCCAGCACACCTTCCGGTCCTTTACGTGTCTCCGCTTGATAAATCGCCCAGAACACGTTCGCACTCGAAACCGGCCAGTCGCTAGCGCCCGAAATAATCCCGCCGTTGTCCAGGATCGACCGCGCCGGATATTGCCATTTGTAGATCGCAGGATCTAGATAGGGCTTCACAATCTCGATCGTGTCTTGACTCGCATCGGCCCAGAGAAGCTGTAACGCACTGACCACGCCTAGTTCCCGGAAACGCGAAAAATCCTCTGGCCGCACGAACTGTTCATGCGTGAGCGTATGCGGCAACCCAGAATTGCCATTGGCCCTTCGCGCCGCCGCAATACCATCCAGCGCCTCCTTCACCGCACCATCGCCGATTGCATGCACGTGAATGATTAGCCCCTGTCGGTCAGTTGCTACGCACAGCTCGGCGAATTTCTTCGGATCAAACAGCAGATCGCCGTTGCGCCCCGTGTTCTTGTACGGCTTGCTCAGATGCGCCGTCTGTGACGGATACTCCACCACTCCATCCGCAAACACCTTGATCCCGCTCACGTGCAGATTGGGCACATTCTTGTAAACTTCGCGCGTCTTCCGTACCGTCTCGAGCTCCGCTGCCGGATCCTTTGCGAGCACCTGTGGAAACGCCACAACTTGCGAAATCAGCTCTCCCCTGTCCGACAGCAACTTGTAGGTCCTTAGCACATAATCGCTAGCCAGCGGATCAAGCCACGCCGTGATCCCGAGGCTGTAGTTGTATTGCAGGGCGGCGCGACCCGCGGCCAGCAACCGGTCGGAAGTGGGTTGAGGCAGGAGCGGTTCGATTTTCTCCGAGCCAGCGTCGACCAGGAAGCCATTTGGCTGGAGCTCTTGGTCCACGCCGTAGTAACTCCGCTCGCCCGCTGAAAGTTTCTTCAGAAAATCCGCCGTGATCCCGGCGCGCTGCAATAGGGCGTGATTCGCCCACGCCGTGTGTCCATCCATTCCGCGCAGCAGCACGCTTTGCCTCTCGTAAGCCCCCGTGCTGAACTCCGCGTTGAGGGTGTCGCAATGCGACCAGAACTCCAATGGCAGGCCAAGGATTTCGAGAATGTCCCCGCGCATGCCGCTGCCCGTCCTTTTGGCATTTTCGACAAATGACGGAAGATCGCTGAGAGATTGCACTTTCTCGCTGGCGTCAGCGGAGATTAGGCTGAGGCCGCCGTCGATGGAGTGGCTGTGCGAATCAATGAAACCAGGGAAGAGGCTCTTGCCCTCCAGATCAATGCGCTCGGCGTTCTCAGATGTGGACTTCGCCACCTCGGGCAAGCTGCCTACCGCAATGACCTTGTCGCCACGAATCGCAACCGCCTCCGCGTAAGGGTTCTCGGCATCGCCGGTGAACACCTTGGCGTGAAAGAATATCCTCTCTCCAGTGCTTTCCTGCGCCCGAAGCGACGAATCCGTCTGAACGATAAAGAAGGTTGTAACGATCAGAAGAACCAAATGGTGCCGCGAGAAGTGCCTCACCGATCACACCTTCCAGATGTCAGCATTGCGCAAGAATCAACGATCGGTCACAACTATACACAAGCTTTCCGAACTGAACGAGTCATCGGCGAACACAATCTTCGGCTGTACCGAAATCCTCGATTCCAACCGCTCCCGCCCCCGCTGAAAACACGCCGCTTAACACTGCGCAAATCGTGAACCAGCGCTGTGCCGGAATCAATAGACTTTGGGGGCACTACGGGTAGACGAACCCGAAAGGTCCGCTCTCTACACGCCTCGACAACAACCGCCAGCTCGAATTCAACGCCACCGAGCATCGTCATTTCGACCACGGCTACGCTGTCACTAGTCACAGCTCCCAGGGCCTCACCGCCGAGCGCGTCCTCGTCCATGCCGATACCAGCGTCCACCCGGACCTGCTCAACTCACGCTTCGGCTACGTCTCCATCTCCCGCGCCAGCCACGACGCCACGCTCTTCACCGACGACTTGACAAAACTGGGCGCGCATCTCGGAGCCGAAGTCTCAAAGACCTCCGCCGTGGAGATTGCCCCGGCTCCATCGGCTGTGCAAGGAATCGGGATAGGGCTGTGAAAAATGCCACCCACTTAAGATGACCAGAATGCGTCCATTTTACCGCGCATGGCCGGAGGTAAAGATTCTACAGACACCGTCTGAAGAATCTATAAGCCCCATTGATCCCAATCATATGGAGGGTGACTGCTCAAGTTCCGGGAGATGTTGCAAGATTGTAGCTGCAAAACGTCATTAGATGTGATTAAGTAATGACGTATTGAGACATACACTATGGCAGAACCTCTCAAGAAGATTATGCGGTACTTCGGCCAACACGGGATCGTCAGGCCCCGCGATATCGAGGCCATCGGCCTTCCGCGGGAGTACCTTGTTCGTCTCCACCGGCAGGGCAAACTCAATCGCTCTGGACGCGGAATCTATACTCGGCCCGATGCCAACGTTACGGAACGCCACTCTTACGCTGAGGTGGCGAAGCGCGTCCCGAACGCTGCTATTTGCCTGCTTTCGGCTCTTGCCTTTCACGATATCACCACTCAGAGTCCGGCTTCGGTTTGGATCGCTCTCGGTAAAGGGGCAAGAACGCCTGCCGTCACTTCGCCTTCACTCAGGATCGTTCGCCTGTCAGGCCCGTCGCTGACTGAAGGAATTCAGAATCATCAGGTCGAGGGCGTTCCCGTCCGCGTTTATTCAGCCGCGAAAACCGTCGCCGATTGCTTTAAGTTCCGGAACAAAATCGGACTCGATGTAGCAATCGAAGCTCTAAAGGATTGTCTTCGCCAAAAGAAAGCCAACATAAGCGAAATCTACCGCTACGCCAAAGTCTGCCGGGTTAGCAATGTCATTCGCCCCTATATGGAGGCACTGTGACCCGCGAGAAGAGCAAGAATACCGCAGCATCCATCCGCGCACGTCTTGTTTGCTGTCGCGCAGACCAAGGAGAGGACTGCCAAAGGTACTACGCAGATGTGCCATTGAACACTCTGGGCCGGTCGCCATCAGGTTTCGTGAACCCATCAGTCCACCGGGGCAGTTTTTCCCTCAGGCGTCGACTCTTCCAGAGACAGGGCAACTTTCAGCAAGGGTTTTCGCGCCAACTCCTTGATGACTTTTCTTCTGGTCTGGATTTCTTCATCTATGTCCTTTGCGGAGACACCCCACTTCCGTCTGCTCCTTTCTCTCAACTCCCTTGCCAATTCAGAGTCGCGGGGACCGCTAGGACGCACAGTACAGAAGCTGAAAGGACGAGATGGCGTTTGACTGGACTGGATTCTCATATAGCCAGTCCAGTTTGGGCACTCGATTAGGTCCTGCGCACAAATGACAGGAGAAAAAACAGGTTCCAACAACCTAGCGTCCTCGGCGCTGACTCGGAAGACAGCCAACGTCCCTACATTTCCGAGTACTGCTTGGAGGACTCCCTTATCGTGCAGTTGTCTCGCATATTGAGTCGCTAGCACCAGGCCGAGTGAATACTTGCGGCATTGCGACAGCATGTCGGCAATATTTTCATCGCAAACCGCATGAGCCTCATCGCAGAAGAGAAGGAAAGGTCTTCTCTCTGTGCACGGAACCTCGGCTCGGCTCATAGCCGCCAGACGAAATCTGGCTACGATTTGAGCGGTCAAGATACCGGCGGTATGCGCACCGATGCGGCCCTGCGCAAGTTTGAAAACGACAATCTTGCCCGAATCCATGATATCCCGGAAATCTAGTGCCATGTTTCCGTGGCCCACGATCCGTCTGAGTTGAGTATCCTGCAGGAAACGATTCAGTTTCGAGGTCACATAAGGAGCCACGTTCTCAAGTCTGAGATCGCCTCCACTCACCCGATTTGCTTCTTCTATCGCATCTTTGACATCGTCGTCCTGCAAATCGGATACGAGATATTTCCGGAAACTGGGACTTCGAAAGACCTGCGGCAGTTCCAGAAGGGTTGGAGTGAAATCTGTCCGAGGCCGGTCGCCTAGCAGCAGTCGGAGTCCGGAACGGAAATAAGTTTCGAAGACGGGACCGAAGCAGTCCGGATTGTTGTAGGTGCTGAGAAGCGTCTGCGCAATGGATAAACTTCATTTGCCTCAGTGCCCCCGGTCGCTTTCGTTACTAATCCAACGATCAGGATCGCATGACCCGGACTATATAGACCGATTTACTGGGAAAGCAAGCCCCGAGTGTTTCAAGCAGCAATTGCACTCCCGGCCCAGATGGGCGAGAATCTGAGGTTCCCATTCTTAATGAACTCGCTCCAGCTCAATAGGTTGGCGTGCAGGAGGGATAGTGCCGACTTTTCAGTCTCTCGATGAGTTGATCGCAAACAAGGCAGAGGAATTCGCCGATCAGATCAAGGCCGCAGCTGCGATGGCGGATAAGGAAGAAGAGATCCGCATCGAAGCCGAAAAACAGCTTGCCTTTATTCAAAAAGAGGCTGGAATCAAGCTGGAGGGCAAGCATGAATTCACGGTCGCCAGCGGCCGCGTCGATTCCGTATACGACCGGGTCATCATTGAATATAAGAACCCGTCATCTCCTGCGGCTAGGATTGGTCCCAAAGCCGATTCGCCGGGTACCAAGAAGGTCGTTGAGCAGATTAAGAAGCGTTTTTACGATCTTCGCCAGGAGCACGGACAAGCGCTAAATAGCCTTTTCGGCGTCGGACTTGATGGAAATCATTTCGTATTTGTTCGGTATCGCGATGACCAATGGCAAGTGCAGGATCCCGTAGAGGTCAACAAGAATTCAAGCGAGCGGTTTTTGTGGGCATTGTTCAACTTGGGCACTAAAGGCAAATCCTTTTCTCCCGAGTATCTAGCTGGCGATTTCGGGTCTGAAGGAAAACTAGCAAAGGAAGGTATAGCCACACTTTACGATGCGATTTTGTCTTCTGATCACCCGAAAGTTCAGACTTTCTTCACACAATGGAAGATCCTTTTCGGCGAGGTCTGTGGGTACAACGTAGATGATCCGTCCGAACGCATCCGAGTCCTCGGACAATTCTATGGAGTTTCATCCAAGAACGTAAAGCCCGCCGAATTACTCTTCGCCGTACATACTTACTATGCGCTCTTCATGAAGCTGTTGGCTTCGGAAATTGTGGCCTTTTTTCACAAGCTTCCCACGCCACTGCAAAAGATGATTCAGGCATCCACTAGCAACAAGCTAAAAAGAGAGATGGAGGACCTGGAGGCCGGAAGTATCTTCCGTCACTTCAACATTACGAATTTCTTGGAAGGCGACCTATTTGCCTGGTATCCGTGCATCTGGGATGCAAATATCGAAAAACTTGTTCGAGCTATGGTTGCCCGGCTCGATGACTACAATCCCGGCACGCTCTCGGAAGATCCCTCGAACAGTCGTGACTTGCTAAAAAAACTGTACCAGCAACTCTTCCCGAAGAGCGTGCGCCACGATCTGGGTGAATACTACACGCCGGACTGGTTAGCTGATCATGTACTGGCAACACTTGGGTATGACGGCAATCCCGATAGCCGGCTTCTCGACCCGGCCTGCGGCTCAGGAACGTTCCTCGTAATCGCAATCAATTCAATTAGGAAATGGTATGAAGATAACCGAGAACAGCACCATTTCAATGAGGGGGAACTTTGTCGCAAAATTCTCGATAACATTGTGGGTTTTGACCTGAATCCCCTTGCAGTCATGGCGGCTAGAACCAATTATCTTATTGCAATTCGTGATCTCATCAATCGCGTCGACAAGATCGAAATACCCGTCTACCTTTGCGACTCTGTTTTAACTCCGTCCGAGTATGGAGGTCTTTTTACAGGAAGGCTAGGCACAGCAAAACATTTCAAGACAGCAGTTGCTGATTTCCTTGTTCCTAGCGAAATTGCCGAAAGTCGAGAGGATGTCGCCAAATATGCTGAACAGATCGAATTTTGCATCAGGAATGCATATTCCGCTTCCGAATTCCTACAGCGCTGTCGTGATGAAGGTCTGGCAACGACCGCCGCGGCAATCCACACGGATCTCTATAACGAACTAGTCGGGCTTGATAAAGCAAACAAAAATGGAGTCTGGGCCCGAATAATAAAAAATGCCTTTGCGCCACTGTTCGTGGGCACTTTCGACTTTGTATCGGGCAACCCCCCGTGGGTAAATTGGAGAAACCTCCCACCCGATTACCGAGCCAGCATAGCTCCACTCTGGGAACGGTACGGACTGTTTACGAAGAAGGGTTTGGAAGCAAGGCTCGGCGCTGGCATGGACGATATAAGCGTGTTGATGACCTATGTAAGCGGGAACACGTACTTAAAGCTCGGAGGCAAACTAGGCTTCGTCATTACGCAGACACTATTCCAGTCCGAAGGCGGTGGTCACGGATTCCGCCGCTTTATGCTTCCTGAGAAGAAGTTTTTTAAAGTCCGCGAGGTGTTTGATTTCACCGCATTTCAACCTTTCGAGGGAGCCACGAACCGAACAGCTACTTTTGTTGCAAGTGTCTCGAATCAACCTACGCAGTTTCCCGTTCGATACTCGAAAATCTCCCTGAAGACAGGCGAACGGACACCTGACCAAGGTGCACGGCTGATCGACCTTAGTTTTGAAGAAACAGAACTCGAAGCAACCCCTGTCAGCGAAGACCTAACTTCGCCCTGGTCCGTTCTCCCCGCCGGAATGACAACGATAGTCTCAAAGATCCGCGGACAGTCACCATACGGCGCACGCATTGGGGCCCATAGCGGTGGTGCTGCGGGTGTCTTCTGGGTGGACATTGTTAAGAACAACAACGGCACCGCCGTAATCGCCAATCGATGGGATGCAGGGAGGAACAAATACGAATCAGTGACTGCCGCCATAGAAACTCACTTTCTGAAGCCACTAGTCCGGGGTCGTGACGTAGACCGCTGGATTGCCAGACCGTCCCTCCATATTGTCATTCCGTATGAAGATGAGAACAACGGCAAGGCGGAGTCGGAGGGAATGCTAAAGAAAAACTATCCTAAGACTTTCGCCTATTTTCAGAAGTTCCGTGAAAAGATGCTGAAGCGACCGCATTATCTACAGCACTTTCGCGCGGCACAGCAACCATTTTGGAGCATGTACAACGTAGGCAACTACACCTTTGCGCGCCACCGAGTGGTTTGGCGCGAGCAATCTTCACAGTTCCGGTGTGCCGTGATTGAAGCCACGACTCAGTCCGCTCCAGTGGCTGACGCGAAGTTAATCGTAGTTGCCTGCAACTCAGCGGACGAGGCACATTACCTCGCCGCCGCCCTTAACTCTTCGCCAGCCCGCTTCATAGTGGAGTCTTATGTCGTAAAGGTTCAGATCAGTACTCATGTGCTGAAACACTTGGCGATACCAGCATACTCATCAGGGAATCCTGTCCATAAGGCACTGGCAGCGCAATCAAAGCTGTGCCATAAACTCGCGGCAAAGGAGGACACCACCAACCTCGCTAACGCCGAGGTCGAACTGGATCGTCTGGCCGCGCAATTATGGAAACTTAACAACCACGAGCTATCCCGGGTCCGCGCTACTGTCATGGCTGGATCCAATTCAGAGGGTACAGAGGGCGAGGAATGAATGTGGTAATCCTGAAGGAAGACGGTCTCGTCAGGAGCTCGAACCCCCTTTACGCCCGATATGGCGTTGGCCGCATCCAGAAGATTCGACAGTCACAGGCCAAAGTCGAATTCAACCCGTCGGTGTTTATGCATCCGCCTTATCGGTCGGAGAACAAGATTCTCCAACTCGCCGAGTTGGAGCATATTGATTCACCTTTGGATAGGGCCCTCCGAGGCGAGTGGGGAGAAGCCTGGCGATCTGAATTGAAACTCCTCGCTGCCCGCTTCCTCACGGGAAACAAGGGCGGGCAGCTCTCCAATGCGCGAACAGAAATCCTGCCTCACCAGATCTTCGCTGCACATCGCGTCGTCTCTAGCGCCAAACGCCGGTTCCTCATGGCTGACGAAGTTGGGCTGGGAAAGACCATCGAAGCAGGCATGGTCTGGCAAGCGTTGGCTCAACGTGGGCAAGCCAAACGAACTCTCATCATTTGTCCTGCCGGGCTCACAACCCAATGGCAAGAAGAAATGCACGAGAAATTTGGGGCTTCATTTGAGATCTTCGGGCGTGATTTTCGAGCTGTAAACCCACGTATATGGGACTTGAAAGCTACAGCCATCGCCTCCATCGATACCCTTAAGCGCCCTGAACATAAGCGTGCGCTATTGGAAAACCGCAAATGGGACCTCATCGTTTTCGATGAGTCGCACCGTTTGAGTGCAATGGACTACGGGTCCGGCAAGGTCGAGAAAACGCAAAACTATCGCTTGGCGGAAGAGATTCGGCATAAACAGTATTGTGAATCAATGCTTCTGCTTACAGCCACGCCCCATCAGGGAGAGGCAAATCACACACGATTCAAGAATCTGCTGCTACTCCTCGAAGACAACATCGACTTCACTGGTCTTGAAAATGTAACGCTCTTTTCAGGACAAGGCCGGCGATTTACGGAACTCGTGATTCGAACACCCAAGAAAGACGTCACTGATGCTCATGGTCAGAAGGTATTCAAAGGCCGACAGACACATCGGATGGTTTTCAAGATGTACGACGATGAGGCCAGATTTTACAAGGCCGTAGCCGAATACATCCGAGATGGCTACAAGCTGCTGGAGCGCCTAAATGACCCGACCCAACGCCGTGCCGCAGGCTTCCTCCTCACCACCTTCCAGAAATTGAACGCGAGCTCCACCGCCGCAATCAGATCGGCGCTTGAGACACGGCTGCGTCGCGTCCAAGGACAGCTCGCCACGATCGTCCAGGAGCACGACGAAGAGGATGGTTACGACGAACGCTACGAAGGCGAGCACGACGTAAATGAAGCTCTCAAGAACGATCGGCAGATCATCCAGGGCGAGATTGATATCCTCAGCAAGCTGATCGGGCTGAGAGTATCGCGTGACCGCAAACTCGATGAGCTGCTCGGTTTGATCGATCACATTTCCCGTGAAAGCGCCCGGCGCGACGAAGAGCGAGTGCTGATCTTCACCGAATACAGAGAGACGCAACGACATCTTGTAGAGCAACTTGAGAAGAAATATGGCAAGGGTTCCGCGGTCGTTATCCATGGAGGCATGAAGCTCGAACGCCTCGAAGAAGACGAACAGGATATTGACTCAATTTGGGCCCCATTCGCAAAAAGCGGAGCTATAGGAACACCGACCACAAAGAGAACCACCCAGCGCCTTTTCCGGGATCATCCGAAGGCCCGGTTCATGGTTTCGACGGAGGCCGGGGGCGAAGGCATCAACCTGCAGTTCTGCCACATCTGCATCAACTACGACCTGCCTTGGAATCCTATGCGCGTCGAGCAGCGCGTTGGCCGCGTTTACCGCTTCGGCCAGGACAAAGTCGTACAGGTCTATAACTTTTTCAACAAGGGCACAGTGGAAGATCAAGTGCAGTCCTATTTCGAAGGCCGGTTAGAGCGTGCCGCCAAAGCCATCGCCGAGGTCACTGGCGAAGACCCGGAAGAGATAAAAGGTACCCTGAACGGCCAGTTGGAGAGCGAAATCGATCCCGTCAGAATCTACCAGCGGGCGATGGTCGAGGGCGATCTAAACAAGCAGACACAGAAGGAGATTGAGGAAGCCGTCACCCGCGCGAAACATGCGTACGAAATCGCGACTCAAAGCCTGTTTCGTGACGTTTCGAGCTACTCTTTCAGTTCTTATCAACGCGACCTCGCAACGGACCTGTCTCTTTCTGATCTGCAACGATTTACGGAGAAGTTCTTGACCCGGCATCGCCGTCAACTTCAAAGGAAAGACGAATTTGTTGACTTCTTGATCCCCGACGTGCTCAAACCATACGGATTGTCTGACCGCATCCGGTCGGCAACGTTTGACCGAGAACTTGCAATCAAGCGAGGCGACGTGGACTTCCTCGCTTTGGGACATCCCTTCGTCGACGCCGAGCTCGCATATGTTGGGTCCTACGATTTTGGTGGGCTCACAGCGGCGCGACGCATACCGGGCACTACGTTGAAAGGCAAAACGGGGTATCTATTCGTTTTCATGGTCCGAAACCGGGTGACCAGAGAAGATGGCGATGAATGCCTGTTCCGACTTGAACCAGTCTTTGTGAATTCCTCTAACCATGTGGACGAGGAGGCTCTGCTACCCGCCTTGACCGCAGAAGCAACGGATTCGAGCCATCCTCAACTGAGTCTCGGTCCTGCTCCCGCTTTCGAAACAGCCAGAAGCCATCTAGAGAACAAGATCGGCCTTTGGGACTGGACCGATGACGTTGAATTCTTGTCTCTGAGCTGGGTCGAATTCGATTGAACCGTCTTGTACATTCGGTTCAACCGAATGATGCGGTGCTTTGCAGCCGCTTTAGCTAGAATCGTTCATTCGGAGCAGCGCATGTACAACCTGAATGTTCGTGTTGCATGGCACGATAATAAGTGGGACGGAACTGTTTGCCGCAATCCGTGTGGAAATTCATTCTGCGTAGACCTAGATCGAATTCGGGCCGAGCGGGACGATGCCGCCGAGCAGCCGCTTGCGGGTAGGCAGTTCGCGGAGCTAACGCCCAATCAGCATCCGCCGTGCAAAGCAGAGAGCGGTGGATTTATGAACGCGCGAGAATGGATACGGGAGTTTAACCATCCCTATCAGGCTCTCAACAAAACACAGGCGACACACGGCCAGCTCAAGCCGACAAGAATAAAGGTCGAGCCGTACAGTACGTTTGCCGTCCCATTTCTTTGGATGCTCCGCGAGCAACAAGAGAAGATTGACAATTCATTGCCGCAGCTGCTTCCCCCCGATGAGGGCTCACCATTCAACTCATCTTGGGTCTTCTCCAAGGCACGCCAAGAAGCGCTTTGCGAGCTGTTCTTCGGGAGGCTTACAGCGGGAAAGTCGCTCGTCTTCTTCTACACAAAATCCGGCCATCCTTTGGATGAGGCAATTTCACGTCTGGTTGTTGGCGTCGGCACGGTCGAATGGATTTCTGGTTTACTGCGTTACGAATCGAAGACCGCATCGACGTATCCGTTGTGGGATCGCAAGTTCCGACATTCTATTCGTCCCGATGGTCATGAAGGATTTCTCATTCCGTATCACGATTATCTAGAACCAACGGGGGATGCAGATGAGGATACCGCTCGCCGGGATCGACTGAAAGAGATTACCGTCGTTCCGGAACTGAGTCAGACGGCTGCATTTTCCTTTGCCGGAGAACTCGGCGCGGCAGATGTGGCGTTATCGACCCTGGTCAAGTGTCTCGACGTGGTCCGAAAAGTTCGTGAACATGGCATTGCCAAGGGACCGTGGGAACGGCGGGAGGAGTGGCTCAACAGAAAAATTGCTGAGACATGGAAAGAGCGCGGTGCCTTTCCCGGAACGGGGGCAGCGCTTGAAGCCCTCGGCATGCGATTGGGCATGTCGCTGGTCCTCGAACTCTTCAGTCGCGGGACTATCAAGCCGGCAGACGATCCATGGCTCGTGCTTGATGGCCTGCTACGTGGGGGCACGCCACCGAAGCAGGCGTACGCAGCCGATCTTAAGGCGGTCTCGCCACTTTGGACCAGCATGCCTGATCAGCGTCGCTCGCTTTTGAAGCTCCTCTCTCGATTTGACCTAAGCCCTGCGCAGGTACTGCGATGGTTCGATCCGGCCAAACGCAAGAGCGCAACGCGTGCTCTGGTGGACGAACGTGCCATTCTCGAAAACCCGTATCGAATGGCGGAAACGGATCTCGGTGACCCTGACGATCATCCGGTGTCGCTTGGCGTTGTGGATCGAGGCCTTATGCCGGACTCCACCGTAGCTGCGGCACACCCTGTGCCGGAGCCATCTGCCATAGGCTCGTTGCTTGATGCGCGCCGGGTGAGAGCGGCCTTCGTGACAGTGCTAAGGCAAGCCGCTGCGAACGGAGATGCCCTCCTGTCTGAGTCGGAAGCCTGCACGGCGCTCTCAAAACTCGATTTGTCCCACCCGTGCGTCGTCCCTGCCGATTGGCTGACAGCCTCGCAATCGTTTCTCGACCAGGAAATTAAGCGCGTCGAGATTTCCAAGAACCCCGACGAGAGTTCGTCCATCGCCTGCCTCCAGTTATCCGATCTGGACCAGCGGGAGGAAAAACTGACGAGCATTCTCGGAAAACGCTGTGCCACAGCGCTGCCGAGCTCTGGCGAGAAATGGCGGGATCTCCTGGTAGAGGCAGTGAAGGAGGGTGGAGGCAAGATAGACCCGAGCAATCCACGACATGACATGGCCCTCAAAGAGCAAGCCGACGCCCTTGAGAGAGTTACGACTCGCCGACTCGCGACGCTCGTTGGCCGAGCCGGGACCGGGAAGACGACGGTTCTTGGGGCTTTGTTGAAGTCGCGTCATCTCCTTGACGGCGGAGTCCTCTTTCTCGCGCCAACCGGAAAGGCGCGCGTCCGCCTATCGCAAAAGGCAAACGCCGAGGCTATGACCATAGCGCAATTTCTGTACAGCCTGGGTAGGTATGACGGATGGCGCCAACGACCACTATTTGTTGGCAAAGAGCAACACCGCAAGGAGAAAACGGTGGTCATCGATGAATGCTCGATGCTAACGCTAGATGATCTCTACGCGGTTCTGATGGCGCTAGATCTGGGGCATGTCCAAAGACTCATCCTTGTGGGAGATCCAAATCAACTTCCTCCGATCGGCGTAGGCCGTCCGTTCGCCGACTTGGTTTCGTACCTTGACGAATGCAAGGACGAACAGGCAGCAGCTCTTGCCCGGTTGACGGTCGAACTGCGAACCAGCGCAGGCGCGCCTTCGGACAGCTTGAAACTCGCTTCTTGGTACACGCGAGAAGCACAGCCGATCGATGCTGATCGTGTTCTGAGCGACCTTGAGCTCGGACAGGCGTTCAACGATCTCACGATTCGATTCTGGGAAACTACTGACGATCTGAGAAGTGCTCTTGAGCAGGAGCTCGTGGCAAGGTTTGGACTAACGAGTTCCTCAGATGTGATCGGTTTCAATCAAAAAGGTCTTGGCCTTACTGCCGAGGGATGGGTCCCTTTCGAGGATCACGATGGTGCTGACAAATTTCAGATCCTGTCCCCAGTGCGATTGCATCCCTATGGCGTTCACGATCTCAATCGCTGGATTCAGAGGAAGTTCCGCGCCAAGCAATTGGAATCATCTAGGCAGCCCTGGGGACTCAGTCTTGGCGATGAAGAAATTGTTTGGGGGGACAAAGTTATCTTGGTTCGGAACGGAAAACGTAAGGGGTGGAACGGCAAAGTGAAACAAACCGTGGAAGAGTACCTCGCGAACGGCGAAATTGGCGTAGCAGCGCCGCCCCCGGCCCAAAAGCGATTCCTAAACGTTGCATTTGCGAAGCGACCAGACGTTCGCTTCGCCTTTTTCCCCAGCCAGTTTGGCGGAGACGGAGCACCGCTCGAATTGGCCTATGCCCTGACCGTTCATAAAGCACAGGGCAGCGAATTTGGCGTCGTTTTCGTCGTGTTACCAAAGCGCACTCGTCTACTCAGCCGCGAATTGCTCTATACAGCGCTCACGCGAGCGCAGCAGCACTTGGTGCTTTTGATCGAAGGCCGCGATGCCTCGGGACTATATGATCTTACCCGGCCTGAGCGATCCGAAACAGCGCGCCGCAACACCAGAATGTTCGCTCCGGCGGTTCGTGAACAGGCCGACGACGTACCGTATGCAGCCCATTTGGTGCATCGGGCGCGGAACGGAGATATGGTCCGCAGCAAGTCTGAGCTCGTCATCGCCAATCACCTCTTCGACGTTGGGCTTCAGTACCTTTATGAACGGCCTCTGGAAGGCACGATCTCTCCCGGCCGCTTGCGCCCGGACTTCTCATTCCTGACCGATGCTGGCGACGTGATCGTTTGGGAGCATCTCGGGATGTTGGACCGCGATGACTACCGCCGCGGTTGGGAGTGGAAAAGGGCGTGGTATGAGAACAATGGCTTCAGGATCGGGGAGAACCTGTTCACGACACAAGAGGACGAACGAGGGGGTCTCGACTCTCGTCCGATACAGGACACCGCTGAGCGCATTCGCAAGCTACTTTAGCCTATCTCCGGGCACTGTCTCGATAGCCCCAAGAACCTAAACGATCAAGAGATCAAGAAAGCCTTTTTGCCTCGAAAGATCGATGACAGGCGTGAAAAGACGCATACCTCAATTGATGACTGGGACCAGCTCGGCCCGACTACGCCAAAACGCGCGGGCATAATATCCCACCAATTCCTAGCGAGTCCACACCGACAGTCCGAGGTCGAGTGGCGAGACTAGTCTAGTAGTCTCACACGGAAGGCTTCGCCGTCTTTCTCTCACTGCACCCTCTTCCGGATGGGCGCCGCTTAGCCGCGGCTCGGACGGGCGTTTCGGACTGCGCCGATGGGTACTCTCGGCAACAGACGACCGTTTTTCAAGCCCCGTCCATCCTTTTGGTTGCGACGAAAGCTGTCGTAACTTTGGCTTTGGCGATTCGTCCCCACGCCTTTTCGTAAGCATCAATCTGAGCTCCGTATTTAGCGCGAAGATCGGCGTCCAAACTGTGAGTGTCAGTCTTATAGTCGAGCAGATGCCAGCCGTCATCGGTTCGGTAGACGAGATCGATGGCGCCGGTCAAGAGTTTCGTGACTGCTCCGCCCTCGACTCGCATCCCAAACGGCGTTTCTTCGTGGCATTCCGCCGATGCTCGCGCCTCTTTCCAAAACGCAGCGTCGGACACCGCTTGCACCGTATCGAGCGCCTCTTCAATCACCGTTCGCAGTTCCAGTTGTTCAATCGTCAACCACATTGCCAGTCGACGAAGATCGTCCCGCGTTGCGGTTTTGTGACGCATCGCATGCTCAAGTAGTCCGTGAACCAAGGTTCCCCACAGCATGCCAGCGTCCGCACGACGGCTTGGCGTATCGGTAGAAACCACGCGCGTCGGATCGTCTGCGGCAGCTTCTTCAGCCCTCACGATCTTTGGAATGTGACGCGCTTCGCTCGTGACCGAACTGGTAGACCACGACGGTTTCCGAGCCCGGTTATGAGCGGCCACCATAGCTGCCATCGCATCACCCGCAGCTGTAGCCGAGAGATCAACGTTCTGACGAGACGGCAACGTAACCGTATGCGGCACCTCTAATTCACGGGCACCGCCCAGAAACGGATCGAATACGGCCCAAGCTCTTTTGCTCTTGCCGCCCACCTTGGCCCACCGACCAACCACAAGCGCATCACGGGCTCGAGTGGCCGCAACATACAGCAACCTACTCTCTTCCGCGTCTAGATAGCGCAGCTCCTCGGCCTCGTAACCAGCCCAGCCAGCGGGCTCGGCAACCACCTTCTTACTTCTGCCGAACTCTCGCGTGAGCTGAAAGTATCCCCTGGCGCTCACTCCGTCGCGAATAATCCGCACATCGGCCCAGCGTCCGACGCCGCCGCACGGGTCAGCTAGAAAAACGACGGGAGCCTCCAGCCCCTTCGCTTTATGCAGATTCATGAGACGTACGACATCTCCGCGGCCCGGCTCGAGTGGAAGGGATTCGACCTCGCTCGATTCCTCCGCATCGTCCTCGAGGGCGGCGGCCGCATCAATTAAACTCAGGCCGTCCTCCACGACTCTTCGTACTCGATCAATCGCGTGGAACAGATCACCGGCCTCGACGCCGCCTGGGCTTGTAGCTGCCAACGCCAGGTAGCCTGTGTGCTCAAGGATGCGCTCCAAGGCGGCACCCACCGGCATCATCTGAGTCCAGCGGAACATCTGCCGAAGGGAGGCGATGGCAGCGGCCACGGGTGCGACTTCGGGGATGTCGGCGGTGATTTCAGCGAAGATACTGAACCATCCCCTAGCCTGGCGATAAGCGAACAGCTCTTGGTCGCTGAGCCCGAAAAGAGGCCCGCGCAAGACGCCAACGAGCGATACCGCATCCTGAGGGTCCGCCAGAGCATTCAGCAAGAGCGCAAGTTGCCGGACCTCCTGGGAGTCGCCAAATGCGCCCGCACCGTTTACCTCTACTGGAATCTCCATAGCCTCGAGTGCGCTTGAATACTGCTCGAGGTTTTTCTTCTTGCGAGTAAGGATGAGAAAATCGCCCCACGTGCGGCGATGGGCATCCACCTCGCCTCGGATGAAGCGCGCTATCTTTTCTGCTTCTGCGGATGCGACTCCCCGCTCTTCGACTGTCGCTGCAGTCGTCAGGGTGAAGATGCCGTCTCCCGATTTCCCGGACTTTCTGTTCGCGTCGAGTGGTGCAAATCTTGGTGAATACGCGGTCGGCTCCGAGGGGAACTGTTGGCGGAAGGCATTGTTGGCCCATTCGCATAGCGATGGGACGGAACGGAAGTTAGTCGTCAACGGCAGAACTTCGCCCGTCCCCGGTTCCCCAATCTTCGCGCTAACCTCGTTGTAGATGTCAATGTCGGCGCGGCGAAAACGGTAGATCGATTGCTTTGGATCGCCAACGACGAATAACGCACCGGGGCGCAACCGCGCCTTCCGCCAGTCCGAATCGGATTGTGCTGATCCACCAGTCGGCTCTGATTCGCCCGACAGCAGAAACATGATCTCTGCCTGAACCGGATCGGTGTCTTGAAATTCATCGACAAACAGCCATCGATACTTCTCCTGAAGGGCTCGCCTCACATCCGCGTTTTCGCGCAGGACGCGGGCGGTCAGCTGCAACAGATCACCATAGTTCAATGTGTTCTGACGACGACGATCGGCAGCCGCCTGCGTGCGGGCGCAGGTGAGGAGGGTGATGCCGATGCGATAAATGTACTGTCGCCACTGCGACAGGAAGGGCTCGATCGTATTCGTCCGAAATACTCCATGAAGTTCTTCTATTTCCCGCGCGATTTTCTTCTTGGTTGCTGGATTGTCAGACCATTGATATTGCACGATACCTGGCGTGAAATCCCAAGCTTCGAGAAGCGGTACGAGCGCAGCCGGACGCCCGCGCGGGGCCGCGGCAACCCGAATGTGCCCGAAGAACCGCCGAGCCACTTGTTGCGTTCGGCAGGTTGTCTCTTCGGGAATTCGCATCGGCAGTTTATTTACGATAGCTGCCCAGAATGCGTCGAGCGCATTCCATGGGACAACCGCGTCGGGACAAGTGGCCTCTCCAGGCGGGAAACTAACCTCCTCGTATAGGCACACTGTATCGAACGCCCGATCGAGATCGGACGGCCGGATTCCCGCGTCCAAGAGTTCCAGGATCAGTGGATCGCCCGCTCCCTTCGCTTGGGTTCGGAAATCGCGCCAGCTTTGCCGCCGAAGCAAGCTATCTTGAACTTCCTCAAGCTCGGTGAACCCCGGTGAGACGCCAGCCTCCACAGGGCGCTCCCGCAACAGATGAGCGCAGAAGGAATGGATTGTGCCGGCGAAGAAGCGCTCAAGATTCGACAGCGCCGACCGCAAGCGATTAGCACGATTCAAATCACTCGTCTTGGCCAGTTCTGATTCGAGTGCGAGCTGAAACCGTCCACGCAGCTCGGCAGCCGCCTTTCGAGTGAACGTCACGGCGGCCATCCGTTCGATCGCGTATACCCCACTCGCGACGCCGGCTGCCATCCGAGCCGCCATCATGTGTGTTTTGCCCGACCCTGCGCCGGCTTCGACGAGCAGATTTCTATCGAGCTCGGACACAATCCGATCCCGGGAGCGCTGGTCATTCAGTGTGTTCTTATTAGTCATGCGCGTCCAGCTTCCGATATGGCTCTAGCTTCGGATCCGCAACCTTCGCACTCGCGCGTTCAACAGGATTTGTGCCGCATGCCGCGCCGAACTCGCACCATTTGCAGGCGGACTCGTCGGTGGCGTGCACGAACAATCCAGACGCGATGACCTGCCGCAGATCTGCCAGGACCGCTGTCACGGCAGCCGCTGATGGTCTTGCGATGGACACCCGCTCCTGCCGCCCCTTGGCGGCAGAAAAGTAGTATTCGCCGCCGACAATGGTCGGAAGGTCGTGTTGACGACGAAGCAGCTCCGCGGCTGCCAGTCCGTACAGCGCGTGCTGCAAGCGGCGTCCGCCCGCAAACACGCCCTTCCAATCCGCTTCGAAATAGCCTCCGGTCTTGTAGTCGACGATTTGGAATGAGGACGAACCTATCTGATCGATTCTGTCGATCCGACCCCGGAGGCGGAAGCGCAAGCCACTCCTCAACTCGATAACGATCGGTTCAGCCTGGTCAAGCGGCTCCGTCGATCCATCGCCACCCTTTCCGAAGGTGACTTCCAGACCGACCGGAGTGCCGGCTTTGCCGCCATCGCACTCGGCTTCGACAAACAGCTTGAGATCCGCGAGAAACTCACGGTGTTCGCGATCGAAGACCTCGTCTGAAGGAGGTGGCATCTCCTTCCGCAGCCTAGCGAGCACCTCTCGACCTTGGGTCAGGAACCAATCCAAGTCGCTGGCGATCTTTGGGCGCCGCCCTTCGTTACGGCACCTCCGCAATAGCTGGGCATATAGGTCGTGGAGTTCGGAGCCGCGTATGCGCGGGTCGAGCCACGCATCGTTTTCACGTTCGCCGTCGTCCACTGCTTCGATTCCGAGGCCTCGTTGCAGAAAATATCTGAACGGGCACTCCGCAGCGTCCTCGAGTTGCGTTGGCGACACAGCCTGCTCGCGCGTGCACGGGTCCAACATTATGCCAGCGGCCGGAACGAATCCGTCATACCCGGTGAATCGCGGTGAATCGCGTTCCCCTTCCGCACGAATGCCATCGGCCAGGGCGGGGTACTGTCGCAGTACGGCTGTCCTGCCAGTTTTTCCGGCATGGGTCAATCCGTTCAGCCACCAACCGGCTTCGTCCATTGCGCTGGAAGGAACCTCGGGAACACACGATTTCGGCGGCCCAAGCGCTACGCTCAGTTCGTCGTAGGACTTGTTTGGATCGCCGCTCACAGCTCTGTACGCCTGAAGCATCAACCATGAGGGGAAGGTGTGACGATACTCGCGCAAATCGCGACATGAGTAACTCAGGCAGACGTCGACGTCGGGTGCAGCGCCAGCAGAAGCAAGGCGACTCAGCGCGGCATACACTGCTTCCTCAATTCGGTCACTTGATCGACGGAGCTGCGGGTCTATTCGCTCGCGTTCGGAATCTAGCAATACGGAATCTTCGAATGACGAGGGGAACACCCGCCCTTCTTCGAGACCGACTGCGAAAAGCGACCGGCGGTTGGCGAACACCGCCTGCGAAAGCGTCGACACATGGAGGTGCCCGGGACGCGGCCGATCGGCGCCGACGCTAAGCCCGGTTACCCGCTCGCGAAGAAAACGCAATCCGTCTGCGAGAGAGCAACCAAAAGACCCGAGAGCCCTCAGCTCCGAGATCGAGTCTCGCAATGCTGCGACGGCCGCACCATCGAGCGCACTCGTGGTTGCCGCGAACGTATTGACGAAGTTCAACGCGCAATCGACCAACTGCTGAAGATCGACTGAGCTGTCGGCCACGCTTTCTGGAATCGATGCGAGAAGCTCGCCGATCCAGAGGCGCAGTTGGTCAGTCTCATTCGCTTTCTCGAGTGCGCGGGTTCGTTCGTCATCTGAGAGATCTTCGTGAGCGGCCCACGTCCGGTATTTCGCCGCGAGCCGTTCAAGCGATGGTCCATATGTGGCGCGGCCCCAAGCCGCTTCTGACTTTACGAGGAGCCTTGCTGCCCGAGCAGGCGCGATCTCGATTAAGGCTCCGAGCGTCATATCTCGGGACTGCAATAATCGGCGAAGCACGCCGGCGGCAAAGTTACTCTCGATCCACGAACTTAATCCTATGAGCGCACGGCCGGGTCGAGTGAGGGTGGCGGGCAACCCGGACGCAAGCGTCACAGGCCAATCATAACGGCAGGCTTTCTCCCAGATCAGAGTCGCGTAGGCATCAGAGGCGCACGAAATCTCAACTTCATCCAATGAGCGCCCTGACGCCAAGATGCGCCGAAATACTTCCGAGACTTCCGCGTCACGCCCACCGGCGTGGAATAACTGAATGTTCTGCTTCTTTTCCACCTGCTTCGGCGACATCAGAAGGGCCAGCGTCGAACCCGGTTCAGGCGGAATCCTCTGCACAACGGCGTTAGCGAGACGGCGCGGAATAGTGACCCCCGGCAACTCGATCGATTGCGAGATCATGTGTTCACCCGGCATTGCGTCGAGCAGCCTGCGTTGGAGCGGTGCCCACAATACGTCAGGCAACTCAGTCCAACAGTCTTGCGGCTGAATCGGACACCAGTCCAGGTGTAGGACAGCCTCCTCGTAGACCGTCGCCACATCCCCACGCGAATTCGCAGTCAGGAACGCTTCGTACGCAGCGAGGAGCGACTGAAATTCTAGATGCTTCGCACCTGATACGAACGCCGCCAGCTTGAGGTTCTCGGCACGAATGCCCGCCATCCTCAGCTCGCGCATTGTGATCCACAACGCTTGTGCCATGGTGGGCTGGCTCGCGAGCGGACGAAAATATCCAGGTTTGATTGGCAGTTCGAGGAGCAATCGCATGATGAGGGCGGGACCGAGTCCTTCCTCTGATGGATCGATGCCGCGCTCGACGAGAAATGGCGCTCCCATGCGCAGCGCGATGTCGAGGGGAGTGGCGAACCGGAGGTTTGCCCAATCAGTCCCTTCCAGAACCAGACGATCGCCGAGCGTCCGTCCGATCGCATGTGTCGGCACAAAAACCCACTTGGCGCGGGTCGGATAGGCGACGCAGAGAGCTTTCAGTTGATCGATGAATGTGTCCAAACTACCTCGAGCGACCTGCAGATACCTGTTGGACCTGGAAAAGCGGATCTGGGAAAGCTATGAGTGACTATGTTTGTACAGCGAGCCGGGGCGTCGACTGAACCTTATGGATTAGGGCTTAACGTTACTCTTGCCCGTTTGATCGCCTGGTCGAATGCTTCATCCAGTTTGGCGTTTACGAGTCGACACCCCGCCACAACCTTCTCGCTCCACCCCAAGTAGTCACTACGACGCTCTAGTGACCAATTTGCAGGAGGGCTGACGGTGATATCGCGAATGTTGCAGATCTTATCTGCAATCTTCAGTTGCTTCGCACGAGCTGAAGATTTTCGTGCGTGTTCGATCTGTAGTCGCTTCCTTTCGCCTTTGTCGAGGGACTTGTCATCCGTCACCTCGCGGACGAGACCTGCGACTTCGAGGCCGAAGTTGTCTTCGAGTTCCTCGAATGTGGTTTGGGTGTCCTCGACCGTATCGTGCAAAGCTGCAGCCAGAAGAGTGACCTCGTCGGATACTTCGCCCTCAGTCGCAAGGACAGTGGCAACAGCAATGGGGTGATTGATGAAGGGGGACGCTTCAACATCCTTTCGACGCTGGCGACTATGCTTGTCCGCCGCAAATGAGATGGCCTTTAGAAGTTGAGTAGGATTCAACTGGGTTGCCCCCTATTCTTGCACCAGTATACCGCTCGAGGTATCAATCTGCGGCGGCGCGACCTGACCGAAAAGGGTTCTCTAACACTTTCGACCTGTCGCGGGCATGAGGGAATCAATTCATCATAGGTGAGAAGGTTGCACGTCGTATTGGAGTCGTATAATTAGGTGTTCGGTACCGCAACTGCAGCAAGTTTTTCTAGACTTCGCCTCTTGAGGTGCGAGGGTGACGAATGGCTCTGCACCGGATGTTTCCAAGAACCAGAAAGAATATCTCTCCTATCATTGGCACGATAAGCTCGCTAGACTGATAGCCCGCGGCAAGAAGGGCACCGCGCTTGCTTTTCTCGAGCGGACGATCGAGCGTAGCCTACCGCTTTTCCGAACCGATCGAATCATCTTTGAATCTCGTAGGACAGCGTGGCTGATCCGGACTCATCTTCTGCTGGAATGGAACAGGCCTGCTGAAGCACTCGCATGGACCTGCCTCGAATGTCAGTTGTCGGCCGAATCCCGTGATGCCCGGGCGCTGCGCGATCGCTTGTTACGACAGCTCGACCTCGAATTCGATCCGCCAGAGACTGCTCCTGACACGATCGCGGCTGAAACTCAATGGCCGGGAGTTGCGGGGATGTATGAATTCAAGGCGAAGCTCGAGCGCGACGTGATTTTGAGCCTGAAGTTTCCGGATGAGGCTCAAAGATACGGTGTACCGCTGCCAAACGGAATTCTCCTCCATGGACCTCCTGGCTGCGGCAAAACTTTTATTGCCCGGAAGATAGCCGAGAAACTCGGCTTCCATTTCGTAGAGGTGAAGCCCGGCGACCTCGCTAGTATTTATGTTCATGGAACGCAGGAAAAGATTAAGGCGCTATTCGAGGACGCCGCCACCAAGGCTCCGACGGTTCTTTTTTTTGACGAATTAGATGCGTTTACTCCCAAACGAGAAGCTGCCGGCCACCACTACTCCGCCGAGGTGAATGAGTTCTTGGTTCGCATAAATAACTGCGCGAACCAGAAGATACTTGTGATTGGCGCAACCAACTTTGTAGAACGCGTTGATGAGGCGGTGCTAAGGGCGGGAAGAATGGACCTGCATTATTACATCGGTCCACCTGATTTCGCAGCTCGTGCTGAGTTGTTTAGGCAGCACCTCAATGGACGTCCATGTGCCCGACTGGACTACAACTATCTCGCAAACCACAGCGCCGGCTACACGCCAGCCGACATCGCTCTGATCGTAACCCAATCGGCGCGCTTGGCTTTGATTCAGCAGATTCCGATTGAATTGGATCACTTACTTAAGGCTATGGAGGAGCATCCTCGGACAGAGCAAGAAGTCAGGCGGCCGCCTATTGGGTTCAGAAACTAGAGTGCGTTTATGCTGGGAAACATGGTTTAGCCCACCATCGGGTCACTCACCGTGTCGTGGCACGACGGCTGTTACTGTTTCAATTCCGCGACGACCCTACTCAATTCATTAACCAGCGTTTTCGGAGCCGCCCTGTGCCGGAGAATCTCGATAATCGCGTCGTAGAGCCAGAGTTGGTCTTCCTTCGGCGCCTTGAATCTCGACCACGACTGGTCACCCATTTCCCGTGCATCGGAGAGCATGGCGCGAGCGTTGTGAAGTTTGTCTGCGGCTGCAACGAACAATGCATCTCCGTTCGCATTTCGCAAATGCTCGAGATATTTCTCCCTCCTTCCGTGCCAATCTTCCTTCTTCACGGGATCACTCGCGGTGCTGTCCGCGCGGAATTCCAGAGCATCTGCAACCCGGGTGCCGAACAGTTCTCGAATGGTGCTTAATGTTGAAAATCCGCCGTGATCCTCGACCGCGTCATGCAGTAGAGCGGCGATGGCCTGATCTTCGTCCCCGCCGGCCTCAAGAACTAAAGCGCATACGCTCAGTAAGTGAGCAACATAGGGGATGGCTGTGCCCTTCCGGTGCTCCTGGTAATGCAACTCCGAGGCGAATTGTAGTGCGAGATAAAATCGACGAGTCAGAAACGGAACGTAGCTGTTCATCTTCTCAACCTTTCTTTCCTGCGACATCTTGACCAAATTCGTCTTACAAAAAAGTGACGCGCTCGCAGTGTCGGGGCGCATTGGCAGGTGGGCGTCCGATTCGAGCTGTTCGCTTGTTACGCTTCTGAGGCGACACTCTTAGCTTTGGTCCCAGGCGTCGATGGCAGCCATTCATTTTGGCCGCATTGTCTCGCCAGGTCGACGTCGAAAAATGGGTATGTAACATTCGACTGCTGCCACTAATCGGCCGAAACACGAAAATCCGGCAATGCACTACTACGCGATACGGAGTTTCAGAGTTTGAGACCCATAAATGACTAAAAGACTGGACAGCAAGTAAAGAGATTCCAACGCACAGAAACATCACTCTTTGGGAAGCAAATCCACCCATCCTGCAAATCAATGAATTAAGCGACTTGCAAATGTCGGGGCAACGCCGTCGGTTGACACGCCATCCATCCTTTCGATTCCTCAAAGCAAACTTGTACCAAATGAATCGATTGTTGATCCTCCGATCACCACGTGAATTTGAGGAAGTACTGGGAGGGCGTATCCGGATAGGTCCAGCTCGTCCCCACCATGATGGTCATTGACCGCGCCTCGGGATTGTAGGAAAGGATTTGTACGTCGCGAGCTTCGGCCGCATCGATCTCGGTCCGGCCGCTGAATGGCAGCAGATTCATAGATGCCACCTGCCGGGGCGGAGATTTGGTAAGGTCGAAGACTGCGACCGCGCTTGCCTCACTGCCGGCAACAAGCCACCGGCCCGCCCTCGCGGCCGAATCGTTGTAGTAGGAGATGAATTGGGGTGTGGGAGGCGCGTTAAACGCCGTCAGGAGAGGCTTGATCGCATAGATCCAGATTCCCGCGCCGCAACAACCTGGGGACAAGAAGATCAAATAGCGGTTATCAGCATACGATGCATCGGCGTCCAGCCCCGGACTAGGGATAATCCCCAACTGGGTGCCTGTATCGAGGTCGTAAACAGCCATAGCCCCTGGCTCAAATGTCGTACCGTAAGTCTGCTGCACGCGGTACTTGGGGAGAGAGATCTTGAGCGTGGTATCTCCAGGGTTAAACTCATACAGAAACACCGTTCGAGATACCGCACTCGCAGAACCCTGACCTTGAGACACCAGCAGATGACCGTTGACGAAATTCACGTCCGATAGGGGAGACCCGGTTAATTGAGTTGTCGCTACGATTGCAAAAGGAGATTCGCTCTGGATCGTGCGCAGGTACCCGTCCTCGCCGGTCACGTACACGTACTGCGTGCGGCAGGCGATTCCCGTCAGCGCATTACTCGACAGATTTGTCTGGTAGACAATGGAATATGTGGATCCGTCATTGTTCTGGACGTAAAGGTTTCCAAGGTACGTCACTGAGAAAATCAAACCCTTGCTAGAACAGATTTTGTGAGGCGTGAGGTATTGCCCTGGGACCCTCACCGAGGTCTCAAAAGATAGTTGCTGGGCGCTGGCGGCCGCTAGCGCGGCCAGACAACCCACTATGAAGAAGCTAATCTTGATCTCTCCCCGATTTAAGACAACTTTCATTACATCCCTCCTTCCAAGCGTTTGGACGACGTTTTGGCTTTTGAGTTGGTTGCGCACAAATACCAGTTACTGTAACCCCAATGCGGAGTCATAAGTTCGCTCATTAGCGCACATTGCTTCTATCCCAACTGGAATCTTCTTGATCTGGAAAACGGCACCATAGTACACCTAGCTACAGATTCGGGCCAGAGGCATTGTAAGGAGCGAGGAAACTAGCGGACAGACATCCTATTTATCCCAGAACTTCCAAGAAGCGCACTTTGGTCTAAATGGGGAAACTGAAGCGGCGCTCATCACGGTCACGTTCCCGAGCGGGGTTGTTCGTTCATTGGATCACGTCAAGGTCGCTCGAAGGGCCCTTCAGAAGGAAGCAGGTTAATACGAGACTGGCCGTAGAAGTCGCCTTCGAGGGTGGGTCTCTGCGATGGGAAAGCTTGCTGAAATCGCAAATCGGTATTTTGCCTGATCTGCCCGCCTATTGGCACGCCCGCCGAAATCTTGGCGCGGGTTTCGGCTCAATACCCGCATGGCCGCCCAGCGAGCCTTTGGTTTTCATTGGGATCACGGGGCGTGACGATTGGAATCCCGCGTGCCAGCTTCCTTTGTTCGGTGCAGGAGCGCCCCAATGCCGACCGACACGATCCTGACCATCCGCTGCCCGTATGACAACGCGGGAATCGACTTCAGACCGATGATCGCCCACAAGGACGGTCGGTTCGTCTGTCGCGACTGCGCTCACACAATCTGCCCCGGCGTGCCAGATTTCAGGTGCGACTGCCGGCCCTGCCTGAGGCTGGCGCGAGAGACGCTCTTAACTGACCACACAAGTCAACTCCTAACCGATTGATGCCCGCCTAGCATGTAGCGTCATTTTGATGAACAATCCTTGCTCCATCCAAAAGGAGCGTTCTAATGACGAGCATCCCAGCCGCCCAATACCTGCGGGTATCCACTGAACGTCAGGAGTACTCACTCGATTGTCAAAGCGCAAGGATCGCGGACTACGCGCAGAAGAACGGCTTTGCGGTCTATCAAACCTACTGCGACGAGGCGAAGAGCGGATTGGAGATTGGGCGAAGGGCAGGATTGTCCCAACTGCTTCAGGATGTCGTAGGGGGCAAGCAATCCTATAAAGCGGTTCTCGTGTTCGATGTGAGCCGTTGGGGGCGTTTTCAGGACCCGGATGAGGCGGCGCACTACGAGTTCCTGTGCAAGGCCGCGGGGGTACGGGTTCACTACTGTGCGGAGCAGTTCACGAACGATGGGCATGCCGCCAGTGTTTGACAGCGCCGGCATTGTCAGAGACCCGATGTTACGTCAATGGATAGCGGATAAGGATGAAGGCACAAATTTTGCTAGACTTGCGTGGTATCGCGTTTGCCGAACAGGAGAGGCGACAGCCTCTCAGGGGTTGGCGAAAACTGAATCTTGGCTGCTAGAGAAAGCATGAACCTGATTGGCGAGCTATTGCTGAATACCGTTACGGCTGTGCCTAAGGTTGTATCCCTTTGGCGTCGATTTCCCGTCGGTTCGGTGGCGCTGCGAACGCGATATGGTGCGTGGTCCCGTGCTCAATACGCATATGGAACATTTCATGCAGCACAACAAGCCAAACTGCTCGGACTCAGCGGAATTTCGGTGATCGAGTTCGGCGTGGGTAGTGGCGACGGTCTGCTGGCCCTCGAGAGGACCGCGCGCGAGGTCGCTCATTATTTCGGCATTCGGATTTCGGTCCTAGGTCTTGATACTGGGGAGGGCCTGCCGAGCGCAGCCGACTATCGGGATTTACCGTATGTTTGGGGCGAAGGGTTTTACAAGATGGACGAAATCACACTCCGAAAACAGCTGAGCGCTGGCACCCAGCTTGTCATTGGCGACGTGAGGCAGACTGTTCAAGGCCTCGCGCACGCTCCTGATCCCATCGGTTTTGTCGCCTTCGATTTGGACTACTACAGCTCTACCGTCGACGCGCTGGCGGTGTTTGACCTACCACATTCAACTCGCGTGCCGCGTGTCTATTGCTATTTCGATGACATTCTCTATCCCGAGTTTGCGTGTCACAATCAGTGGACGGGCGAACTGTGTGCCATTCGGGAATTCAACGAAGCGCGGGAAGAACTCAAGCTCTGTCCGCTTAACATGCTGCGACGGATGCGGCCTCATCCCGAGCCTTGGAACGAGCAGATCTATGTCCTCCATGACTTTCGGCACCCGCTTTACGCGGTCAACATCATGCCCAAATCAGCGGCTACTCTATAGTGGAGGAGGATTTCGACGTGGCGGAGGATTTCGCTTCTCTGCATCGCAATCTTCGCTTTGAGGATGCCCGATAATTCGTAGAAAGTAGCGACTCTCAACCGCGGTCATAATGAACGCGGTGGTTTTTTCTGCCAAGAAAAAAAGGAGAGAGTCGCTATGAAGAAAAGATACCAGATTGACCAGCAGCGGGCGGTGCAGGAGTTCCGGCAACTGGCCCACGAGCAAAACCCCAACCTACAGATGGTTTTTCCTCTAACCGAGGTCGTCGGTCTTTTGCAAGAAGGCGTTGGTCATCTCATGCGCGAAGCCGGGTTGGCGTTGATGAGCCTGGTGATGGAGGAAGAGGTGAAGCACCTGGCCGGGGAGCGGCACGAGCAGCATCCGGCGCGGCGGGCGCATCGCTGGGGGAAGGAAGCGGGCTACTGCGTGGTGGACGGGCAGAAGGTGCCGATCGAGCGCACGCGTCTGCGCACGCCGGAGAAGCGGGAGCAGCGGCTGGGCAGTTACGAGATGTTTCAGCGCAGCGGGCTGCTGGAGCACGCGGTATGGGACAAGCTGATGCGCGGGCTGTCGACGCGCAACTACGGGGCGGTGGTGAAGGATTTTCACGAAGCCTACGGGGTGGAGAAGTCGGCCGTGAGCGAGAACTTCATCGCCAGCAGCCGGGAGAAGTTGCAGGAGTTGATGGAGCGTCCGCTGGGCGAGTTGCGCTTGTGCGCGGTGCTGATCGACGGCACGCCGTTTCGCGGCCGGCAGATGATCGTGGCTCTGGGGATCAATGTTGACGGGCATAAGACGGTGTTGGGCCTGCGCGAAGGGGCAACGGAAAATATCGCGGTGGTCAGTGAGTTACTCGGTGACTCAGCCGGGCGCGGGCTGGACTTCAGCGTGCCGCGCCTCTATGTGCTGGATGGAGGTAAGGCGCTGGCGGCGGCGGTGCGGCGTCATGCGGGCGAGGCCGCGATGATTCAGCGTTGCCAGGTGCATAAGCGGCGCAATGTGATCGACCACTTGCCCGAGGAACATAAGTCGGCAGTCCAGAAGAAACTCCAGAATGCCTATGCCATGAGCGAATACACCGAGGCCCGGCGCGCCCTCGATCGGCTGCATCGCGAACTGATGGAGTTGAATCCGAGCGCCGCCCGCAGCCTGGAGGAAGGCATGGAAGAAACGCTCACCGTGCATCGCCTGCGCATGCCCGCGCAACTGCGCCGCACCCTGGCCAGCACCAACGTGATCGAGTCGGCTTTCTCGATTGTGGAGACGGTGTGCCGCAACGTGAAACGCTGGCGCGCGGGCGACCACATCGAACGCTGCGTGGGCTCGGGCCTACTGGTGGCCGAACGCCAGTTCCGCAAAGTGCAAGGCTATCGCGAGATCCCCGCCCTGCTGACGGCGCTGGCGAATATCGTTTCTAAGAAGGGCGTTGCCGAAGAGGTGAAGGTTGCGTAACCTATGACCGTCGAGAGTCGCTAACTTTCAACGGAGTTCCGGGCAATCTCGCTTTTTCCTGCCCTTTAGTCTGTTTGTACTTCGATTGGGAACAAATTGCCATTGGCAGACTCTTAGGTTACTCTTCCAAGTCGGTAATGGCGATGCATACAGTCTCGGAATCTAGCAGGTTGTATGGAAAAAACCGCTCTAAGTAATTGTTCCACAAGGTTCCTGACCTGAGACACTCGCAACTCGCGGCTTCCGCAGTACGGACAATTTCGAATGGCAAAACGCGTAACCTGCACCTCGACGGAGATCAACTGGTAGTTGCTTTGATTCCACGCATTATAGTCTATTGTCCGAGTAGATCTGCACCGTGTCCGCCGAAAAGCCCGCAAGGATATAATGATCCAGTCTCCCCAAATCAAAAAGGAACTTCTCGGTTTACAAAATGCCGATGACTGCAACTGCGAACGTCAAGATGGAATTGCCTAAAGGGACTCAAGCCATCTCAAAGGCGCACCCTCCGACAGCACCGCGGCCCGGTGCCATCGCACGTTCAGAAGTCAAGTTTCTCGTTTTCTTCACACTATCTCTTTGCGTCGTGACCACCTTGCCTTACGTGGCTGGCCACCTCGTATCCTTTCCGGGCACCGTATTCACCGACGTGCTAGGACACTCTTTAGATACCAATAACTATCTGGCCTATGCCGGCCAATCGGCTTCCGGCAGGTGGCTGTTCCGCAATCCGATGACTGCCGAACCGCACGGCGAAGTGTTTTTCAATATCGAATGGTTGGTCATCGGCAAACTTTCGTCCTTACTGCACGTGCCGCTGGCGTTCGCGATGAATATTGTGCGCCTCCTGTGCCTTGTGTTGATGTGTTTCGGGGTCTACTGGCTATCATCGTTTCTATTCTGTAGCACGTTCATCCGGCGCGTAGCTCTGGTGGCGTCCTTGACTGGTGGAGGATTCGGCTGGCTCCGGGCATTGCGTCTACTTCATATCCCGATCGATTCTTCGTATTTTCTCGACCTCACAAACGCCAATTTGTTCCCTTTCTACTGGGTATTGAAAGTGCCGCATTTCTTGGTGTCTGAGTCGTTTGTTGTCCTCGGTCTCTGTTTCTTTTTGTGCGCAGAGCGTAGCCATCGCACACGCTACTACATCGGAGCAGGTTTGTCCTACATGGTCGCTGGAACGTGCCGCCCGTATGACATGCTCTTCCTCATGGCCGCGACGACCGTATTTCTCGCCCTGTGGTGCTGGGACAATCGTGAGCTGCGCTGGGGAATCGCACTCCGCGCCCTTCCTGTCTTGATGTGCGTACCGCTTCTAGGGTACTACTACTGGATTTTCAAGATACATCCCATCTTTCGCTGGTGGAGTCTTTATGGGAACCCTGCTCCCTCCGCTTGGTTATTGGCATTGGGTTTTGGAATGACGTTTCTCTTCCTGCCGTTTTCAGCGTGGAGACTTCGACGCGGGGGACTTGGTGAGGCAGGGCGTTTCATGTTGTGTTGTGTGCTCACAGCAATTCTGTTCGCTCACTCGCACCGTTTGCTGCACTTCTCTTTTCAGTTCGCGACCAATATTCTCGTGCCGCTGGTCATGATCGTTCTTGTTGGCCTGGAGAAACCGATTGCAGAGTGGAAGGAAAAATGGCGCTGGGCAAGCGCGAGCATTATCGCCCTATTGGTTGTGAACAGTTTCACCTCCATCGCACTAACTGGTCAGGCCGTTCTGTTGGCTACGCAAGGTGACTATCGCGCCGATTCGCGCTTATTGGAAGCCTTTTCCTGGCTGAATGCGCATTCACGCGCTGACGACGTGATCTTTGCTGATTTCGACATGGCCAATCTCATACCGCAATACACGCACGACAACGTTTTTTGTGGGTATGACAATGCAGTCCACCTGGAGGACAAATTCAGGGCAATACGGCAGTTCTTGGACCCGGAAACTTCCAACGAATTCCGGGAGCAACTGATTCAGCAAAATGCAATCCAATTCGTCTTACTCACTGCGGCTGAAGAACGAGAGATCGCGGCACTCGGTGAAGCTCCGTTTGTGAAAGAGGTTTTCAGGAACAATGCGGCTGTTATCTTTTCGGTAACGGCTCCAAGGCAGACGTCCGATGCGAGGGTTCCAGTGGCAAGGAAAACTGACTTGATGCATTGGTAGATCTCGAAGAGGAAGAGTAGAAGATATTCTTTTGGATAAGTCTATATCTCAGGGTCTCGAATTATGGCATTGTCCGTGTGCGGAATGGCACCTAGCCGATGAGCGCTTGGCGTATTTTCACAGCATGTCTGTACCTCGGATCCATCGCAGTCGTTTCATGGGCGTGTTTTCGCCACCCCGTGGCCGATGATTTTGACAGATACATCTACGAAGCACTGGTTCGTGGAAAGTATGAAACCGTCGAAGTGGTGTACCCAATAATTAAGCATTCCTCTAAGCGGGCGGAGGAAAGCAGCGTCCTGGACAGCCCAACGCATCTGGGACAACTTGAGCCACTGTATGCGATCAAACCACTCTACGTGAAGGCGATTGAAGCAACCGCTTTTACGCGCCTGCCGATTCAGGTCCGCATCAATCTGATTTCTGCTGTGTCCCTGTTTGGCATTGGTCTCGTAGTGCTCGGATGGACAGGAAAGCCCGGGTATTCTGCGTTGCTGTTGGCGACGTCTGCGATCGTGGTACTTGGCAGAATGGGCACACCCGATGGCTTGTCGACCCTCGTTGTCCTTGCAGGCCTATGGGCCATCAGTCGGAGCAGGCTCCTGATTGGCATTTTTCTTTTGTTGGTTTCCATATGGATTCGCACCGACAATCTTCTGTTGGTCATCACGGCGCTCGGATTTCTGTTGTGGCAGAAGAGGATGACGCTTGTTGATGCTGGAGTGTTCTCCGCACTTTCAGTGGGCAGCGTCATGTTGATTAACCACTTTTCGGGGAACTACAGTTGGCGTGTCCTTTTTCAATTTAGTTTCATCGGGGGGGGATCGCCCGCTGAGGTTCACCCTCATTTTGGTGTGGCCCAATATCTGGGGGTTGCTGCCAGAAGTGCCGAGACGATTATCCCCCAAGTCGCTATTTGGGTTTTGCTTGGCATTGTGGCGTGGAAGTGGGTTTCGCCAAGTCGTGGGTTGTTGATCCCGGTGTGGATCGCCGTCGTGGCTCACTTCGCGCTTTATCCGTCTCCTGAATCACGATACTTGGTCTGGGCTTTTGTCGTCACTGGCGTAATCTTCGTCGGCGCCTTGCAGCGCCCAACTGGCGTCAGACTTCAACGTGCGACCATAGATATGTCCGAGGCTGGTGGCTGCATCCCAGTGAGAAGTGGGTGACGGGAACGGCTCTTCGCACCTTGTTGGGGACTAACGTTGCAAAGTTGCAAAGTTGCCTTCATCGGCTATGGAAGCGATGCCTATTGGGCACGTTTGGCGAAGCTGAGAATTGTGGCTGAGATCATGGACGCCAACAACGGCTCCAAAGAGTTCTGGATCGCTCCCGAAGAAGTGAAGCAGAACGTCTATGGCGTGTTAGCACAGACGAGCGCAAAACTGGTGGTGACTTTCGTGCTCGCTTTGTCCGCCAGGAAGTCCGACAAGCTGGCGGCACATCGACGGAACACCTTATTGCGCACGCGTCCGCTGCAGCCGTCTCAGTGAGGACTTTGGTTGCGGCCCGAAACACTGTGGATCGCCAAAGGCCCGTCAGGGATCGCCGTGCGCTGCGGTAGATCAAAACTCTCGCAATCTCGTCCGTCACCGGTACTTTGGGTCGTAGAACGGCAGCATCGCTCCTCGCCTTGCCGTCATTACCAGTTCCGCGTCAAAGATCCCGCCCATGTTCACTCCGAACACGCGGTGCCTGATCTCGCTTTCCTTCAGGAAGAGGTGTCGCAGCAGTATCCCTCCTCTCTGCTTAAGTGTGGGTCGGAACGATGTCGCCCGGTGAAAACGGACATCGTCGAATCCGCAAATATCCAGCAACGATTCTAGGTTTGAGCCGCAGAATCCGTACTCGTGCGCCAGCGTGACGTAAAGGCTAGAGTTCGCGCATGGGCCTTCCATGTTTGGGGTGCGCAGCATCAACACGCCGCCCGGCTTCAGCGCCCGGTAGAGCGCGTCGACCACCCACAGCAACGAGTACTTCGGTATGTGCTCGATCACATGCGACAGGTGGATGAAGTCGTACTGCTCCTCTCGATCGGACAGGAAGTTCCCGATGTTGTCCTCGATCTCGTAGAGCTGAATGGGTCGCTCGCTCCATGTCCGGATGTAGCCTTTGTGTGCGATTCCGAAGTCGGCACCAGAGAGTTCCTGGTACCCCAGCTTCAGGCAGGCCGCCAGAAACCACCCGCGTCCGAAGCCGACGTCGAGGATGGCAGCGTTCTTGTCTTGGGGCAGTAGGTTCCGCAGTTCGTGTACCGCTTGCAGCACCTGGGACTGCTTCTCCATCTCGGTCCACGGGATCGGCGGATGGGAAGTAGCGTGTCGAAAAGTCATTCGCCGATATACTTCCTTCACGAACGCGTGCGGTTCCATAGGTTGAGATTCTATCCTTTTCGAGATGCTCGGAGTAGGGTTTCCAACCCACTGCTGGCGAGGCCACACACTCAGATAGTGCGCGACCACCGGACTCAACAAGGGAGAAGCCCGGAACTCACTGGCGCGGGCCGTATTCTTCAATCGGCTCGGGAAAATCCGCGACCGCTCTTTCGAAAACCAGCGCCACAGGGCGAGTGGTCTGAACCTCGTTGTCGCTGCGATCACGGGGATCACGCTCTGGAATACCGTCTATCTCGAACGGGCCGCCGAGCTGCCGGCAAAATCACGGTCGTTCGAATCCGCGAATCCGGCCTGCTCCAGCACGTTTCTCCTCTCGGCTGGGAGCACATCAATCTCACACACCGGAGACTACACATGGCACACCAATAAACGGGTCGCCACAGGCGGCTACAGGCCACTCCGAAACTCCAGAACACCCTTCGGTGATCCTTAGCGTACGGAACGGTTTCTTGAGGTGTCCCTGTCAGCGCACGGACAGAAACGAGTACGCACCATGCGGGGTGATCGCTTCGAACCTGCTTGGGTTACAGAAATGTAAAATAATCGCACCCTCATCCCCAGGGTAGGCGCTAAGGGACAGATTACCTAACCTCCCAGGTGGGGTGATGCTAGTAATCTGATCCGATTTGGTGATCCCCTTTGCTTCCCCAACTACATCAACGCAACTCTGGGGGGGGACAGGGCTCGCAGGTATATTATTAGCGCTGTAGATTTTCATCTGTGACAGAGGGGAGCCATCCCCCAAAGTAAAACTGTTTCCCTCGCTTATCTTTACTGGTACCGCGAACGTCTTTTGCTTCGAGGTGAGCCGCTCCGACCAATTCAGATACACACCGTCCCCAGTCGCATGTATGTAATTGGTGATGGACACCGGAGCCCCGAAGGCAAGCTGCCCCGAATTAAGCCCCACTCCGCCTCTCGGCACATCCGTTCCGATCCACGTATCATTGACACTCGCCAGTGGACGATAGCCAACCGTCGCTCGCGTCAGAGCCGGCTGGGAATCAATGAGGGTAATGATGTGGTGCGGTTGCAAAGCGGCCGCTGCGGTCGTGGAAAAATTTAACCGCCCTTTGGATAGAGTCGTGCCGCCGCCGCCCGCCGGTCCATCAGTGACTATCATGGCCGTCTGATTTGGAACACTGTTATTGGAGGTTGTCACACTCGCTAGACATGTGGTGAAGCCCCCCGGCGATGCTTGCCCGTAGCCTGTGCATTGATTCGCTATCTGAATTGGATTCCCGTTCAGCCCCACCCCTACAAGGTTTCCTGCTTCATGGTCCACCTTGACGCTATTCCGGACCGACACTATTGAACCCGGCCAGAAGACCAAGGTTCCGCCGTAGCTACCTTGTTTGATCGTGTATGCGGCAGTAGACGACGATCCGTTGTCTGTGTAAGTGCACACCAAACTGCCTGAGCACGCCGCAGACTGCGAAAGTCCTTTTGCCACGTATCCGCATGTCCCACCAGTTCCACCGGGGCACCCCCCGCTATAGGGATAGACTGCACCGACCCCAACCGGAGTTGTTATGCGAATCACGTCATAGGTAATGGCGTCGGTTCCGTTTGCCACTCTCGGCCAGCGCACCCGAATCGAATCACTGCCGGTAGAAAGCCAATTGAGAACTTGCATCGGAGAGGTTTGCGTACCGGCAGTCGTATCGTTGGCTACGATGAAGTAGGAGTACGGGGTGGAACCAGTCCCACCAGTCTGAAATGCTCCCAAAACGCCGCCATTTCCGGCGATTTGAACATCTTCGCCCCCGCCCACAATCAAACCCGCAATTCCAAGGCCAGGGAAAGGAGAATGCGCTGGGGTTAACGGGTTTGCACCAATCGTGCTCTCGGAATAGATATTCTTGAGATAAGCTCCCTGATAGTTCCCGGTTTCGTTCGACGAATGCACTTGCCAGAGTGAAGTGCCCTGGATGATGGTATTTTCAATATAGAGTCCGTTAGAGTTATAGACCGTAACACCGTTAGCAGAAGAGGAGATGCTGGAATTTAAGAGGCTAATGACCGGAGCAACTTGGTGCCGACCGCCTTGATTCCCCGCTGAAAAGACAAATGACCCCGACCAGTTTGCACTGTGATTGAGATCAGCGGCAGCAGTTTTGAAGTGATCAATGGTGGCGTTCTCGTCATCCCACATGTCAAAGAAGTTGTTAAACCATCCACCATTGTTAGTGAGGTCGGTAAAGTGAGTGTTTTCTGCGTTGTCAAGAATGGCGGAGTAAGCCAGGGCCACCACGCCAGGAGTCGCCTGTGGTGCGATGTCGACTCCGGTGTGCGCATAAGTAAACGTCGTGCTGGTTGGGACACCTTTGACAACTGCATCTCCCCAGTAGGCGTTACTGTCGGTAAACAGGATCGTCACCATGTCGCCGGGACGGAAACCGTGGGCGGTAGCGGTGGTGATCGTCACTATGCCACTCGACCTGATCGTATTGGTGACGCTCACGCCAGCATAAGCAGAAAGTGAAGAGTAATTGGTAGACGCGAAACCCAATCCTGTAAACGTATTGTCTAGGTAGTCGTTGGAATTGATTAGGTCGCCAACTTGGAGACACGAGCCGCGCCCGGAGCAGTTAAATAACACGCCATAGCCGCTCAGAATGGAGTTGTTAGAGTGGAAAAAGATTGTCCCATACACGTTGTAAGTGTTGATAGCGCTATTAGGCCCAAGTGTCGGAATAGCTATATTGCAATGCCTGTTCTTATAGTAAGTTGGCTTAGTACCGCAAGCAGCATTGATCGTTTCCTGAATGCCGGATGAGGCCGAACCGATCATATAGCTGGAATGCGAGAAGTATGGCGTGAAAGTGATCGAGCAAGTGCCGCTCCCGATCGACCCCGATGTTACCGAAACCGACTCAGGATTGGCGTCATTGATGTAAACGTCGTAGCCAGCGCCAGAAGTGTAGTCAACCCCAGAGGGGCATGGAGTCAGCGTCACGCTTCCCGAAATTCCCGCCGTAAGCGCCATTGTTGAAGTCTGTGACCAATTCTGCGCCGTCGTCGCATAAGTGATTCCTGCCGGACTGCCGCCACACAAACCCGACGCGGACTTCCCGTTAGGACAGGTGGACGCGTTTGCACCTCCCGACCCCAACTGGCTAGGTAGCACTACTCCACTCAATACATTGGCCTTTCCTTTCAATCCCGCATCCGCATCTGAAGCAGAAACCTGACAGAGAATCCCCAATGAAAGCACGAGCACCGCAAAGACTAGACGTCCCATCACAAACACCCCTCCCCATGGGTGCGAAAGAACAAAATAGCGACTCTGCCCTCTGTCCATGGCCACCGGGATTGACACGGTTCCCTTTCCCGTAAGACTCTCAAAATCGTTTTCGGGAACTCACTTGGATGTTCGCTGTCCCAACGTCTGTGAGAACGACTCTCAGTAGAACCCCGCAGATTCATTCAAAAGCACATTCTATTCGCCCTCTGCCTTCTTTGTTACCGCTGTGATTACGAACTCCTCCTGTTTCCACCCAGTGTGTTCGTCGTGCCACCTTCGCAGTACGAGCGCGCTGCCGACCTGCTGCATGGTGATAGTCCATCCGCTGGAGTCTTCCTGCTTGCTTTCAACTGGCTGAACATTCCGACCTACAATCCTGACTACGAAGTCGCAGGTCCGAAAGCTAAGAAAGTTGTTCGGGTCAGCGAATGGGTCGGCGTTAACGGACCTACTGTTATCGCACTTAGCTTTATACCTCATGCCCTCATGCTGGACTGTAACAACCCCATCGGTGTAGGACTCGATGAACCAGCTTTGAGGGTCGGGTGTGTCAATTGTGGGCTTCCTGCATCCGACGAGAAACCCAGCCACGAGAATGGCGAAGACGAGGCCTTTATGTTTCATCTTCCGTTTCCAACTGATCCAGTTCTTCAAGAAGTTGATGTCGCCTATGAATCTCGGCCTCAAATGCGTTGAGCTCCCAACAGCCCCACACTACACACCCCACGCAGGATTCCAATGCAGTATTGTTTCTTTGGCTGGGGCCAAGGACTCGGGCCTCCGTGATCTGGAATCCGGGTTTGGTTACATTCTCTCTACAGCAGACTGGACTTGTTGGTTGCTATCTCTGTTCGTAGTGACTCGGTCCTTTCTCAACGTAGGTGAGTCGTGCAACAGGGTCGGTACAGCATACGCAAAGCTAAAACAAGTTCGAGCGCAACGCCAGCCAGAAGACAACAAACCAGTAGGCGCGAAGCGTCACCAGCACAGCGACAACCCAGAGGATGATTTTGACGTAGTGCACCGGGTTCTTTCAATGCTGGAAAACTTCCTCGCCAGCGACGCGGACTAGTTCGTCCCCGACTGGGACGAGTCTATCACGGGCCCCACGCCACGGACTTCCAAATCGGCTCCATCCTCGCCGAACACCCGGGTATCCGTGATCAGGCGACCCCCCACCTCCAAGAGGATTGAGGTTTCTTCCACGGGGATCAATGCTGAGGCGGGACAATGTTTTGATTTCATAAAGTCGTCGGCCTCCCTGACCTGAGTACACTTGGTTGCTGCAGATACTGACCAAAGGCTCGGGAGAAAGGAGTCCGAACATATTGATTATAGGCTGCGATTATCACCCGAGCACGCAGTAAATCGCTTGCGGAGTGCGGTCTTGCCCGTCCGCAGACCGAATCCGAATCCGGGTGCGGGAGCACTGGACAAGCCTGATCGTCCGGAGGCCGTGGAAGCGAGAGACTTGATTGTCGGCCGGGCGTCGGAGATTTCCCACGAGGCCGCCCTCAGAGACCTCACTTCGAGCGAGCTCAAAGAACGCCTGGACGAATGGACGCACGAGGCAGGCAAGGGGGGCAGAAACACTTGCCTACGAAAAGAAGGGGCCGAACCGTGCCACGAGGGTTGCGCTCCTCAAGAGGCCGGGCATTCAAGCATGGGATAACTTCACCGTTCCGATGTCCATGCGCGAAGTTGAGCCCGGCGTCAGCCTGATCATGAGCACCGTTGGATTCGGCGGCAGTGAGTTCCAAGTTATGACCTCTCCTCGCCATATCTATGGTACCTCGGGAACCGCGTCAGCCCAATGAACGTCGGCGGCAACCATTCGAACTCTAATAGCTTACTTTTTGGCGGGCCACAGCCGATCAATTTCAGCCATGATCTCTTCAGCCCACCGGAATCGCATCATCGATGGCACTGATTGTCGCATGTACACTCTGTTCCAAAGCCCGTGCCCGCCGCCGCAAGTCATTCCCCTCCTATACAATCATCCCACTGTCAAATTCCGAGGGGGATTCATGGCAAATCTAGAGAGTGCGATTCAGCAGATTCGTGAAGCGCGTGAGCAAGCGCAGTCAAGGGTAGAGAAGTTAGACGAAGCAATTTTAGTGATCGAGTCTTTGAACGGTAAGGGAGTATCCAGCAAGTCGGGCCGACTGACCCGAATCGTGTCCGCAGCTTCACGTCGCAGGATGGCGAAGGCGCAGCGAGCGCGATGGGCAAAAGTGAGAGCGCAAAGTGTGGTTCCAATTACATCGAAGAGGGGCAAGCGCACTATGTCGGCGGCTGGCAGAAAGCGAATCGCGGCGGCGCAAAAGGCACGGTGGGCAAAGGTGCGGGCGCAGAAGAAGGCGGCTTAGTAGCTTGGGAGCATTGGCGATTCTTGCGTCTACGAGGCATCCCGCAAGACAAGCCGACTTGGTCTACGGAGGTATTCGAAGAACGGCACCTGAGACAGGATCAGAACAACCCCGGAAGATGCCCGCCCTACGTAGTCTTCGTCGATTTCCTTCCGCGTTACCTGCCCCCTCTCAACGAGGCGGCCCACCGCCTGCCGAAATACCTCAATCGGGATGAACTGCTGCCGCTCGCCCGATGTAAATCGCTTTACGCCCGACCAATCGACAGTCAACAGAATATTGGTCGCACCGTTTGGCCTCACGAGCGTTTGGCCCTCCAGCGGCATGACATGCCGCTCCCAAATCTCGTTGAACGTGGGCACGGCGAGGCCGACTTCTGCGGATTTAAGTCTCGCGTTCGGCGGCATTGGGTCACAGGGCGATAAACTCTCGACGGGGAGTGAAAGAATCCTGATCCGAAGTTTCGCCGCCACTCCCTTGGCATCGTCGGCCACTTCGCCGTTGGTGACGATCACGGCTTCGGTGCATCCGAAATAATCCTTTGCGCCGTGAAGCTGCATCACCATCGCTCGGTTCACCTTTCGCCCGCCGCCGTACATCTTCGCCTGCAATGCCAGCTTTTGGTTTTCCTTGCAGGCGAAGGCATCGACCCCATAGTCGTTGCAATGCGGTGTCAGTTCGACAGAGTAGCCTTGCCGACGAAAGTGAGCCGCGACCATCTCCTCGTACACTAGGGGTGTCACTTTCGTTCGGCGATCCGGATGACCCATGGCTATCACTCCCGAACTTAATTTACAGCGGTTTTCCGCGATCCACTGGGCTGAGGGCGGGCGTAGCGAGAAGTTAGTGGTTGAGATTTGCGAACGGAAGTTTGCCGTACACGGTTTCGAATTTCTCAATCAGTACCTTTTCCACTTTTATGGGAACATCGTTGGGCGTGACTTTCCAGCACACCAGTAGATTGTCCGAGTGGGCTAACTGCCAGATGTATCTTCCGCCGCTGTGTCCCGACCGTTTCCCTTGGCCGGATCGCATGTAACTGTTAAGGCGACTTCTGAGGGTCGCTTTTCCCGGTCCTGCTTTGCCGATGTTTAGAACGAGTGCATCCTCTACCCATTTTCTCTGTAGCTCGCTAACCGCAACCGTTGGGTCTTTCCCCTTGAAATGCCCACCAATGCTCTCGCCCAGAAAGTCTGGACGTGCCGTGTTCGGTCTCACAACGAGGTAAACGCCTGGCTGCTCAGGTACTTCGCGGCACTTCGATATTTGGAGGCTAGAGATGGGAACAAATCCGTCGAAACCGCTCTGACGGATTTCATCGATGGTGTTGAATTTAATAAGCGATGAGGCCTTCCTGAGCGAGGCCGCGGCTTCTTGCGTTTTGTTTGCTGCGCGCAAGATGTCTTCTCCAGAGTTTTCAGGCGTCGTTTTCCATTTTCTTATTTCCTCAAGCAGGATCTGCTCGCGCTCTTTACGACTGCGATCTTTCAGTTGCACCGCAAGTTTCTCATATCGTCTCACCATTTGTTTGCGTTTCTTTGGATCCTTCACATGCATTGCCGCATTACCAAACTCAGCTTCGGCGCGACCCCAATACCCGGTCCCCGCCAGAATCGGTTCCATCTTCACGATCTTGTCCTCAAGCAGATGCTGCTCAATTTCACGGTTCCTCTTCTGGCGGTCCCCGTCTTCTTGCAGTCGGTTCATCACAGCCCATACATCGTGCAGTGCTCGGACGTATCCCCTACCTGACTTTCCTTGGTATTTCGCAGCTTCATCCTTGAAGTTCGACCACTCTTGCTCCTGGGCCAGTTGACCCACAATCTCCGTCCAGGACGCTTTCGGGATAATCAACCGATAGCGATAGTCCCGGTTCGTCAATTCAAGAATCTCGCCGACTGCGAGCCCAGGAAACCGTTTCTGTAGACTGCGCAAATGGGCGATACACCGGGCTCTGACCATCAGGGACTGACTGTCTAGTGAGCCATCCGGCTTGCTAGCGCAGGCAATAGAATAAAACCCATAACGAGTGAATATCCACATGTCATTTCTCCCGGTTCTTTCTCACACCACGGCGGCAGGTCAATTCTTGATTGTCGTCTTAAGGGCGTAGTCGAAAAACCTTTCGCTGGTGCCGTCGCCGGAAGTCCATTCCGCACGGAGCGTCGTTCTCTTCTCCACCTTTCTCAAGGCGGAAAGAAACGTGCGGTTCAACTCTCTCGCGCTGGCTCCTTCCATCTCGGCTTCGACAACGAACTCGTTGCCCGCTTTCCTGACGGAGCCTTGCGCAGTTGCTCAGCCGCATCGTGGGGGACGTCCATTGTCACTCAAGTCCGCTTGACCTCAGTAGCTTCCGCACAAGCCAAAAGGGCAGGTTGTGGACGAGGCGCGGATTCGGGCCGCCATTAGTCGGCACCTCACCTGGGTGGCCGCCCGACGTGCAGATGACTCCAATCGCCGATCCGTCATCCGCTACAATCGGCGAACCGGACATCCCGCCGAGGATGCCCTTGGTGGCATTGGAGACGCGCAGCATGCCACCGTTGTGCTGCACGGAGCACGGGAACCATAGGCCTTCGAGCGATAGTAGCCACGCCGTGCCATTCGTCGGCGAGTCCGCGATTGACAGGGGAATAGCCGACTCCATCAGCTCCTCATATTCTTCTGCTTCATGGAAGAGTTCTTGGTTGTCCGGCGACCCCAGTACCGCGATATCGGAGATTGGATCGACGAACAAGCATTCCGCCCACACTGTAGGCTTTTCTCCAAGCGACCCGAGCAGTCCGGCGTATGTGCGCTCTGAAAGGAAAGAATTCGCAAATGAAGGCGGGAGAAAAGGCAAGCAATGGCCAGCCGTGATGACGTAGTGATCTTGCGCACTCACGATAAACCCGCGCCCCTTTCCAACAGTGACAATCGCGCGTGTTGCTGCACCCTGATCCATAGTGTGTTCCTTCGAAGGGGGTTATCGACAATATTACATCCTGTAAGGGCTGTGACTAGATTGCCTTAGTGTGGCCCTGAACTGACGAGTCGACCAGCTAATCGATGGTGGTATCGCAAACCGTTGTCGAGTGGAAGATGCGTCACCAAGAAGTGCAATAATTAAAGCCTGAAAGGTTGCGATCATGAGGAGCAGGCATGGTTATAAGGGCTACGTGATCGTGGCACGATCATACGAGCTACAGGATGGGGGATTCTCGGCGGAATTCTCCGTCGAGGAGCATGAGGCGGATGGGTTCATGGAAACTGAATTCTTCCTGCAAGACGCATTCCCCACGCAAGAGTCCGCGATTGAGGCAGCAATTCAAGCTGGGCGGCAGAAGAGTATCTGCGGGAAACCGATTCCTGAGGCTTTCCAGGGTCGCCAGGCCCAACTCCGACGATCAAGAAGTTACCTTTCCGTGGACAGAGTTCTACCAGTCCGTGGACAGAGTTCTACCAGGAGTACCCGCCCAAACTTGTGCCGAGATTCGGATGTTGCAATGGAGCGCAGCAAGGTGCTAAGCTCGTGAGCGAACAAAACGCGAAAATTCCTCCCTCAAAACTAACCAGACGCTGCTCGATGCGATTGAAGCATAGCTATTGGGGGCGGTCGGTGCTCGGCCGATTGCAGCGGCTCACAGTCAGAACGGTAAACACGAAAGAATGGAAGAAGGACGAAAACGCGTGTTGGGGATCATTGCGGGCATCCTCGTCGCGCGTCATCTAAAGACCACCGAGGATCTGTTTGACAGCCGGCCGAGTCCGCGTACGGAGTCGCTGGTTGCATCCGCCGTTCAATGGGCCGAGCGGATCATGAGAAAGATCGACGGCGTGTTCGCGAATTCCTCTGACGATGAAAGACGATGGCCGCGAGCTTAGAAGACACCTTGATTTCGGTGTGGCGGCAGGCAATGGTTGACGACGCCCGGACGGTCACGCTCGAAAGCGAAACCTATCCCGTCCGGCGGACCAGTCGAGCCAAATTGCGCGAGGTCGATTTTCGGTTCAATGCGGAGATGTTGCGAGGTCTGGAGCAAAATCCGAATACGAATTCGCGCTGGGCGCAACTGGCACGAGAAGGAAAGAAGCTAATGCAGTTCCTGAGCGGCGGGCACTACATTGCCGTTGTCGTAGACGGGAAGGTCCAATTCTATGGACTCCGGGGTCGCGAGCTGGATGATGATTGAACAGAAGCGCGCCACCAAGTTAAAGAGGATTTGCAGGAAAGCGTAGTTTGAGGACCTCTGCACGCAGAGTGCTGGCGGGGTTCGACGTAAGACGCGGCGGAACGGGCGCCTGGTATGGAGCCCGAATTGGCTCCTGGGGTGTCCCACAATCCCCGCAGAGGGTTCGGGCCCTCGGGGCCCGTCGGCTGCCCCACTTTGCTGGTCGCGGTCAGGGCGGGGGCTTCCGCACCGACTATTGAAATTTCGGGAACTTCTCGGTGCACCTCGACGCGATCATTGAGGCGAACTCAATCGTCCCTGTTGGAGCCTGAGGGCTCGTCGACAGTAAAATGATTTGAAATGGCTGTCTCACTCGAACTGCACAACACAGGTGATCCGGGCATCGGGGCTGAAGTTCGGGCGCTAGTGGAACACGCACTGAGCGACCGGCCGGGAGACTGGCGGGTATCGATCGTCGGTTCTCGCGAAAACGACAGTTGGGAGATTAAGATCCTGGGACCGAACGGGTTTGAGCGGTCCTACACACTGGTGGGAAGCGCGGGAGAGCACCAGCCTTTGGTGATCGCTAATGTGCTGCTGAGATTGCTGCCGGCGAGGGTGGCGCGGGGGTGAAAGGGATTGCGCCCTCCAGGTGTAGTCAGCGCGATTGTAGTCTCCTTGAAATCTACGGCAATTTTTGTGACGTATTTGTGACGTAAGGTCTCAACCTGTTTCACCTAAAACCAACCTAATCAACATCGCCAGAACTCCCTTCCGTGCGGGCCGAAAATTGTTAAAGTCTTTTGCTGCAACAAACTTAGCTGCTGTAGCGGCAGGACCGGCAGATAATTCGTAATCGGCAGGTCAGCGGTTCAAGTCCGCTCGTCGGCTCCATTCTCTCAATCACTTGGAGTCCATTCACCGACATCTTCCGGACAAAACTGCCGCACGATCTTCCTTCTCCTGTAGCGTCG
>Ga0302319_10001116_pt1 | contig 60128 bp, 63 predicted proteins | sample Bog_T0_2_FD_203319 | JGI IMG/M metagenome (GOLD analysis project Ga0302319, IMG submission 203319) | Peat permafrost microbial communities from Stordalen Mire near Abisko, Sweden - Bog_T0_2 | ecosystem: Environmental > Terrestrial > Soil > Wetlands > Peat | place: Sweden: Abisko, Stordalen Mire...
CCTCGGAGCTGCAACGTTAGAGTTGGCAGTTATAGGTTGTGCAACGGTTACGGCGTTGCCAACGGCTCGCAAACCCATGGATTATCTTTATCGAAGCCAGTGCGCTCCCAGTGCGATATGCAAGCCTGCATATCCATAGCCTTCGATAAGACTGCCGCTATTATACCACGTGGGATGCTATAATAAAAGAGTACAAAAAATGTAACGTAAAGGTCGGATAGCTAAAAATTAATCAATTTTAAATTTATTCATGGAAGAAACAAAAATAGTCGGTAAGGGCCCGACATGCAATTGCCCGCATCACAAAGTACTGCCGGTCATGCTCGTCCTCATCGGCTTGGACTTTCTCTTGGGAGCAATCGGCGTTTTGACAGCAAACTTCGTCGCCATCACATGGCCGATCCTCTTGATCATCCTCGGATGCGTCAAGATGGTCCGCTGCGGCTGCTGCAGTAAATAATAAAAAGAGTCCGCCATTGTCTCGCTCCAGCGTAAGCACGCTCACTCGCTCGACAACAACGGACTCTTTTTATTTTCGTTCTATTTTATTTTTGTGGCGCCGGAGCTTCTTCGGTCACTTTCTGGACATTCGCGCGTTTTAATAGTTCCGCTTGGAGCCATTCCGCAAGATCTTTATCGAGCGCGGGAAGGATGCCTTCCGTGTCGTCGTCGCCCGGCTTCTCGTCCTCCTCATGGCCTGCGGTGATGATCACGATACGGCTGAGGCCGAGTAGCTGGAACGAGAGGTCGCGCTTGATGTCCACATCTTGAATCTGTCGGTACGGGATCGCCACTTCTTCTTTATTTAAAATGCCTCGCTTTATTTTTAACGAATCGTCGCCGAGGCAAAATTTATAGGTGGAATAGATAAGCCATGCCGCAAAGAACGTGATCGCGAGCGCGACGATAAAAAGCAATCCGCACAACTCCCAACCCAACGCCGCGTACCGCGTAAGGTCGCCAAACTGCGTCGTCGCAAGGGAGGATTGCTGACTCACCACAAAAAGTCCGATGGTGAGCAAAAGCAAAATGACCGCTGCATGGACCCGCTGCAGAAAGAATATCCAGAACGTCTTCTTCCCCATCGTGTGATAGACCTCTTCGGGCACGCCGGGGTGAGTTATCGGGTTTTCATCCATAGTGGTAATGGCTGGGTTGCCGCCAGCCGTTTTGATTATTCTACCACAGCTGATATAATGGATGCATTATTAAGCCACGTATCAACAATCAAATAACCGCTCCGGAGCTCCGCGTTATCGGCGAAACAGGAGAGAATCTTGGCGTCATGTCGCGCGAGGATGCGCTCAAGCTCGCCCGCCCGGACGATGGCATTGACCTTATAGAGATCTCCGCCGCCGCAAAACCGCCCGTCGTGCGGCTGATGAGCTACGACAAGTTTCGTTACGAAGAAGAGAAGCGGATCAAAAAGGAGCGTGCTGCGCAAAAGACCGCTTCAATGAAGGCGGTGCAGATCACGGCCAAGGCCGCGCACAACGACCTGATGGTCAAGGTAAAGCAGGTGGAAAAATTCTTCGCCCAAGGACACCCCGTGGAAATCGTCATGCGCCTGCGCGGCCGCGAAAAGCGCAACAGGGATTGGGCGATGGAAAAACTTAAAGAATTTTTAACGTTGATTCCCGTGGAATATAAGAAGCTAAACGAGCCGAAGTTCTTAGGCAACGGCCCGGCGGTGCAGATCGCGAAGAAATAAAACTGGCTTAGTGCCAATTTTTGTTGTATAATAACCCCAGCTCACCACAAGAAGAGTTTCACCGCGAGCGGAGGGATAATGAAGAGAAACGTTGAAAAGGTGAGGCGCTTTTTAAAGGCCCTCGTAAGTTTATCTATCAACACCGACAAACCACCACAAGATATTTGTGAAATCAAATCGGCGGTCCAGGATTTAGAAGAAGGCGGAGATGCTGATGAAATAAAGAGTTTTCTCGAGCTCGTCGCCAATCATGAAGTTAACTTTCAGAAGCAATGCCAAGTCGCCGACATGCTCCGGCGCAAAGGGGAAGCCATCCTTTGGAAACGGCAAAAGGTTAGTCCTCAACTTGCGCGCCCCATGGAAGACCTTGAGATCTCCGATACCGCAGCGAGCTGTGTACCTCTCGGAGTTGAAACCATTGGACAACTCTGCCAGTACACCCCATTGGAGTTGGAGATTCCGGATAATCGTTATAAAAACGAAATACGGGATGTTCTCGGCAATTCTTATGTGCTCGTACTGAAACCCGATGGGTTCAAAGAAGGAGACGAATAGCAACAAGATGTAAGGCAGGGACTTCAATCCCTGCCTTCTTTTTTAATGATCGCTTGATGGACCGGCCAGGTATTGCCAATCTGAGTAAGCTGTAGTAAGCTTACTGTCATTGAGCCACCCGGCTCTTTTTACTGAAATGCCTTCTAAGAGCGTAACCAAGAGAATAAAGATAACAAAGAACGGGAAGATCGTTCGCCGCCGCGGGGGGGTGGGCCATTTTAAGACCCGCAAAAGCAGCAAAATGAACCGTGATTCCCGTAAAAAGCGCTCGCTCGATATGCCGCTCAAGACCATTTTGAACAATTAATCGCTGATCAACCACTACCATGCCACGCGTAAAACGAGGAGTAAATGCCCATAAGCACCGCGAGAAGACCCTTAAATATACCAAGGGGTTCAAGTGGGGCCGCAAGTCAAAGGAGCGTGCCGCCAAGGAAGCACTGCTTCATGCCTGGGTTCACGCCTTCCGTGGTCGCAAGGAAAAGAAACGCACCTTTCGCCAGCTCTGGACCGTCAAGATCAACGCCGCCATCCGCCCCGAGGGGATGAGCTACAGCAAATTTATCGCAGCATTGAAGGCAGCAGGTATTAAGATTGATAGAAAGATTTTGGCAGACCTCGCAGAGCACGAACCGGCAGTGTTTAAAAAGGTGGTGGCAGCTACGAAGGCAAAATAAAAAACGCCCTTTCGGGCGCTTTTTATTTTGCCTATAGCCCTAGCCAACTATGTCCTACATAAACTCTATCTTTTAAAATCACAGTTTGTGATTTTAAAAGATAATAGATTTCAACGCTCTGCGTTTTTTGCTATTAATGACTTTTTACCTCTTTTACAACCGCGGAGTTTTGCACTGAATGCGCCGCAAGGGCACCGGCCTTCACCGCCGGCCGCTTGTGCGGTTTTAGATAATCACTCGCCTGCTTTAGCACTTTGCGCGTGTCGCCATATTTTTTGCCGATCACGTTGAGCGCGTCGTGATAGAGGAACCAGCCATAGCCGCTGTGCTCACGCGGCTCGATGCGGATGTCCGCCTTATGCGTCTCGGCCAAAAATAAAATGACGGTGTCGTAAATCCCCTGATTGCCGATTTTAAAGTAAAAACGTTCGTATGCGCGGAAGTTTGGCAACATGCGCAGCTCGCTCTTTTTGATTCCCGTCTCTTCTTCCAGTTCGCGCAACGCCACATCGATCGTGCGCTCACCCGGCTTAAAGTGTCCTTTTGGGAAATTCCAATAATTACCGCGGCGATACAACAGTAAAAATTTTATCCCGTCGCTCGTCTTTCTATAAACCACAAAGCCGGCCACAACCTGTTTTTTGGTCGGGATACGCTTTGATTCATCGAGTTCTCGAGGTGATGGCATGAAGGGATTGTAGCATTTTGGGCCTTTTTATCAAAATTTAACCTCTGCGCCGCGGACTATTCCTTTTTTAAAAATCCCAGCATCTTTTCGAGCGGCCACGCGTTCACAATATCTTTCTTCTCTGCCCAGCCGCGGCGCGCCTGCGCAATGCCGCACTCAAGGAAGCTGTAGTGCGCCGCGGCGTGCGCATCGGAATCGATGCTCATTTTAACGCCGGCCTCTACGCACTTGCGGATATATTCATCCTTAAGGTCGCTACGTTCTGGAAGGGCGTCGATCTCTAAAATCGTGCCCACGTGCTTTGCCGTCGCGATGATCTCGTCGATATCAATATTATACGGAGGGCGTTTGTTGATGAGCCGCCCCGTGGGATGAAAGAAGATATCCACGTTTGGATTGGATATCGCGCGCTTAACGCGCGCCATCTGCTCCGCGCGCGGAAGATCAAAAAACGAATGCACCGACACACCAACGACGTCAAGTTTTGAAAGTGTCTCATCGTCGAGGTCGAGTGTACCGTCTTTTAAAATATCGCACTCGGTGCCTTTCAGTATTTTTATCTTGCCCGCAAGCTTTTTATTTACCGTGTCGATTTCCTTCCACTGCTCGCGGATGCGCTTTTCATCCAGGCCGTGCGTCATCGCAAGACGCTTCGTATGATCCGTGATCACGATGTATTTCAGGCCACACTTCATCGCCGCGCGCGCCATCGTCTCGATCGAGTCCACGCCATCAGTCCAGTTGGTCTGCACCTGCAGATCACCCTGAAGGTCCTTGTAGCCGATCAACTTTGGCAGACCGCCTGCTTTGGAGGTAGCCGCACCAGACGCTTTCTTTTCAAACTCTCGCGCTGCCGCTTCCACCTCGCCAGTATTCTCGCGAAGCTCCGGCTCCACATACGCCATCTTGAGCGCTCTATATATTTCCTCCTCGCTGCGACTCGCCACGCGCGTGCCTTCCTGCTCCGCGCCCTTCTTTGTTGAACCAGCCGTTATCTTGAAAAGTCCGTACTCGTTGAGCGTCAGCCCAAGTTTGTTGGCACGAGCGCGGATGACGACATTGTGCTCTTTTGAGCCGGTAAAATAGTTAAGTGCCGCGCCGTATGATTCTGCGGGCACCACACGCAGGTCAATGTTCAATCCTGGCCTGATCTTTATAGAAGACTTCGTCGGACCATTCGCGATGACCGTCATGAGTCCCGGCGTCTTGGAGACGAACTCGTCCATGATGAGTTTAGGCTTTGACGAGACAGCAAGAATATCTAAGTCGCCCATCGTCTCCTTGCGCCGCCGCGCCGATCCGGCAACGATCACCTTCGTGACGCCCGGCACGGCGGCAAGCCGCGCTTCGATCTCGCGGATCTGCGGCAGCATGAGGCCGGTGATAAAACGCAGGCCCGAACTTTTTGCGAACCCGATCCCTTTTAATATTTTCTCCTCACTCTTTTTACCGAATCCTTCGAGCGCGCCAATTTTGCCGGACTTTGCCGCCGCCTCCAGCTCTTTTAAGTTGCGCACGCCGAGCTCTTTGTATAATTTCTGAATCGATTTCGGCCCGAGCCCTTCCACGCGCGCAAGCTCGTCCAGGCGCACCGGCGTCGCCTTCTTTAATTTTTCATATTCAGTGCTGCGCCCCTTCGTGACGAGCTCCTCTATAATCTCCGCAATCGACTGGCCCACGCCAGGAATTTCCTTGAGCGCCTTAATGCCGCCCTTCGCGTATGTTTGTGCAACCTCTTCCTCCAGCGCGCCCACCGTCTCGGCCGCCTTCTCGAACGCGCGCGGCTTGAACTGCACGTGCTGCATGGCAAGATATTCGCCGATCTGGCGCAAGACTTCGGCGATGGATTGGTTGGAAGCTTTGGGTTCAGATATCATACTCACTATAATAGTACACCGATTAGAACTATACGCGACAAATCAGTTTTTATTAATATCCTCCCATTCACGGTGCATTTCAACATATTGGCTTTTGGACGAACGACAGAGGGAAGAAGCGGTATGGCATCCACTACATTCAGCCAAGCGCTGCAAGTAATGGATATGATTGCTTTGTAGCTGGGGAAAATATCCTGAAAGTTGAAGAGGCTGAGCCGCCGCAGGACATTTCCAGTTGTGAATGGAAGATGTGTTTTAAGCTAAGACGCTGAAAAAATATTTTCGGCGTCTTTTTTATCATATATAAAGAAGGATGCTGGGGTTTCAGAACCGGGCTCACCCTCCGGGATGGTTCTGAAACCCCAGCATCCTTCTTTACGCCGCCGTCCCTCCCGGCTTGTGCTCGGTCGCCTCTTCGGCGGCGACGATGGCGGCCTTCGTGGCGGCACCCGGCTTTGGCAAAATCAGATCCGGCACGGCGAGCAGAACGAACGCGGCGACAAACGCGAGGATGCCAGCGGAGACAAACACCACGTCATAGCCGAGCGTTCCGGCAATGACGCCACCGAGGAATCCGGTGACGCCGGCGCCGATACCGGAGACTGCCGAGTCAAGCGACCAATCGAGCGCAATACTATCCTTGTCCAAATGGCGCGAGAAGATCGTCGGCCATGACGCATAGTAAAGCGCGAAGGCAACGGCATGGACGGCATGAATCGCGTAGAGTTCCCACACCGTCGTGACCCAGCACATCGCGATCGCGGAAAGGCCGATAAGCAAAAGGCCGCCGACGAGCGCCATAAAGTCATCGTGCTCGCCCGGCACCCGGTCGAGCTGTCTTGCGATGGGGATCTGCAATACCGAACGAAGGATCCAATAGATCGCCGCCGCGATCCCGACCGTAAGGAGCGTGCCGCCAACCACCCGCTGAATAATAAACACCGAAAAAACCGGGTCAATAAGTCCCCATCCTGCGAGCAGGAAGAAATCGGAGATCACAAAGTATTTAACAAGGCGTCCGACTTTGATGTTGATATTTACCTTAATGCGCATACTGTAACTTTATTCTATATATTAGCTGTTTACGAATTCGAATGCGTCGTCCTTGACTCCGCAGATGACCCGTGCGCCCTTCGTGATCTTCTTTGCAAGCAGGGCTTCGGAGAGCGGCGCGCGGATATATTCGTCGATGGCACGACGGAGCGGCCGCGCGCCGTACGCCGGATCGTAGCCAAGCTTTGCGATCTTTGTGATTGCCTCGGGACTAAACGAAAGCGTGATTCCCTGAAGCTTGGCTGCGGCTATCAGCTCGCCAAGATTGATCTGTACAATCTGCGGAAGTTCGCTCATCTCCAAATTTTTAAACACGATGATTTTGGAAAATCGATTAAGGAGCTCCGGCTTTAGTACATCCACCAGCCGCGCCTTCAAATAATCCGCAATATCCGTCATAGACTCGCCCTTTGAGAGCGCCTCGTTGATGATATCCGAGTGCGCATTCGATGTTGCGATGATGATCGTGTTGGTAAAATCTACGACGCGGCCCATATTGTCCGTGAGCCGGCCGTCATCCAACACCTGCAAGAATAGATTTAAAATATCAGGATATGCCTTTTCGAATTCATCGAGGAGCACAAGGCTGTACGGCTTTTCCAAAATCGCGTCGGTGAGTGCGCCACGCACCGTTCCATCCGGCGAACCGATAAAGCGAAAGAAGCTCGTCTTATCCTGATACTCCGTCATGTCGAATCGCACCATCATTTTTTGCGAGCCGAACTGGATCTCCGCTAGAATCTTTGCGAGCTCGGTTTTTCCAACGCCGGTCGGCCCCACAAAGAGGAAACTCGCGATCGGACCGCCTTTGCGCGTGAGCCCGCTACGATATTCGCGAAGCGCCTGCGACACGGCCTTGACCGCCTCATCCTGACCGACGATGCGTTCGTGGATGATCTCTTCCATGTGTAATAGCGTGGCCGCCTCATCGCCTTCCGCCTCGTGCATTGGGATATTCACCTTCTCCTCGGCAACCGCCGTCACGCGGTCCGGCGTGACCGTTTTTTCCCCGCGACGCTCGGCATCAACCATCGCGCTCTTTAAAAGTTCCTCCGCGCTCGACGGTAAATATTTTCCACGCAAATATTTTTTGGCGAGCATGACCGCACGCTTGATCGCGCCAAAGCTCACCGTGATGCGCGATCGCCGTTCAAGTAAAAAACTCTCGTACGTCAGCACTTTTTCCGCATCGGCTTCCGAGATCTCGTTCACCGCGATCGATTCGAACATGCCGGCAAAATCACTGCGCGGTTCTATGAACTGTTTAAACTCCTTTGGATACGACGTGCCAACGATCGGGAACTGGTTCGCCATAATGACGGGCATAAGCGCGTCCGCAGCGGAAAGGTACGCACCGCCGGAGGTACGCACAAGATTATGGATATCAGGAATATAAAGGATGATGTTTCCCGCCATAAAAATTTCTTCGACGATGGTCTTTAGACGTACATCGAGCTCCTCCGGCGGAGCGCCGGCGATGAGGCTCTGGAGTTGCAGCCCCACCAGACGCCGGTCAAAAAGCCCGTTCGGCACATCGTCTTTGGTTAAACAAAATGCAAGATGTTGGACTATCGTCTCCTTACCGATCCCCGCCTCGCCGATAAGCAATGCGTTCGGATTGGTCGGCCGTGCGAGCGTCTCCACCAGCCGATCGTATTCCGCCTCGTGACCGATCAAAAATCCCACTTCGCGGTCGCGCGCCATGTCGGTAAAGTCGATGCCGAACTTATCAAGCGTCGGCGTCGGCCGCGAGGTCCACGCCCGATTCATGATGCGGTGCTCGCGCACATGATGCGTCACCGGCGCGAACCCGCCGAGCACCGACGGGAGTCGCGCAAACAATCCGCGGCCGCCGGCGAGCGCGCTAAAGATGAGCGCGCGCTCGAGATCGCCTTCCTCTATATTAAAGAGTGAAAAGAGCCGATCGAGCGATTCGTCGCCCATGGCGGGGAGCGCCGAGAAAAGATCGGCGGGCTGGATGAACTCGTGGCCGGCGCCCACCGCACTGGCAAAGGCATGCATGGCAAGCAACTCCACGAGCGCCTGATCATCTGCGGGGACGCTAAAGATGCCATGCGTGGCGGGGGCGGGGGCGCCACTCGTCGGCGTCGGCGCTAGGGTCGATGGCGGCACCACCGGTTCCGCCATCAATGCCTCAAGCTTTGCCCTGAACTCTTCCGGTTTTACATCCAGACGACGCAGGCCGTCCTCGATCTGTGGCATCTCAAAAAGACGATGCGTAAGCTCAAGAAGAAAACTCTTCTTTGTGATGGCGCTGTGATCGGCCGCGCGTTCAACTGCACCGAACGCGGATCGGCTCATCACTTCCGAAAGGTTGACCCTCTCCCCCGCCGACAACTCGGAGATCGGTGTGTCCCCTTGGCCTCGATGGATAAACAGGTCAGCCACCATAAGGGCCAGGAATAATCCAAGGAAAAAGAGCGTGCGAATGGAGGACAACAAGAACATGAACGTCGCCACAAAAAATACCAAAGAGAAAACATATCCCATAACGCGCACCAACACTCTTCCCGCGATCGTCATGCGCAGGCGCGAATCGCTAAAATAAAATTCGTACTTAGAGGTTTTTTGCGGCATAAAAAAGGATGATAGCGGGAATCGCAAGCCAGACAAGATAGACGATCGCGAACGCGGCGGCAAGGATAAGATAACATGCGCCGCCGATCACGACGCGCACCGTCCGGAAGAATATCCCAAGGATCCTGCCGATGATGCTGTAATCTTTGTAGAGCGGCTCAAAGAAGTGGCGCAAGGTGATCGCCACGGCAAACGACTGGTCGGCCGCGGTGAGTGTCGCCATAAAACGCCGCCCGAATGCGCGGGAGCCGTCAATGTACCAGTGATGAAAAAAATCCAAAAAACGATAGAAAAAACGCCGGACAAGATAGACAACCGAAAAATCCATACCCTAATAATACCACTCCCATCGCGAGAATGCCTTTTGTCGCGGAGTTAAAAGAGACCGGATTGTTTAGGTTCTTCCTGCCGCACCGCGCCGGAGCCCGGCTTTTTCGCGGGTTTTGCAAAGGCGGGCGGGAGCTCCACCATACCGAATTTTCCAGACAGCACATCCGGAATTTTTTTAAAGTCCCCGCGAAGCGTTTCCATCATCCGCGTCGAGCGCAACGCCGCTGCGGGATGATAGACGGGAAATATCGTGCGGCCGTCAACGAGCAGTGGGCACCCGTGATCGCGCGTGATCTTTGCCTCGGGCAGAAAATAGTTCATTGAAAAACGCCCGAGCGTGACGATCAACTTCGGGTTGATCGCCTCGATCTGCCGCGTAAGATACGGCTTATATGCCTCGATCTCCGCCGGCAGCGGATCGCGATTCTCCGGCGGGCGCCGCTTGACGATGTTTGTAATGTAGACGTCCTCGCGCTTCCACCCGAGCCCGCGAATCATGTCGTCGAGCAACTGTCCGCCGCGCCCGACGAACGGGCGGCGCAGGCGATCTTCATTCACGCCCGGCGCCTCGCCGATGAACATCACTTTGCAAGCAATATTCCCTTCGCCAAAGACAAGGTTCGCTTCCGCGCGCAATGGCAACGCGGTATTCGCGATCATATCCCCCTCGATCTTCTTTAATTCCGCGAGGGTATCCATCCTTACGAGGTGCGTCCATTGGCGCGATATAAAAAGTACGAATAGACAACACAGATCAACGCCACGATAATGATCGGCGCAGCAATGAACCAAACCGCTGCCGCGCGAGGCGCAAATGAGGCAATAAGGATAACGACCCCCGCAATTTCAAAAAGCATGCCGGCGAGGCGGTGCGTCTTATCCCAAACCACATCGTTCGAGATCGTCCACGGCGTGCGAATACCCACAAACCAATTGCGCTTAAGATACGGCATGAGCGCGCCGAGAATAAAGATGAAGGCGGCGAGCGCCGGCAGAATCATCGTAAACATATCGAAGCGCAGACTCGCATTCGCGGCAAGCGTGAGCGCATATACGTACGCAAGAAATGCGATGATCAAAAAGAATATAAAGTCGTAGATATAACGAAAACCCTTAAAGCCAGGTGCGATGGGATCGATCCATGGCAGGAGTGCCCATACTCCAACGAGCAAAAGCATAATGAACGGGAGAAGGAACACGCCCCAGAATTTGCCGATCCCGCCATTCGCAATCCCCTGGGCGTTCCAATGAGAAATAATTATCGACGGAAAATATGGATAGACCACGATCCCCGCCGCAAAACAGGCGATAATAATGATAAAAAGCAGGATACCAACAAAGCGCGGGGTCATGCAAAGATTATAACACCCGTACGAGATATTTTTTAGTTTACAAGATCGGTAAAGACGACGAGCCGGTTGGAATAGCTTTTTTCCGTCGCATTCCACGTTCCGTCGCATGTGATCAAATTTAGATGCGCTAAGCCGTCGCTCGAGTTGAAAACGGATGCGGCGCTCGCATCCTGACCGTAGAGCTCTGATGTTCGCACCACAAACGTTGTAGTCGCTCCCTGGTCGTCCACAACATATACCTTGTCGCCCGGCTGTAATTCATGAAGCTCATCGAATATGGCGAAGATTCCATCCTTCCATCCTTCGTGACCCGCGATCACCGCACTGCCGATCTCGCCCGGACGCGGGCCGAGATCAAACCACGTGGTACTGGTAGGTCCGACGGGCACTCCCATGGCTCCATCAGCGCCAAGGCCCGTGGGTGCGATAGCAGTATCAATATTGATGGCGGGAATAATGAGACGGACAGGAATGCCCACGATCGGCGGTGCGGAAGCAGTGCTGGCCGTAGTCGTAGTGATAGCGGTAGCCGAAACCGATGCGACAGCCGAAGGAATATCATCTGGGCCAAGCGACGGATAAATGATGTTCTGCCCCGGCCCATTGGGATTCGCAAAAAAAATTATCGTTCCCGCGCATATCACCCCCACCGCGACAAGAATGATGACGGACCATAGAAGCGAGAGGTTTGTTCTCATATTTTTTATAAGACGCTACCGCCTGATGAGCGCAAAGACGATGAACGCTATAGCAATAAGAAGAAGCAGGGTAATGAGGGCGTTGAGCGGCGTCGCATATAAACTTTCTGTCGATTGGAGCAATGCCTGGGCGATGCTTGATGTCGCGGCAGTTGCGAGCCCCGCATAAGGCAATACGGAATCGGTGGCGAGGTCTATGATGAGCTTAGCTCTCGTTGCTGAATCGAAAATGCCGGTGATAAGCACTCCAGCGCTCGTTTGATAGCTGACAACGGCAGCGTTGGTGAGCGCGCCGAAATATCCCGTGGCAACCCCCGCCGGCATGATGAGGAATCCCTTTTGCTCGAGGGCGGTTTGTAATGCCGAGACATCCACCCCTGAGTCCCCGACGCTAAGCGATCGCGGAAAGGCACCGGCGGAAAGTGTCGTGGCGGGAGCTGCCAGTTTATCCGAAGAGACCTCTGTGGTAAACACGACGGTTCGGTCGGGATATTCACCGGCAACCTCATTCCAAATACCTTCGCAGGTAATAAGGTTCAAGTGCGCCAGGCCATCGCTCGAAGTAAATACGGTGGTCGCATCGGCATTGGCGGCAAATAACGTGGTTGTATTGACTACAAAGGTAATCGTGTTTCCCTCGTCATCCACGATATATATATCATCGCCAACTTTGAGTTTGCTCAAGTTATAAAAAACGAATGGCACACCGTTCTCGATGCCAAAGTGTCCACCGATGACCGCACTCCCCACCTGTCCGGGGTGAGGGCCGAGCGCAAACCAGGCGACGTCCACCGTGCCCGCAGGGACTTCCATAGCTCCCTGCGGAGTGATATAGGCATCCTCGATGAATGAATCCACGCCTATGATCGGGATCTCTAAACGAACAGGAAGCCCCGAGGGCACGGCGCCGGTTGCCGGGATATTGGAGTAAGCAGAGGAAACAGGCACTCCCGCTCCGGCTATGGGAAGCTTAAGAAATGACGTCGGAAAGTTCCAAGCGACCGAATCGGGAATTGTTCCTGCAGGCGTATTTTGGCTGATCGGGGCTGGTGTCAATAAATGGTATACAATCCCCACACAAACGCCGACGACCAGTATCAATATTATTACCGCCGTTTTTCTCATTTTTTATTTTTGGTTATCACAAGATAGACGATAATAAGGATCACAAGAATTCCCCCAAGAATTCCCCATATAAGGAGAGTGATATTCAACGTGCCGGGATTTGTTCCGTTGTTGGGGAGATTCGGAGCATTGGGATTGGATCCGTCATTCGAGAATGTTGAGGAAGATGCCGTGCTTATTGCAGTAGGGATATCGACGGTGGCGGTATCGCTATCGACCGCTTTCATACCGTTTGCATATGCCAGGACGGTAACGGTGTGCGTGGTCGTTTTTGTGAGTAATGTCGCGCAGGTATAGATCCACACTTCGCTGGGATCAAGAAGGTGGTTGCCGTTTGTATCTCCCAACTCCCCCGACATATTACTGCAACTATCATCGCTCACGGTGACATCGTTCAATGGCGCGTCGCCTATATTGGCGATCTTATACGTGAAGGTAATCGGGCCGCCCCCTGCAGGCATGGGCAGGGGGTATATGACGTTTGTGATATCGACAACTTTTACCCCTGGCGCGCCGCCCGTTGACCCCGCATGGGCGAAGGCGGCCTTCGCGCCGTATCCAAGTATCAGGATTGCTATCAACGAGAGGATTTTTTTCATCCGTATATTAACGCTACGCCACCCGCTTTTTCTGAACAAAGTATACGATTGCCGCCACCGAGAGGCCGGCCACTATTATGATGATCCACGGAACGTCGCTCCCTGCCGGAGGAAATCCCGTGTTAGGAAGTCCGGGCGCGGATACAAGGACGGTAGCAAAAGCATAACTAATCGCGGTAAGACCATTCGCGCTGCCTTCTGCCGTGACCGTGTTGGTGATCGAGGTGGTGATATCGACACTGCAGGCATATGTCCATACTTCATCCGGATCGAGAAGGTGGTTATTATTGACATCACCCGATAGAAAATTCACCGGACTGCATTTATTATCGATCACTGATACATTGCTCAACGGAACCATACCCGGATTGGTAACGCTGTAGGTATAGGTTACGGTACCACCGCCGAATGGGAACGGAACCAGGCGGCTCGGCACTTTTACAATATTGATGAGCGGGGGGTCTAGTGGCGTGCCAACAACAACCGTTGCAACTGCGGTCGCAACTGCAGTTTGGGTGCCGGTGTGTCCCGTGGCAATAGCAGTGTTCGTCGTAGTGGTAGCAAGCGTCGTAACACAGCTATATTTCCAATTCTCTCCCGGATCAAGCTGGTTATTATTATTGACGTCACCCGATAGGTAGTTTATCGGACTGCATTTATTATCGGTCACCGTGACGTCGGTCAACGGCTGGTTTCCTCCGACATTCCACACCGTATAGGTATACGTTACCTGGCCTGGCCCAGCAAGGAGAGAGAGGGGCGCAGGAACTTTTATTATGCCGATCAAAGGCACGATCGCACTGCCTCCTCCGCCTCCGCTGCTGACGACTGGTGCCACCGGAGGAGGAATGTCGCTATTGATAAGCGTGCACGTCTCCGTTACTCCTGCAGTAAGGGTAATATTGCCATTGGCATCACACGATCCGCTGAAGCTCTGTGTATAGCCCGGAGTTGCACCCTCGCTTATGGAATAGGTTCCCGCAACGAGAGAATATAACGTTCCCGGTGCCGCGACGCCGGGCGCCGGGCTTCCAAAGACGTCCGTCCCGCTTGCATCCTCCACGTGTATATCAAAATCCGAAGCGACCGATGTGCCGCCGTTCGCATTCACGACAAGCTTGATGACATTAAGGGTAGCGGGCGCGGTGCAGGTCGGAACGGTAACGGTGTCAGTATTGGTGGTGATGGTTCCGCCAAAAGAGAGCGCCCTCCCTAACCATGTGGTATTCGCACCGACGGTGATGCCGGAATCGTCAATAATAGTTCCTAAAAACATTCCATTAGCACCAAGCGTCGTTGCTTGGGTTGGCGTCCAAAAAACATCACATGACGATGCGCCACCGGCAAGACTAATGATCGATCCGGGGTCCGACGTGAGCGCGCCATCGGGTCTAAAAATATAGGTGCCGGTGCCATTCAGCGTGATCGGACCTCCGACATCCATCGCACCCGAACTGCAATATATCCCCGGGGCATAGACACCGGTACTCGTGCCGTGGGTTATATCCGTTGCAAGATCGACGGGCCCCGTGAAATTGAAGGTACACGGCTGCGTGGCCAAGGCAGATAAAGCGCTCCCCTCATCCGTTCCTGCGGTGGAATACGGCGCGCCAGAACCATAATTTATTTGTGCACCAAGCATTGTGCTTTGTATGGGCCCCGTGGTAAATCCAACATCACCATTAACGGTGGTTGCCGACGGCGTATCGTCGGTAAATGTGCTTGAAAGAATACCGTAAGTTGCGGCTGTGCCGAGCGATGGTGTCGCGGCCGCAAATGCCGCCATTGGCGCTACCATACCCAATCCGATCACCAAGAAAGAACCGAATGCACTCAATAGTAAATTTTTATTTAATAGTTTCATATCAATTATTTTTTTTATTGGCTACGCGACTTAATAATGCGCGCCTATGTATGCTCTCGTGATTGCTCCAAAATTTCCAAGCGCAGGGCTTACCCCCACACTTGCCTGAAATTCCGCCAATGCGGCGCGAGTGAGGGAGCCAAAATAAGCAGTTGCTCCAACGCCTGCCAAGGCCTGGGCGGCCGGACCTTTATTTTGACTAATTAAAAATTGTTGTAGTGTCGCCACTGCTGTGCCAGTACTACCTTTCGCGAGGTTTATCCCGATAGACTGCGCTGATGATCCTTGTTGCGCCGCCTGGGCTTGGAGGGATTGTAATTCTGATACGAGGCTATTTAATTGTGTTTGTAGTGCGGTATTCGGCGCACTTTGCGTCTGCACAAGCGTTGGGTTATTGGAAGTGGAAGGTGCTGGCGTTGTTACCATCACTGGCGTCGGAGTGACGACGGGCATTGATGCAACGTATGCGGGTTCCGTGACGGTGTTTGCGTCCAACGTGACCGCTGCTTGGGCAAGTGCGCGGCCGCTCAATGTCGCACCGGTATTCAAAACGATGGATGTCTGATCCAATATATTTCCGCTCATGGCCGCCGTTGTGCCGATAGTCGTCTGACCGGCGACGATCCAAAAAACATTCCCGGCCTGAGCGCCGCCGCTCAGGATTACATTTACTCCGGAACTCACATCAAGATTTTGTGCTATCTGGAAGATCCAAACATCATTGGGTCCTCCGGAGAGGGTGACGTTCGTCGGAATGGTCACACCGGTGCCCCATTTATAAAGCCCCGGAGCCAGTGTCAGTCCGCCGATATTGCCGGCACCTAATTCTGTCGCGGTCGGATTGGTCATTCCGGCGCCGCTCGTATAAGCGGTCTGCATGTCACTGATCGCAGTGGTCATGACCGGTGGGGTCGGAAGCGCATAGCCCGGCGCATAAATATCTCCCGTCACAAGCGGCGATGTGGAAAATGCCGCGGCCGCGGGAAGGGCTAATGCAAATCCGGTAATGTAACTCGCGGCCGCGGGACTGATGCCCATATTTCCTACTATCGCGGTGGACCCGGTGGTTGATATTCCTGTCTCTGCGAGGATGGCAAAGTTTCCTGCCGTGCCAAGGTTGACCGGTGTCGGCCCGGCCGCAAATGCCGCCATCGGTGCTACGAGCACGCACCCAAACGCCAGAAAGACCCCCGATGCGGTTAATGCAAAGTTTTTATTTATGGTGTTCATGTAATAAACGCCGTTATAACGGCCGAAATATTACACGGATACCCTTTTAAGCTTGCCGATCTCCTTTTCTAAATCTCCGATACGCGTTTCTAAAATTTGCGTCCGGTCTGTAAGTTTAGATTCAAGCTGGGTGGTATGACTTGCAAGCGTTTCGGCAACTGCCATCATATCGGTTATGTCCTCCATGGCAAGCAGGATGATGGGCGGAAAGAGTGGCGCAGCGGCGTCGGCGGTCACATGTATCTGACGGGCATTGAGGATCATGACTTTGCGTCCGATTACGGGAAAGTCGTGGGCAACCTCGAAGCCTTTAAAGAATGTATTCTTGGGAAGAATATCTTCTAGGAGTTTCCTGAGAGACGGAATATTCCATTGGCCATTTCCCAGGTCGTATACGATCTTTTTCTCAGTATCCTTTGATTCCACCTGAAACGTGTTATAGAACGATTCATTGGCCGCCATCACGCGAAGGTCTTTATCGAGAATTAAAATGGGTTCGCGCACGACATCCACGACGGTCTTGATATAGGTCCAGCTTTCTTCCCAAAGGCGCTCAAAAAAATCTGCACCGACAGGGCTGAGCGTTTGCCCATCACCTTTTTTATTTCTTTCCATAGTAATAACGACGCTTGATGGCAAGAATCCTTACACGGAAGGATCGCAGAATACTTTTAGCCGTTCCAACCCCCGATGTATCTGCACCGCAACGGTATTCTTCGATTGCCCGGTGATGAGTGATATTTCTTTGAGTGACAGGTCTTGCACATATCGCATGCGCAGTACCGTTTGATATTTTTTCGGAAGGCGCTGGATCAGGAGAAGCGCCGCTTTCCCGTCTAAAATATTAAAGAGGCGGCGCGGAGATCCGGAGTGCAACGTCTTTGGCTCAAATCCCTTCTCAAGAAGGACGTCGAGTGAGACGGTCTTGTGCTTTCGATATTCATCCACAATGAGGTTATTGAGGATGTGGTAGAGAAATGCCTTCATAACCACCACCTTGCCGCCCTTTACCAAATATCCCCAGGTTTTTATGAATGTATCCTGTACGAGGTCTTCGCTCATAGCGCGATTGCGCACTTTGAAAAATGCATACAAATGAAGCCCCCTACCGTAGTCGTGGTGTGCACTTGTCAATACCTCCTGTCGTTTTGCCTCCTGTTTTGGAGTCATTACCTATTAGAAGCCGGATATGTCGAGGTTTTATGACACAACTATTACCGCGGCAAGGTAATATATAGGTTATATGGCGCGCGCGGCGGGGATTGCCGTTACACCGAGATTACGATGATGCAATAAGCATCACATAGCGTTGGGTTTATGGCAAGGTGCAATCATTCGGACGTTCGTGCGGCATTATTACCGTGGCAAACGAAACACCGTTGGAATATCAGGGCTTGGCGCGATATGCCGAAGCAATCGTAAACACGCTCCAGGAGCCGTTGCTCATTATTGACAATACTATGAAAGTGTTGTTTGCGAATCCGGCATTCTATGCGAAGTTCCTTGTTTCAGTAAAGGAAACGATCGACCGAGAGATCTATTCTCTGGGAAATGGACAATGGGATATCCCTGATTTCAAAAAAAATCTTGAAGCAATCACCTCCGATAAAGCGACATTCAATAATTATGAGGTGAAGTTGGTATTCCCCGATCTTGGTCCGAGAACCGTATTGTTGAATGCACGACATATCCCCGATGTCACACCGCAAGCGATACTCATCCTCATCGAAGATGTGACCGACAGAAGAGAATCGGAGCACAAGCTGCTGCTTTCCGAAGTACGCTACCGGAAACTTTTTGAGACGGCGAAGGACGGCATTATTCTTATTGATCCCGTGACAGAGAAGATCATCGATGCCAATCCATTCCTGTTGGCGTTGATACGGTATTCCAAAGAGGAGATACTGGGAAAGGAATTGTGGGAGATCGGAGCGGTACAGGATATTTCCTACGCCAAAAAAATGTTCGAGGAATTGCAGGCCACGGGATATGTCCGTTACGAGGACATCCCCATCAAATCCAAAGACGGCCAGGAACACGAAGTGGAATTTGTGAGCAATCGATATCCTATCGACGGTACCGAAATGATCCAATGCAACATCCGCGACATCACCGAACGTAAGGCTGCCGAAAAAAAAGCGGCGATGTATTTGGAAGGGCTCGAAAAATTGAACAAAATGATGACCGGCCGGGAATTGACGATGATCGAGCTAAAAAAGGAGATACAAATCCTTAAGGAAAAATTAAATCCGGCGGAAGGATGAATGCGGAGGATCTGACCACAGAGCTTGAGGATGCCCGTAAGGCCGCTGCCAATCTTTTGGAAGATCTCGACGCGGAGCGCGAGAAGCTGGCAGTCGCAAAAGCAAAGGATGAAGCGATGTTTGCAAGCATCGGTGACGGCCTGATCGCGGTCGATAACGATCGGAAGGTAACGGTCGTAAACCAAGCGGCGGTCGATATGCTTGGCTGGAAAAGGGAGGAGTTGGTCGGCCGGGTGCTTACCGACCTGCCGCTCGAAGATAAAGCCGGAAATTCTATCCCTCTCGAGAAACGGCCGACCACACGCGCGCTTGCCACCGGCGGAGCGCTCAAGGTCTCTTATTATTCCGTGAGGAAAGACAAAACGCGGTTTCCGATCGCGATCACCGCAACGCCGATCATGCTCGATGGAAAAATAACAGGGCTGATAGAGATCATTCGCGACATAACGCGGGAACAGGCGCTCGATAACGAAAAGGATGAATTTATCTCCATCGCTTCCCATCAGATGCGCACGCCGCTCACCGGCATCCAGTGGGTGGTGGAGCGGTTCACTAAAAAAGAGAAGTTGACCACGAAGGGAAAGGAATACTTGGAGGACATCCACACGTCAGCCAAGCAGCTGACCGGGCTCGTCGACCTTCTTTTGAACCTGTCGCGCATCGAGTCCGGGCGGATGGGGATCACGCCGGAGCCGTTAGAGGTCATCGGCTTTATAAAAGATTTTCTTGGCGAGACCATTCCTTTGAGGGACAAGAAGGGGCTGAAGATCTCTTTTGAGGATCACCCGGCGGAGCTTGCGGTGGTGACGGACAAAAGTGCCATACGCAACATCGTGCAGAGTATTATCTCCAACGCGATCGAATACACGGAAGCGGGAGGGAGCATCGATATCGCCGTAACAAAAAACGACCGCACGTTTACGATCGCGGTGCGAGATACCGGTATTGGCATACCACGGGCGGAGCAACCCCATATTTTTGAGAAATTTGTTCGGGCAAGCAACGCGAAACTTTACAAGACCGACGGGACCGGCATCGGTCTTTATATTGCCGCTCAAGCAGTGGACCGTCTTGGCGGAAAGATCTGGTTCGAGTCCGAGGAAAAGAAAGGTTCCCTATTCCACGTTGAGCTGCCGCTGAAATTTATATCCAACGATCCTCCCAAAGCCGGGAATGCTGTAATGTAACTCCCGCGCAAACGGCTTATTTTTCATAGAAACAGATAAAAGGTCGCGCACAATCAATCCATGACCCATGGACGAGCCACAAAAGAAAAAACACGTTCTCTTCGCTGACGATGATCCCGCAACGCGGCGTCTTTTTGGAGCAAAACTTGCCTCCGCCGGGTTCGAGGTTCTCTATGCAAAGGATGGCGACGAAGCGCTCGAGATGGCAACGCGCTTTGTGCCCGACCTCATCGTCACCGACATCGACATGCCGAATACCGACGGCATAAAAGCATCCTTCCGATTACGGGGAGACCCGAGGACAAAGAGCATCCCTATTATTTTCCTCACCAACGCTGATCTTTCCGCAGACGCCGAAAAAGCCATCAAAGAGTTGGGGATGGCGGAATATATGCCGAAAGGCATCGACCTCGCAGAATTTATTGAACGAGTGAAATCGATCGTTCAATAACGCTTATGAACCGCATTAAGAAACTATCGGTACAAACGCTTAATGCGGTTTTAATCTTTTTCGTGGTAGCGATATTTCTCGTGGTGCTTTTTGTCTGCTACTGGTCACTGACCCAGATCGATACCGATGAATATTGGGTGCTTCATTCCTATCAGGTGCAAGGGAAGCTTGATGCTTTGATTTCCGATCTTGAAAACACGGAAACTGGTGAGCGCGGATATATCATAACGGGGCAAACAAGCTTTCTCCAGCCATACACCGACGCCCTTCCAGATGTTGCTATACAATTTCAGGCACTGCAGACGCTCACCGTTGATAACGCGATACAGCAGCAAAGTTTAGCCGCGATGCAACCGCTCATTGCCGCGAAACTTGCGGCTCTCCAAGCTGATATCTCCCTGCGGACGAACGATGGATTCAGCGCGGCACAAGCCGACGTGGCGACGGACAAAGGGAAGCAGATCATGGACTCCATACGGGCAATCGTGGCGAACATGCAAACGGAAGAAGCGAGCTTGTTGCTGGTACGCACGAATGACCTTTCGCACGTGAACGCGATGACGGAGGAAATCGTTATCTGGGGAAGCATTCTCGGATTTTTGATCGCTCTCTTGATAAATTATATTATCTATCGATTCGTGATCGGCGAAGTCGTAAAAAAGCCGCTGCTCGTGAAGGAACAGCAGGAATCCTTCTATGCCCGCAGCCTTCTCGAAGCCAGCCTTGACCCACTGATCACCATCAGTAAAGAAGGAAAGATCACCGACGCGAACGAAGCGATGATCAAGGCCACTGGCGTTCCGCGCAACGAACTTATTGGCACCGAATTTTTAAGCTACTTCACCGATCCGGAAAAAGCGCGCGAGGGGTATGAACAGGTATTCAAGCAAGGGTTCGTCATTGATTACCCCTTGACCATCCAATCGCGCACCCAAAAAAACATTGATGTCCTTTTTAATGCTTCCTTGTATAAAGATGAGAAAGGAAATGTCCTTGGCGTATTTGCCGCCGCGCGCGATTATACAAGGATAAAGAAAGCGAACGAGCTCACCGAACTGGCGAACAAGGAATTGAAATCGCTTGACCTCGCAAAGGATGAGTTTGTCTCCATCGCATCGCACCAATTGCGCACCCCGCTGACCGCCCTCAAGGGATATACCGGCATGCTGCTTGATGGAGATCCCGGACCGATCAACGACAAACAGCGTGAATATCTTGGAGAGATAAAAGATGCGAACGATCGCATGATCGGGCTCATCACCGCACTGCTCAACGTCTCGAGGGTCGACCTCGGAGTATTTATCGTGGAGCCGGAGCCAACGGACCTTACGGTGGTCGCGGAAAGCGTACTGAAAGAACTTCTACCCGGCAGTGACGCCAAAAAATTGCACATGGTCACCGATTTTGAAAAAGATCTTCCGCCACTCAACGCCGACCCAAAGATCACCCGCATGATATTCCAAAACCTGCTCTCCAATGCCATAAAATATACTCCCGCAGAAGGAACCATAACACTCGCAATAAAAAAGGACACCTCCATGATGCTCATTTCGGTTGCCGACACCGGCTACGGAATCCCGGAAGACGTACAGAAAAAAATATTCACAAAAATGTTCCGCGCCGACAACGCGCGCACCAAAGATCCCAACGGCACCGGGCTCGGATTATATATCATCAAAGCGACCATAGAACAAACCGGAGGAAAGATCTGGTTTGAGTCAAAGGAAAATAAAGGGTCGACGTTCTATGTTTCGCTCCCGCTTGAAGGGATGAAGAAAAAAGAAGGTTCAAAAAGACTGGAATGAAAAAAATATTGATCGTTGATGATGAAGCGCCTATTTTGAACGGCATCTCGGACAAATTCACCCACGAAGGGTTTTCCGTGGTCAAGGCGGTCGACGGCAAGGACGGCCTGGATAAAGCACTGCAAGAACACCCCGATTTTATCCTGCTCGACAACCTTATGCCGAATGCCGACGGATTTTATCTCCTCGAAAATCTTCGCAAGGATGATTGGGGTAAAAGTGCCCGCGTCATCATGTGGAGCAACTCGCACGACTCCCGAACGATCGCCCGGGCGAAACTACTTGGGATCTTGGATTTTATGATCAAAAGTGATTGGGAATATCGGGATGTGGTAAAGAAGGTAAATAATTTTCTTGGCGTATAGGGCTGTAATAATTCAACCTGAAAAACGGCTTTTATAGCATGCCAAGAAACAAAATACTTCTCGTAGAAGACGACGCGGTACTCGCCAAGGTGCTGTACGAGGAACTTTCCGATGCCGACTTTGAGGTGTTTCAAGCATACGATGGCGAATTGGGGTTGCGCATGGCGTTCGAAAAAATGCCGGGCTTGATCTTATTGGATGTTCTTTTGCCGAAGAAGAACGGATTTGAGGTTTTAGAAGCAATAAAAAAATCTCCCGAGGCGAACCAGATCCCCGTCATTTTACTCACCATGCTTGGCAGCGATGAAGATATAAAAAAGGGGCTACAGCTGGGAGCGAGCGATTATATTGTAAAGTCCCAGCACGCCCTTCCCGAGATCGTGGAGAAAGTGAAGGCATTTTTTGCCAAAGAACAGTCTGTCGTTCCCCAGCCAAATGCATGAGCAGCACGAAAAAAATAACGGTGATTCTTACTGTCGTCGCTTTTTTAATGGGAGTGACCGCAGCCCGTGCCGCGACGTATAGCACGGGCTTTGAGAATTTCACCCCGGGGGATGTTGATGGCCAAGACGGATGGACAAGCGGATTCATCGGACAGGGTGGGGCGACCACCGCGTTGTTTGACGTAAAGATCGTTTTGAACACCTACGGCTACGCGAGTTTCGGAACCCAAAGCTTGCGCATTTCAAATGCCACCACTTCGAGCGCGTTCGGCGATCAGACATTTTCCGCTTCCCTTGCGGACGAAGCCGGAGAAACGGATGCGGCTACCAGCACGTATTCCGGCGGCGTACGTCAGCCATACTTTGAAGCGCAATGGGATTTTGCCTCGGCCGTGCCTGGAGCGTATCAGCCGGGCCTCTCGGTGGTCGCGAGCGCAGACCCGGGCAACGGCTCACGCATGACGTGGCTTCAAATGGAGGATACCCCAACGGGACTCCAGCTTAATTTCAACGATTACGAAATTGCGGTAGCAAACTTTGTGCAAACTACCATCGCCTCGAACATCGACCGGACGGTGCCGCATACCGTAAAAATGACCATCCAATTCGTCGATGGCCCTTCGAATGATATCGTAAAAATTTATTTGGACGGAGCGCTTATCCATACCGGCACCACGTGGGAGGACTACAGCCGCTCGGTGGGCAGCGAACCAAGTCCGGTCGATTCGATCATGTTTCGCGTGGCGGGCACCGCCGCTCCGGCAACCGCAGGAAAGGGATTTCTCATCGACAATTTTAGTGAATATAGCGGGCCGGTCCCTGCCACTCCTCCCCCGACCGTCGATTCTTTTGCCTATCGGTACACCGATGCCACCGGCGTCTCTGCCACGGGCCTCCTTACGGGCACGTTGACCGCTCCCGGCGAATATACCCTCACGAGCGGGACCGTCACACTCACCGGCGCTCCGCCCTGCACAAACTGCGGCGCCCTATCGGGGCCACTCGACGGAACCGGAATTCTCGTCTCTCCCCCACCACAGCCCTTCCAAGTTGGCAGAGGAACGGAATTGATCGGCCTCGACAACTTGTTTTTTCCTGACACCGACCCTCAGCTCGATACGAATGGCGGCCTTTCGTTTCGGATGAATTCAGGTCTCGGCATCGGCATCGGGGGCAACGGCCCCGATAATTATTGGATCTTTGGTGGTAACTGGTCGCTGAATAATAATAACGGTATTTTTATCGCGACGCCGATACAAAAAGCGACAAAATTCGTCTTTGTAAACAATACATCAAGCGTGATCGCCGGTAACGATACGACGTTCAATATTGAGGCGGTTGATGCTTCCGGCACCATAGACCCTTCATTTGAACAAGGGGTGACGCTCACCGTGAGCGGCTCGGGAAGTGGCGGAGGGCTGGTGTCGATCATCAATGGAATGGGAACTTCCACCATAAGCGATCGCACCGCGGAAACCGTGGTGCTCGGTCTTCAAGATTCCCAATCAACCACTCTCAACGTAAGTTCGACAGCGAGCGTGACGTTTGTGCCCGGACCCGTCACGCAATTTATCCTCGATCACCCTGGGAATATGAATGAGAACACGCGACTTGGGTATGCGCTCGGCCGGGAAGATCAATTTGGAAATTTCGTTTCGGCGAGTGCGACCATCGCATCCTTATATTCAAATGCGACCAGCCCCGATGCGGCGTTTTTTGACGCGGCAATCGGCGGGAATCAAATAACGTCAACCACCATCTTCGACGGAAGCACATCAACCTTGTTCTGGTATTACGACGACCTGCTGGGATCCCGCACGATCACCGCCTCGGATAATTCCACTGCTCCCGATGGAGCCACCGGGATCGCCGATGCAAGCGACACATTCGTAGTCGCTCCGGGAGCGGTAAAATTCATGTTTGGAAATATTCCCACAAGCACCACGGTGGGCATCCCCGTGACGCTCAACGTATATACGGTGGATTCATCGAATACCATCTATCCCTCGTTCGACGGCGGTGTTACCGTCACAACCTCAGGCTCGGCCACCGGGGGCGGACTCGTTGCGATCGTGAATGGCGTCGGCACGACGACGGTCGCGGATGCGACAGCGGAAACCGTCGCGCTCGGCTTTCGCGATACGGAGAACACCGGCCTCGGCGCGGTAGCGACCGCGCAGATCACGATCAATGCGCTGCCGCTCGCGCCAAGCATCCCCTCTTTCCCTTTGGCAGGAGGAGGACCGACTTCGTCGGGCCCTACCTCCGGCATCGAGCCCGGCATCGTGCTCACATTCTCCGGCATGGCATATCCCGGCGCATCGGTCATGGTCATTCGCAAAGATATCGGAACTGTGGCCGCGCCGACAACGCAAGCAATCCCCACAGCCGCCGACGGCTCGTTTTTAATAACATTAAATAACGTGATTCGGCTCACCGGCCAGACCTATCTTCTTTCGTTTATTGATAAGAATGGGCTCATCGCGCAAACAAAGGTATATAATATCCCGGCGCTCGACAAGCTTGTGTACGGAAATATCCTCGCCGCACCGACGCTCGGGTTTGAAAATACTTCAGTGATAACAAAAAACCAGCCGCTTGTGATAACGGGCTACGCAACGTCGAATGCGACGGTTGAACTTTTTATTGATGGCAACCCGGCGGGCACTGTTTTGGTAAAAAATCTCTCCGGAGAATATACGTATACGCTTTCCACTGACGGACTTACGTTGGGACGTCATGCCGTTTGGGCGATACAAACCTATGCCCAACCTGCCGTCGAGATATCAGGGTATACCAATTCGTCGTCTCAAGACGAAATTTTCGTGGATGATTCTACTATCGGCACATTGATCACTCAAAATGCCTCAGGAACCTACGCCTTCGCTCTTGCAGCGAATGAAACAGAGGGTGGATTTCGTCCGGTGAGCGTCGGCACACAGTATACAAAACATGCAGAGAGTGACTTCTCAAACCAGGAATCGTTTACGGTCTCGCCGCTCGCGGACCCAAAACTTGACCTGAACGGCGATGGCATCGTTGACATTGGGGACCTCGGTGTTTTTCTTTCATATCTTAAAAATCTCAATGCCAACCTCACAACGTTTCACATTCTGGACTCGACCATCGTCAAAGCGCTTGATTTCAATGGCGATGGGATCGTTGATATAAAAGATCTCGATATGCTGGAATCAGCGATCGCTTCTTCCACGACGCAATAATCAATAGAAATACCTATGATCAAAAAAATATTATTTGTCGGAGCGGCGGGGGTAATGGCATTCTTACTTCATGCCGCACCAACGGCGCATGCGGCAACCATGTCGTTCGTGTCGAGCGAGGGGAGCGCGTCGATTGGCGATATTCTTGACGTGAGTGTACGCGTAGATTCCGGGGGACAGTCGGTAAACGCCGCACAGGGAACCATACAATATCCCACGAATATTCTGCAGGTGCAAAGCGTTGATCACAGCAATTCCATTTTTAACATCTGGGCGCAGGAGCCTTCCGTTAATACTTCGACGGGGGCGATATCGTTTCTTAGTGGCGGCACAAATTCATTCAGCGGAACCTCGCTGTACGTTCTTGACATCAAGTTTTTAGTAAAAGGATCAGGCGTAGCAACCCTTGATCTTACCAATGCCGGAGTGACCGCGGGGGATGGGACCGGAGCGAATATTTTAGAAGGGACGACTCCTCTTTCCATCACTATTAATGGCGCGCCCGGGGCGATATCCGTCAGCACCGCAACAACGTCGGCAGCCACAAGCGCCTCATCTTCAACGGCAGTCACGCCGGAGCCGGTGACCCGTGCGCCTATCGCGGCGACAGGACTCCCCGCCACGCCGGTACTCACGGTGCCGCTCTATCCCGATCCAACCCGCTGGTACAACCTGTTGGGCGATACGATCGTATTGTGGAATGTGCCTGCGGATGTCACGCAAGTTTCGGCGAGGATAAGCCATATAGAAAGCAATGCGATCGGCACCCCGGAAGCGACGCTCTCGAACGGAATAGATTTTGGGACGCTCCAGGACGGGATATGGTACGCCACCGTCCGATTTAACAATAGCGTCGGCTGGGGTCCCCCCGCATATTATAAAATTGCCATCGACACTGCGGTCCCGTTGCCGTTTACCACACAAATAGAAAATGCGGGAACGGATAATCCGTCGCCGACCATCCAGTTCGAGACGAGCGACAGCCTGTCGGGAATCGCCGGGTATACGATTGCCGTTGACGGCACGGCGCTCTTAACAACGACCTCGACATCCATGACGCTTCCTGCGCAGCCGCCGGGTGCGCACACCGTCGTCGTGACCGCGACTGATCGTGCGGGAAACAGCGCGCAGGATAGTACCTCATTCCAAATCCTACCGTTGCCGATGCCACAGATCACCTTCGTCGAACCATCGGTCACACAGGGGGCGTTCGCATTTACGTCCGGCACCGGGATGCCGAGCAGTTCCGTTGAGATCACGATTATTGATGGGAGTAAACGCACCGTGTTCGATGGCATAACGCCGGTCGATAGTGACGGGAATTGGAGCACGATCGTCAACGTGCCGCTCGCGGTCGGCACCTATGCCCTTTCGGCGGTTGCCCGCGATGATCGCGGCGCACAAAGCGTTGCCACCGCACCGCAAAAGTTTGCCGTTCTCGCTCCCAGTATTATATCGTTCGGCATCATCAATCTCGGTTGGTTCGAGATCCTCATCATCGTGATGCTGCTTGCCATCACCGGCGCAAGCCTTGCGTTATGGAGAAACAGTGCAAAAAAACAGCGACGGGGGCTATACGCCACCGTCGCCGGGCGGGATATTGAAAAATTAGGCGATCTTCTTTCGAATAACCTTAAAGACCTTTCCCAAATCCCGGCAATCGAGAACGTCATAGCGGATCCCGAGCTTGCCCATGCGATTGCCACCATGAAAGAAAACATCGCAAAGATGAAAAAATATCTTACCGAGGAATTGGGAAAAATAAAATAATCATATCAACGCATACCATGCAAAAAATCATTCAGGAAAAATATACTATAGCGGTCATCGAGGATGAAGAAGTGATAGCAAGGCCACTTATCGAAGAGCTTGAGAGCGCCGGGTTTGATGTGATTAAAGCGTCCGATGGAAAAGAAGGGCTCGATATGGTGCTCAAGGAGAAGCCCGATCTTATCCTGCTCGATATCGTCATGCCAAATCTAGACGGGATGACGATGATGCACATGCTGCGCGCATCGGGAGCGTAAGGTGAGCACGTGCCGATCATCCTACTCACCAATCTGAATGTGGACGACAAGATCATAGGAGACATCACGAAAGATGCGCCGGCATACTATCTGATAAAAGCCGAATACTCGCTGGCAGATGTTATTGAAAAAGTGAAAGCGTGTCTGAGTGCTAGACCCTCTTCTTGAAACTGGCGATTTCTTGTTCCAGCTTCTTTATCTGCGCCTCCATTTTTTTTGCACGCTCGACAAACCGTATCTCGATTTGATCGCTGTGATTCGCAAACTTTTTCGCAATGATCATCATCTCTGTGACGTCTTCTATCGCAAGAAGGATGATCGGGGAGTGCGAGGTGAAGCCGCTGTGCTCTTTGATATATATCTGGCGCCCGTTCAAAATCATCACTTTGCGACCGATCTCCGGGAATTGGTGGGCGACTTGGAATCCTTTAAAAAAGGTATTATACGCCAGAATATCATCCAGAAGCTTGTGTAATTGGGGGATGTCCCATTGGCCATCGCCAAGCTGGTACACGTTCTTGTCTTCAGTATCTTTCGTGGTGACGTGAAATGTCTCATAGAACGCATCATTGGCCGCCATCACGCAAAGATCCCGGTCGAGGATCAGCACCGGCTCGCGCACCACATCCACCACGGTCTTGATATACGTCCAGCTTTGTTCCCATAATTGGTCGAAAAAATCAGCGCCTAGGCGCTTATTATTCTTCTCGTCGCTTATTTCCTTTTTTTGCATAAATGATCGCCGCTCGGTTTATAACAAATTATACACCGACGTGGATATAAAATCTATGACCTCGTAATAGTTTTGGGGCTGCTTCGGCTTCATTAGTATGCTATGGACGATCATCATCATTTTATTGGTTCTTTGGCTCCTGGGCTTCGGCTTTAAGATCGGCGGCAGCCTGATTCACTTACTGCTTGTTATTGCGCTCATCGTGCTTATCTACCGGCTTTTCTTTTAGCCATATAACTAACATAAACTATTCCTCCCATGGGATTTGACCAGTATCACGAACCGCCAGACGAGTTATCGCCGGAAATACGAACATTCGCGCGCATGATGCAGGGGCTCATCGAGGAAGCGGAGGCCATCGACTGGTACGAACAGCGTATGTCCGTTGAAACCGATAATGACGCAAAAAGAATAATGCAGGAAGAACAGACCGAGGAGATGAAACATTTCAGCATGGACCTTGAATTTTTGCTCCGAAAAAAACCAGAGTGGCACACGATTCTTAAAACGGTCTTATTCCGGAGCGGGAACATCGTGGCGCACGGGGAAGAGGCGGAAGAATTAAAATAATCCCTGGAATTCTGATCTGCGTCAATATAGAGAAATAAATCAGTATGGAAAAAAATATAAAAGAGAAATATAAAATAGCGGTCATCGAGGATGAAGAAGTTATCTCGAAGTCGCTTGTCGGAGAACTTGAAGATGCCGGTTTCGAAGTGATCACGGCATTTGATGGAGAATATGGACTTCAACTCGTGCTTAAAGAAAAACCCGATCTTATTCTTCTTGATATCGTCATGCCCAAGATGGATGGGGTGACGATGATGAAGGATCTCCGCGAATCCGGCGAATATGGCAAACGTGTACCGATCATCCTGCTTACCAATTTAAATGCGGACGACAAGATTATGGGCGACATCACTCAAAACCAACCTTCGTATTATCTTGTGAAGTCGAGTTATACGATGGCGGATGTTGTGGAGCGGGTACGACATAGCTTAAAGGAGGCACTTTCTCGTCAATAAAAAGCGTATTTAAACATAAAGGGACGGGGTTAACCAAATCAAGAATCGCCGGACGAGTTGCCCTTCCGGTCATTTCTTCTGTGATGTGTCCAGGATTCGAACCAAATTCAATTCCGTCGCGTTTAATGTTTTAATTAATGATATGGAAATCCAACAAATATTACTTCTCTGCGGAATGATCGCCGGGCCGCTGTTCGTGATCGTTTTTCTCATCGAAGGATCTTTGCGAGAAAACTATGACGTCCTTCGCCAACCCGTTAGCGCACTCGCGATTGGCAAGCGCGGATGGGTGCAGCAAGCCAACTTCATTGTGGTCGGCATACTCATGTTCGCATATGCATTCGGACTCAACAGGGCGCTAGCCGCTTATGGCGGATCGTTTTGGATACCTTTTCTCGTTGGACTCTATGCCATCGGCCTCATTGGGGCTGGCATCTTCATTACCGACAAAACCGGTATGCCGAGCAATACACCGGCACCGCAAAAACCCGATGTTCGCAGTGCTATCCATGACCTCTTCTCGCTCGTTGTTTTCATACCTCTCTTTATCGTCTGCTTCGTATTCGCCCATCTCTTCGCAGTATCGGGTTCATTGGGCTGGCACTGGTACTCCGCAATAACAGGAATCCTTTTTGGAGCCGGATTCATCCTCTTTGCGAGAGGATTTGCAAATCATGGAAAATTCGCGGGGCTACTTCAGCGCGTCACCATCGTAATCGGATGGATATGGCTCGCGCTCGTTGCTGCCCACCTATTGGCGCTGATGTAAACATGGGCCGGGTATCAAAAACGCTCGCCTAGCATTTCGCCTCCTTCTCAAAGGGTTGCCCCTTGCCACCAGCAATGACCACGTCTTCGAGACACGCCTTGTCTTCGCATGCAAACAGGTTTGTAATCTCAAGCTTGTGTTCTGCGGTATGTTTAATGGCGGCGGCGGATTTCTCCGACATTTTTATAATCGCATCCTTCCCTTTGACGTGTTCATTGGTTGCCATTAGAGACCATTCACATTCATCATCCAACAGATCTAGCACTAAAGGAATGTCTCTCGCTGGGTTGTCCCCCCAACGCGCGAGAAGATCTACCCATTGCTGTATAACGTCCGCGCTTTGAACAGATTTTTGGTTTTCCATATTATTTTTTGTAATGTATTGATTTATTTTTCGGAAGCGACCTTTTGAAAGTTGGTATTTCCTTTTCAAAAACATCGGCGAGCTCCTGCATGGATTTGACCATGCGGGAAATCTCCGTATCCGTATAGCGTGAAAATACGGGACGGATTTTCTTCATTGCTTCCTCGCGCATGGCTAAAAGCTCTTTCGGAAGTTTGGCAGATTTCACAATCACTTTCCTCCGATCGTGCGGATCGGTTTCCCGCTTGGCGAACCCCGCACGTTCCAGTCGGTCGATGGCCGCCGTCATAGCACCTGTTGTAAGCCCTATCGCCTTTGCAAGCTCGCCCGCCGTCATAGTTCCTGCTTCATAGAGATAGCTACAAGCCATGAGGTCGGTCGGATGAACATCAAGTGTTTCTGCGACGCTGTCTATCCAATCTACGCAAAGACGCATGAGTTTGCGTAGCGTTTGCATGTATTCAATAGCAGGATCGGAATGGGTTTGTTTCTTGGGCATACATTAACTTTACCATAAAGATATCTTATGGGTGAGATAAACTGTGGATATCTTTTTTAAGTCCACAAGACAGCGAAAGGACGCCGCAGGGCGTCCTTTCGCTGTCTTGTGGTACATTACCGAACTGATGATGTGAGCTGTATTTGTTTTGTAAGCCCGTAGGCGGTCGGGAGATCACCGTCGTCCTCAACAAACACGCGTCCGATAACCATCACCGAATTGTTCGGCGTCGAAATCTGTTTCATCCCCTGTGGTACGGTTCCTCTCCACCCTGAGTCGGTGATGAGATAGTCACCAGCTTTTGTTCCCGTGACGCGTTTGCCGACGTAGGCGAAATTAGTGCCGTCCGATGGGTCGGTGAACTGCACCGCGTAGTAGCGGCCTGCCATGTCCGGCACGTGGAGGACTTGCGGACCTTTCAGGAGATCGAGGACGCCGACGGTATAAAGCGTGTCGCGGTTTGTGCCATAACTCATCAATTGTGAACTTCCGGGTGGCAGTGTGTAGTGAGGATCCGCAAAGAGAGCTTGGGGCTGCGTATAGAGTGTATTGACCGGGATAGGGCCCTCACCGAACCCCTTAACGAGAGTCGCCTTCTTATACCCGCGCAAGACGATGCGTGGCCAAAAATAAATGAAAACGAACGTGCCGAGTATCCATACGATAATCGCCACTGCGGCTTCAGTAATAAAACCGGTTCCCACGGTGATCTGCCGGTAAATAGCCCATGCGAGGACCGCCAATACGGCGAACGTAAAGAGATATTTATATTTTAGAATAAGCCGGTTCATGTCATTGTTTGATAACTGGCGGTACTTTGTACGAGCCGTCGAGAATTGCTGCACCGGGCATATAAACGCGCAGCCAGAGTATAAACTTGCCCGTGGGTGCCGGTAGCCAGTTAGATTCATGGCCTGTGGGAACCATGTTTTGCAGATAAATGTCGATCGAGCCATCGGGGTTGTTTGTGAGCTCTGAGCGATCGTTCACGATGTACCGATTGATCGGATTCTTCACAAAATCATTATTAGCATCGCTCATGGTCAGCGACCAGAATGCATCGTTGGGCGGAAGGCCTCCCGGCGGGAAGTGCATGACGTAGTTGCCCGTGCCAGCTACGCTCGTTGTCCAATACATCGCCTCTTGCGGTACGTTTACGGGGCCGGGGAATATTTGATAGCTCGCGGCCCGTAGCAACATGCCGTTGCCGGGCACGCCGAATCCGTACATGGTACGCCAGCCGTTGACCTTCTTGATTTTGATGCGTCCGACAAGTTGAGCCATGATGAAAGCCAACACACCGCCGATAATAATGCCTTGCACGACGTGAGTGACGCTTATCCCCGCGAGCAGAGAAGCGAAGATATTACTGGTTTGTTCCATGTAAGATTCGTTAGTGAGCGGCTGTTTCCTTATTCTCTATCTTTTTTCTGGAAGTTGATACTCGAAAAAATGCTGATCGCAACAACGCCGATAAAGAAAACGGCGAGCGATGGCAAATTGGCGGAACTCACTTGTCCCGCCCGAAAAAGCAGATAGCCGATCAATACGTTAAACAAAGCCCAAATCACATTCACGATTGGAGACGAAAGACCTCTGCCGGACGGTTTGGCAAAGGGCGATGGGAATTTATTTCCCGAAACGCCCTGTACAAAATGCGGGACTGCGTTCGCGAAAAAGATTCCCGCGAAGAAACTGGCAATGTATAGATACCATGGCATGCTTACATGGTAGCATCAAAACTCAACATAATCCTGTCGGGGTGCTTCAAAAAATGTTTTGAGTTCGATTCCTATCGGGGTGCGTCTGGACTCACTCAAAAAAAGATAGCATTGACGCACCCTGGTCGGTCTCACTACGTTGTGCTCTCGCGTGGAATCGAACCACGACCACCTCCTTCGGAGGGAGATATTCTATCCATTAAACTACGAGAGCAATACTGCTTCACGACGTGTACGCACCAAGCGCGGCACGCAACCAACGCTCTCTTTATACTACGAAATGCCAGATCTCGTAAACCGCTGCGCAGACGAAGACGAGTGCCACGAGATCGAGTAAAAACTTTTCGCGTGATGTGAGTGCAAGCGTGCGGCGGCCAACTGAAATAATTAAAAGATATTGCGTACTAATAAAAACCCCACCGGCGAGCCCGACAATCACGAGGAAGTCTTTGAATCCTACGAGCACCGCGATGAGCGGAAGAAAGATGATCGCCGAACGGGAGAGATAGGAGTTCCATCCAAGATCTTTCTCTATCGCGCCGCGAATCTCGCGCGCAATCGGCACCGACACGACCGCTATCGAAAGAAACCCCACAACCGCGAGGATATCCTTTCGCCACACCGGCCATCCGGCGATGCCGGAGATCGTATCCGTCGCCACGTGCGGCACCGAACTGATCACGCCGGCGGCAAAGAGCCAATAAAGCAAACCAGCAAACGCGGTACCAAGAGCAAAAAGCGTGAATGCTCCGGATATCGACGTGCCACTGCTGGCATTTTTCTTGTACACAAGCTCGTACACCGGCTCAACACTCGTCCATCCGGCGAGGGCAAAAATGATAACGCCGAACGGGAGGAAGAAATTGCCGGGAACCGCGATCGGTACGCCGTTAAAGAGCACGCCGGGATGCCCCGAGAAAAATATAAAAAGAATGGCACATGAAACGAGTGCGATGCCGAGCGCCTCAAACCATGCGATGCGACCGGCACTCCCCCATACAATACACGCGAGCAGGATCCAGAATATGCCGAGCGCGAACGCGGGCGAAAGACCCGGAAATAATATCTGTAAGAACTGAGTTCCCAACACCAAGTATGCGACGAATCCAAGCAGCAGCCCGATGACGATTGCGACGAATCCGATCCAAAACCCCGTGGCACCAAAATATTTTCGCGCGAGGCCGAGGAGGCGCTCCTTTTCATCCCCCGCGGCAAGTGTGCGTAAATATAGGATATGAGCAACGGAGACGATCGCGATGACGGCGATAAAATATCCGAGCGCAACCAGCCATCCCGACGATTGGATGATATACGGCACTGCAAACACCCCCTCTCCGATGGTCGCCGCGGCCACGATCGCCGCAATGGTGAAAGATTTTATAGACATGCCGGCGGTCGCCGATGATTATGCTGTATAGACCAAGTCCCCTTCGCGAACGCGTTTTTTGAGCTTGATGCCGATCTGCTTTTTTGGCATCGCCGCAGCCACCGACTTGTGATCGAACTGCATAGACTTCGACGCCTCGCGGAAATCCGTCGTCGCTCCCTTAAAATATAATTCCGTTCCGGCCTTCACTTTTGTATTAAACTTTACGATCGCCACCTTGATGTGCGCGTAGTAATGCGTCACCTTCCCGACGGGCTTTACTTTTTTGACCGGCGCCGGCTTCTTTTTTACCATTTTTTTTACCATTTTCTCTTTCTTCGTGGCCATAGTAGCTCGATTTTTATTCGATCTCTCTTTTTTCTTCTTCCTGATGGATCAGCTCGATCACCTTCTCCACGAGTGATTTCGGGTCCGGATCAAAGATAGCCTTGCCATTGCCACGGTGCGCGATCTTAAGGATGTGCTCGAGCTCGTCGCTCGTGCCGCCGGTGCCGGTGAGCACGCCCTGCGGTTTTTTATCCTCGAACGCGATCGTGAACTCGTTCAACGTGCCGATGCGTCCATAGACCGTAATGACCGCGTCCGCAGAGCGGGTAAGCAAGAGATTGCGGCCGGAGTAGCCAAAGCCGGTATAGATGATAAGGTCGTGATAGTCGAGCGGCAAGCGATAGGTGCGCACATGCGCCGCCTTCGACTCCGCGGGCGAGAGCCCGATGACGATCCCGCCCGCTTCCTTGGCACCCTTCGCCGCGGCATACGGGATGCCAGTGGTCGCACCGTCCACGAGCACCATTCCCGCTTCCGCGATCAGCCTGCCGATCAATTCCGCCTTTTCCACCGTGCCCGGCGGACAATGCTCTATTTCCGCAGCACCCGAGATGCAAACTTTATATTTAAGATGATATGCCGTATCGATTTTTTTAGTGGCCATGATTTTATTATTATTTCATTTATTATAACGTAACGCTCTCGTTCATGTGAGGCACCTCCGCCGCGATGCCGAACCCGTCTATGATCTTATGGGCAAGCGTTTCCGCCGACGTCTGTTCCCCTTGCACCACAAACACCTTCTTGAGCGATCCCTTCATAGAGCTCAGCCAGGCGAGCAAATGAGGCTGGTCCGCATGCGCGGAATATCCCGGGATGTCGATCTCCCTGCACCGCACCGGCACCGCTTCACCAAAGATATGCACCTCCTTAACGCCATCGAGAAGCTGGCGTCCCATTGATCCCTCCGCTTGATATCCGACAAAGACGACCTCGCTCTTTGAATCCGGAAGGTAACGCAGCTCGTGATGAAGGATGCGGCCGCCATTCGACATACCGGAGCCCGCAATGATGATCTTCGGGGCGGGAACATCGTTGATGGCTTTGGACTCTTCCGTTGAAAGCGTCACGCGCAGACCGGGGAAGCTTAATATTTCATCCCCCTCCCTTATAATATTTTCCACTTTATCATTGAACGCGTCCTCGTGTTTTTTAAAAAGCTCCGTCAGTTTGATCGCGAGCGGGCTATCAAGGAAGATCGGTTCATTCGGGAGCTTTCCTTCTTTTGATAATTGATGAAAATGGAAAAGAAGATCCTGCGTGCGTTCCATCGCAAACGATGGGATCATCAACACGCCGCCCGCCTTGAACGTCGCTTCGATCGCGCCTTGCAACATCTCGCGGCGCGCAGAAACATCCTCGTGCACGCGATCGCCGTAGGTCGATTCGATCAAACAATAGTCCGCTGCCGGGATCGTTTCCGTCGGCTTTATGAGTGGCGACGGCACATTGCCAAGGTCACCGGAAAATACGATCGTCTTCCCCTCGCACTCAACATGGATGATCGCCGAGCCAAGAATGTGTCCCGCGTCATAGAGTTCCACCGTAAATGGACCAACCTGCACCGGTTCATGATATTTTAATCCTTTCCATAATGCCGTCACTTTTTTAATATCGTCATCGCGATAGAGTGGCGGTCGCGCCTCGCGCTTGGCCTCGTCCGCCAAGAGATGCTCCGAGTCCTCCAGCATCAACGTCGCAAAATCGAGCGTGGCGTGCGTGGAATAGATCATGCCCTTAAATCCGGAAAGAACAAGGCTTGGCAGGCGGCCGATGTGGTCCAGATGAGAATGAGTGATAAAAACAGCAGTAACGCTTTTGGGGTCGTACGCAAACGGATCGAAGTTCTCGCGATCCGCGTAGTGACTCCCCTGGTGAAGCCCGCAATCGATCATGATCTTCGTACCGCCGGATTCCAAAATATAGTTCGATCCCGTCGCCTCCCCCGTGCCTCCGTAGAATGTAAGTTGCATATGTAGTAAGTATACGGCGGCTTGCCTGGTGCCACAAACTGGGGTATTGTGATCGGCAGTAGTATTTATCCCAATTAGGAGCAATGCCCCATGGCATCGAGTAAGCGGAAAATGAAGGCTGCAGCTACTGCGGAGTCACCAGCAACAGAGCCGGCGACCCCTTCTTTGTCTCGACGCGCAATGCGTCGCAAGCAGACCGTGATCGCGCATCAACACAGGCAGTTCAGTGCCAGGCAGCAAACGCGGCGAAAAGAGCTCTTTGAGATGAAGAAGCGCGCGCGCATAGAGACGCGCCCTCAGTCAAACCTCAGTCACCTCCGCGCCCCGTCGCGACGTGGACATCCAGGCAAGCACGCCGCTCATCGTAGCGGCCAGATTTATTAGATCGTTCCGCACCCCGTCCTTTTAAAAGCCCCGCGCTCTGCGCGGGGCTTTCTTTTATTTTCCAACGCGCTTTGTGAGCGCCGCTTCAAACGCCGCGCGTTCATTCCACGGCGTTTTTCGGCCGCCGGTACAATGGACCCAATCCTCGCTTCCTTTTCCGGTGCCGATCACAACATCACCTTCGTTCGCAAGCTCGACAGCTTTATTGATTGCCTCCACGCGATCAAGTATCTTATAGACATGCTGGCCTTCGCGCAACGGCCGGGGAATACCGGCGTCGATCTCGTCCATGATCGTTTGCGGATCCTCGTCGTAAGGATCTTCGTTCGTTAAGATAATCTCATTGCAATGATCCGCGGCAATCGCGCCCATCGACGGTCGCTTCCATGTATCGCGACCACCACCCGCAGCGCCAAGCACGCAGATCAAGCGCGGCTTTGGGAGTCCATGTAATGGCTTGGGTTTTGCAGCGACGTACGCAGCCTCTAGTGATTCCGGCGTGTGTGCATAATCCACGACCGCCGTATAATCGCCGACCTGCACAAACTCCATCCGGCCCGGCACGCCGTCGAATGCCAAAATTGCATCGTCTATGATTTTATTAGCAATGCCAAGCTCCTTCGCGATAGCAACCGCAACAGCGATATTTTCCTCATTGAACGGACTCATCAAGAAATGGGGCGCCTCGTTATCGCGCCGCATCTTTGCGGAACGGATGTGCGGCAACGAATCGTGAAAGAATTCATCATCTTTAGAATAGGTGATCGGTTCGCTCTCGCCCAGCGCCTCTATGAAAAAGCCAAAATTTTTATCGTCGCGATTCAAAAAAACTTTGCCGCCTTTTTCGATCACATACTTTAAAAAATCCAGCTTGGCTTCGCGATAATTTTCGAACGACCCGTGCGACTCGATATGCTCCGGCGCAAGGTTCGTGAGCGCACCCATATTCCAATGAATGAAGCGGTGCCGATGCTGCACGACCGCCTGCGACGTGACCTCGATGAGCGCATAATTGCACTCTGCGCGCGTGGCGCGGTGGAGAAATTTTTGCAGATAGCCACGCCCTGGCATAGAATTGCCAAGCGTGTTCTTTTTACTTTCATCGCCGATCTTGACGCGCAATGACGAGATGAGCGCCGTGCGCTTGCCCGCGTTCTCCAAGATCGTATTAATGAGCTCGAGCGTTGTCGTCTTTCCCTTCGTGCCTGTCACGCCGATCACGAAAAGTTTTTTACTCGGGTGGCCATGGAAATGCGCGCCGGTCCACGCCCACAAAAAATGGTAGACGGAACGCGGGTGAAGATTGCTGAAAAACTTTTTCATAGGATGCGACGATAGGTATTTTTTGTGTAGAGCGCGATTTTTTATTTTGTGTGCGCTATTTTTGCTTATTCGCCAGCACCGCAAGCGCGGCGCGCAAGCGAGCCTCCGTGCCGACCACGCCCTCGTCGACTTTACCGAGCGCGGCGCGCGCCTGATCGCGATGATAGCCAAGGCTCATGAGCGCTTCCACAAGATCGGAGTCAGTCTGCATTTTGTCCACCACCGCACCAGATTTTGCTGATTGTACTTTCGAGCGCAACTCGACGATCACCCGCTCCGCCGTCTTGCGACCAATGCCGGCTGCACGAGTAAGCAGATCCGGACGCCCTTCTTTGATAGCCGCAGAAAGTTCGTCGAGCGGTGCAGTATCAAGAATCGCAAGCGCCGACTTTGGCCCCACGCCAGAGACGGAAATCAGCATCTCAAAGAAATCGAGTTCGTCGGGCGATGTGAATCCAAAAAGATCCAGCGCATCCTCGCGCACGTGGAGGTGGCAATAGAACGTCACGCCGGTGTCGATGGCTGGCAACGCCTCTAATGTCTGCTTGCTCACAAAAAGCTTCAGCCCGACGCCGCCCATTTCCACGACTGCGAAATTGCTCTCTTTTAGGGCCAATTTTCCGGAGACGCTGTATATCATGGGTTCATTATAGCGCGGTTAGGGATTAAAAATACATTAAATAAAAGTTGACTAAGGTGTTTCTTTGAATATACTAATATTGTTATCGTCATTAAAAGCCCCGCTTAAGGTTCCGTCCTTAGGCGGTTCTTTTTTATATTCCAACTTTTGGCGCAATTCATATATAAACCTTATATTCATTTTTGCAGCGTCAAGAAGAATGCGTGAGCAACTTTCTACCTCAGAGGTAAGCACCGCTTCTAATTTCCCTCGCCCGCGTAAATAGTTAACCAACGAATAAAAATCTCCGTCGCTCGAAACGATTATCGCCCTATCATAATTATCCAATTCGGCCATCGCCTTCAAAACAAGATCAGCACCAACATTTCCCTTTATTTTACCATCGGGAGTAGCTACGGTCGGTTTAAAAATAATATCAAACCCACATCGCGCAAGATTTTCATATAATCCTTGGTTTGATTCAATAAAACCAACAAACAGATACGCTTTTCGACTCCATATTTTTCTCGGAGATAAACCCTAAATTTATGATAGTCTAATTGCCATCCAAGTTTTTTGATCCCTAAATAGAAGTTCTGACTATCGATAAATGCGTAATTATTTTTTGAAAGTGTCATCTTTACGATGATACGCGCGATGCATTAAAGGAAAATTAAAAATGGCTCACAGTGCAAATTTGCACTATGAGCCATCCGGGTCGAAGATTTTCCGCAATCTGTCACATTCGCAATTTATGACGCTTGCGATAGATTTATGGACGAGCGGGTTATTGAGGATGAGAATTGCGTTATCCTCGCTGACGCCAACTTCAAGCAAAAAAGATTTCTTCGTGGCGGCTGATATAAATGAGGCTATTTGATCCTCGAAAACCAGCTCCTCGCGCGAAACCCCGAGAACTTCGCAAAGAGCATCTTTCTGTGCCTCCTCGGGAAGAGCCTTTCCCGTCTCCCAGAGAGAAATCAGCTTCTGCATATAGGCTTTTGAGATCCCTATATGAGAAAAAAGTTTTTCTCCCAGATCGGTTTGCTTAAGCCCTTTTGCTAAACGAATATCCTTTAGTGTTGCCATGCACTACCTCCATCGCTGGCAAAATAATATCCTATATTAAGAAAACAGTCAACTCCCTTGTAAATCCCCCGTTATTAGATATAATGAGCCTTATGCCAATCACCAAGTCAGCAAAGAAGGCGCTCCGCCAGAACGTGACCCGCCACAAGCGGAATGTTGTTCGTAAGGAGGCTTATAAGCTTCAGGTCGTCACCTTCCGCAAGCTCGTCGTCGCAAAGAAGATCGAGGATGCCGCAAAGGCGCTTCCGATGGTGTTCAAAGCGCTCGACAAGGCCGCAAAGGCTAAGGTCATCGAAAAGAACAAGGCCAGCCGCCTCAAGAGCCGCCTTTCTCAGCTTATCAGCAAGTCCACCAAGGCCTCTTCATAGTCCACCTTCCCGGACTTTACGGCCAGATCATACTCCGCCATATGCGGGGTTTTTTCTTGCCATTGTGACGCGAGAATATTGAATATCTTTGCCGGAGGGTCATTCGCCGCGAGCATTGTCTCGAACGCGTATAATCTATTTTTAATATCAAAGTTCTTCAGCCCGTTGATCAGCCCCCAATAATTCGGGGCGATCTCAAAGTCGAAGACGTCGAGATCTTTTTTATCGATGGGGGTGGAAATTGCGCCGCTCTCGCTCGTAGCTGCTCCGCTATTTTTAAACCCGCTTAATTTTTCTAGTTCAGTGATCAGCCCCCACGTGTTGCCATCATAGACCGTTCCCAAAAATTGTGCGGCTGGGGGCGTTAGCTTTACGCCATTCTTTTTTGCTTCCACCTGTATGAACGCCGTCCACTCCGTGCCAGCAAGAAGTTCAAACTTTTGCGAGATCGTCGGCTTCTCGAGTAGGAACGCAAGCGCCTTCACCGGCTTATCCTTTTCCACAATCAAAATAGTGATGTTTTTTTCTTCAACGAACGGCTTTAATAACTTTGCGAGTTTGGGCGCCTCGAGTTCAAACGCGTTTTCCAATACCGCGAGTTTTGCCGTTTCAAAGATCGATTGCGTTTTTAAAAATTCGCCGAGCGATTCCAGTGCGGTCTTTTCCTCCAGGTCAAAAAGGCCGAGCCCGATCTCGGATCGCTTTTTGGAAAACTCCGCAATAATAGAACGTTTCTTTTGGGAGCGGCGATAATCGTCCTGCCCGTAGAGAAAAATGATCATGCCACTATTATATACTTCTACGCCTTCGGCGCTACTGCACTGGGATGGATAACCTCGCGCCGCGCCTTTGCTGCTTTCATAAACTCTTTAAACAACGGATGCGGCTTGAGCGGGCGCGACTTCAATTCCGGATGAAACTGCGTACCGAGAAAAAATGGATGCACCGTGCGCGGAAGTTCTGCCACCTCCATTAAGCGTCGCGAGGGCGACACGCCGGAGAACACGAGTCCGCCCTTTTCCAAACGTTTCACATAAACTGGATTTACCTCAAAGCGATGCCGGTGCCGCTCGGAAATCTTCGTCTTTCCATACGCCTTACTGGCAATCGTTCCCGCTGCGAGCACCGCAGGATATGCGCCAAGCCGCATTGATGCGCCGTACTTCTTTTCCGCCATCAATTTCTTCTGCTCCGGCAAAATATCGATAATTGGATACTTGGTCTTTGGATCGATCTCGGTCGTATTTGCGCCCTTGAACCCTAATACATTCCGCGCGAATTCCACCGTTGCCAGCTGCATGCCGTAGCAAAGCCCAAAGTATGGAATCTTGTTCTCGCGGCAGTACTGGATGGCCTTCAGCTTGCCTTCCACGCCGCGCGAACCGAATCCGCCCGGCACAATGATGCCGTCAAAGCCGTCGAGCTCTTTGAGCCCTTCCGCGCCTTTGCCGCCATCTTTTACATCCTCGAATTGGCCCGAGTCGAGCCACTTGATCTCCGGCTTTACGCCCCAGAACGCGGCGCTGTGCTTGAGCGATTCAATCACTGAAAGATACGAGTCGGCGAGAATAAATTTTCCGCTCGAGAAATATTTTCCAACAATGCCGATGCGCACCACGTCTTTTGCGTTATGGATCTTTTCCGCAAACGCGCGCCACTCCTTCATGTCCTTCGCAAGCGGCTTCATCGAAAGTTTTTCCAAAATCAAATTGCCGAGATTATCGTTTTCAAAATTGACGGGGATGTCATAGAGGCTCGAGACGTCCGGCGCGGAAATCACGTCTTCCTCACGCAAGCCGCAGTTGAACGCGATCTTTTCTTTGCGCTTGTCGTCCAGCGGATACTTCGCACGCGCCAAAATAATATCCGGCTGCAATCCGGTGCCGTTCAGCGCGCGCACCGCCTGCTGTGTTGGCTTGGTCTTCAGCTCGTTATCATCGCTCATGATCGGCAAGTGGCTCACGAGCACCACAAGCACATCCTTGGGATGCTTGAACTTCATCATGCGGATCGCCTCGATGAAAAGAATATTCTCGTATTCGCCCACCGTGCCACCAATTTCTGTGATCACCACATCCGCTTTTGCGAGTTCCGCCGCCGCATCGATGCGATCCATCACTTCAAGTGGGATGTGCGGCACAACGCTCACTGATTTTCCGCCGTAGCCCATGCTCCGCTCGCGATTAATGACTGTCTGATAGATGCTTCCCGTCGTCATATAATTCGCGCCGGAGAGGTCGCGATCTAAAAAGCGTTCGTAGTTGCCCATATCCTGATCGCACTCCGTGCCGTCGTCCAAAACAAAAACCTCACCGTGTTCGGTGGGGTTCATTGTTCCCGCGTCTACGTTCACATATGGGTCGATCTTGATGGATGTCACCTCGAGTCCGCGCGACTGCAAAATTTTTGCGATGGATGACGACGCGACGCCCTTACCGACACCCGACATTACTCCCCCGACGATGAAAATATATTTGTGATTGGGCTTGGGCGCGCTCATTTCGCCTACAAGTATATGCGAAACAGGAGTACAAGGGAAGAGCTAAAACAAATCCTCCGCGCCCACCTCGGTCTTCGGCACCAGATTCGGGTCGGTCGGCAACGCAAAGGAGATCGTGGTGCCGCGGTTGAGCTCGGATTCGGCCCAGATCTGGCCGCCGTGGGCGGTCACAATACCCTTGGCGATATAGAGTCCGAGGCCCGAGCCTTCGGTCTGGCGCTTGAGCGCATTGTCCGCGCGGTAGAATTTATTGAACAGCTTATCAATCGCCTCCGGCGGGATGCCGATGCCGGTATCCTTCACGCTCACCACCACGAACGGCTTATCCTGCATCTTATCCACCCTGACCGTTACTTCACCGTTCTCCACGTTGTAACGAATCGCGTTCTCGATAAGGTTTGTGACGGCGAGCGACAGCCGCTTGGAATCGATCGTCACGTGCGGAAGGGCTTCGGACGGGCGATCGAAATAGAGCTTGATTCCCGCCTTCTGTGCGGCAGGCAAAATATCCGATAATACTTTAGAGAGGAAATCGGAAATATCCGCATCCTCGAACTGGTATCCAAACTGCCCGTCTTCCATCTTTGCGATATCAAGAAGATCCTCGATGCGCTGGAGAAGACTCTGGCTTGCCCCGAGTGCATGATCGAGAATACTCTTATTGCTTTCGTCGAGTCCGGTAATGCCGGAAAGCGATTGCAGTGCCCAGCTGATGTCGGTCACCGGCCCGCGCAGCTGGTGGGATGCAACCGTGACGAACTCGCTCTTGGAGCGCAGCGCGAGCACCTGCGACGTCCGGTCGCGAATGATCTTCATGAACGCAAGCGGGTGGCCATTCTCATCCGTCACCGGCGCGGTCGTCACGCGAAACTCAAGCAATGGATCGGAAAACGAGATATCAACGATCTGTGGGTACTCGCCTTCTTTGGTGCGCGCGGCCACGCGCGGTGCGAGCGACGGAAAGACGACTTGGGTGAGCGTCCGCCATCCATCCCGCTCCACATCGCGCGGAGAAAAAGTATGGCCGACCACCGACTTTGCGTCCAGTTTAAATATGCGCTCGGCGGCGGGATTAAAGAATATCACCCGAAAATCGCTTTCATAAACAATCAGCCCATCATTAAGCTCTTCGAGAATGCTATTCAGCTCGCTACGCTCAACGCTCGTATCACGATCTTTTTTTGCCGATAGATAAATACCCATCGCAGAAAGCCCGACGATGATCAAAAATAAAACAACGTCGACGCATATCACCCATGATCCCAGCGCGCTGATGCCGGTACTGTTAAGGAGCACCAGCGCGACGATGACCGCAATGAGAGCCCAGATCAGCTGGAACTCCGGCCAAAACATGACCTCTTTGAATTTTGAGCTTTGATTCTTCAATGTCCCTCTATTATAGCATTCCCGCGGGGTATTTTTAAAAAAGCGGGGTCTGCGTATCGCTCGGCTTTGCTTTTATTTTTGGGCTCTTTTTTGCCTCGATCTTTTCCTCCCCTGCGGGCATCAGTATCCGCTTAAGTAACGTCGCAAATCCCATTTTTTCAAAATATTTTGCCGCAGCGTCGGTGCCTTCAAACGGCGCGAACTCGGCGATGGGCGGGATCTCGATCGGCGCATGCCGCTCGAGCGTCACGAGCATCTCCGAAAGCTCGGCCTCTTTTCTGAACGCGCCGAATCGGGCCGCAAGTTTCGGATCTTCGTCGATCCGTTGGTACATTTCCTTCACCGTCCCGAATTTTTTGATCAGCTCAAGCGCGGTCTTCGGCCCGACGCCGGGCACACCCTTGATGTTGTCCGACGAGTCGCCGACGAGCGCTTTGTAGTCCACCATCTGCTTCGGCGCAATGCCATATTTTTCGATCACTGCCGCCTCGTTATAGATCGTCGTATCGCTCACGCCTTTATTAAATGTCTGCACCACAAGCTTGTCCCCTTCCACCATCTGTAGTGTGTCGCGATCGCCCGTTAAAATGACCACCTGCACGTCCGGCAACGATTTGAATTTTTCCGCGAGCGTGGCGATCAGGTCGTCCGCTTCATAGCCCGCTTTTTCGAATGTCTTGATCCCGAACGCGGCGAATAAATTATGCGCCTCTATTAATTGCGAGATCAGCTCATCCGCCGTCGGCGGCCGCTGGGCTTTGTACTCCGCATATTTTTCGTCGCGAAACGTCGGCTCCGGCCGATCAAAAAGCGCGGCGGCATAATCCGGCCGCTCATCACGCCATAATTTTAATAATATACTCGCGAGGCCATAGATTGCGCCCGAAGGGTTCCCCTCCGGCGTCGTAAACGGCGGCAACGCATGGAATGACCGGTGGATGATTGAGTTGGCGTCGATGAGTAATAATTTTTTCATGTTATGTTCGCTTCGCTGGCTTCTTCTGCGCCAGGCGCATTACCGTGATCGTCCGCTCGTTTTCCTTCTTTCCATATTTGAATTTTATCCACACCGCATCCTTCGGCAAAAACTTCTTCGCCTGCTCCGGCCACTCGATCAACACAATATTGCCCGGCTCGTTAAGGATAACATCAAGTTCAAGCGCCGCCAGATGCTCCGGCTTTTTTAAGCGATATGCGTCGATGTGGAAAATATTTTTAAACTTTTCCCTGGCGCCACGCGCAGCGCCGCGAGCGCCGCCGAGCGCATGTCGCCGCATCAGCACGAAGGTCGGGCTTGTTGCGCGCTTTTTCGATCCCAACCCTTTTAAAAATCCTTGGGTAAAGGTGGTCTTCCCGGCGCCAAGATCACCCTGAAGCGCGAACACCGCCGAGTTGCTTTTTCCACTCGTAAGTTCCCGCGCAATATCATATCCCAGCTTTTTCGTTTCTCCCGAAGAAAAAGTTCGATAGGTTTCTATTTTTTTGGATGACATAGATAAAGAATAACAGAAAGAAGGATGCGGTGGCGAATATGAGCATAATAAACCCTACGGGCGAGAGTTGTGGCGAGAGCGGAACGCCAATCGGATAATTATTTACATGCACCGTCGTATCGATCGTCTTGTTCGCCACGCCGGGCGTGGGATAGACGAAGGCAAAGTGCGCGATTGACGCCGTACCATAATCCACGCGCGAGAAGCTCTTCCCCTCCGGCGCCACGCCGACAAAGCTCGCATGGTCCACCACCTGCCCATCCGAACCGTACAACCATAATGACCCATTGGTATTTTTTAAAGTCATCTTGTCTTGCTCGTGTTTCAACACTAAATAACCGCCGGGCGAAATACTATAGCCGCTTAGCGAAAATCTTTTCTTTGCGCCGTCGCCGAGGGTGTAACCGTCCAGACCTACCGGCGCGGCACCATTATTATAGAGCTCGATAAATTCTTGTGAACTATCAGGTCCAATGGGATTAGGAAACCATTCATTTATGTAAATCATGGATGAAACGATACTGCATGAAGATTAAAAATATCTAACGCCGATTAACTAGTGTTTTTATAAAAAAGTGGGCTCGCCAGAAAAAGGCAAGCCCACAGCAATCCAAAAGCTAGAGGGCGCTAAGCACGGGGTCGAAAGCACCATCTTCATACAGGCACTTAAACAGAAAATCGGCTACCTTTTCTGAATATATGCCGCGGGTGTTTTTCCATGTAAGAGGAACGTCCTCGGTTAGGCTGCTGTCATCGCGAAGACGTCTCTTTCGTAGGTTGATCACGAGCTGTTCAATGACGCGTTCGCGTGGAGGCACCGGCAAGGGATGTGTTGCAACCAGTGTATGGAATTGCCTCCAATCAATGCATGCTTGATACCATAGGTCCGGAGGATTGTCGTTCCAGGCGCGATAGACCTTTAGAAATTCCTCCAGAGATTTGCCTTGAGGTTGATCGCCAAAAGAAGGATAGCAATTCGAGGTCGAGTTAGAGAGAATTTTTAATATCTCCCCAGCTAGGCGGTCGCCGACCTCCCTCGGCTCTTCGCTGAAGTCGAATCCGTTTGATCGCAGGGCCACATAATGCTTTATGAGTGGCACGATACACCGCCCCGCCATCTTCTGGAGATATTCATCTCCATTAAGGAAATCGTTTTCCCTCTGGATTCGATTCAGGGTTGTTTCTCCCTCAATCTCGATGAAGCGCCCGTCTTTATAGTTCGTTTGATAGCGCTCAACAAGCTCGCGGCAACTTTCTTGAACGATATCCATGCGAAATTCGAGTTTGCTCATACGTCAGAGATCGAAGGAATGTTTGGCATCTACCGCACCTTCGTGCGGAGAATGTACCACCATCACTGGTCGATCAACCTTGAAGAATATGTGAGGGAATTCTGCTTCAGATTTTCCTCACCCGAATTGTTTGAAAACCCCATATATTACCTAACTAAATCATTATCGCTTGCGCCAATTGACTAGGGATGCCCCCGTAGACCCTCATTCTTTTCTATTTGGTTACTTCGGAGGGATATAACTCCCTGTTCTGGAAATTTTTATCGTAGGTAAAATAAGGGTTGGTTTTGTGTGACGCCTTATTCTCCGGCAGCATCATTGCCAACCGGATTAGGGAACCATTCGTTGATATAAAGCATTCTTATAAATTAATAGAAAGTGTCGCGCCATAATCCGAGGGCACTCGCCCGAGCCGTGCCCAAACACAGCCCGGGCGCGCCAGTGGACCCGGCGGGAGTCGAACCCAGCTTTTCCTGTTTGTCGAAAGCAGGATCTTACCACATAGATGACGGGCCCATGCCCACCGGCAAAAACAGCTTAACTAATAGCCCATTAAAACTATCTAAAATAACAAAAACAGCCCCACAAAGGAGCTGCTTTTGCGACAAACAGGTTGGACTCGCCATCTCGGCAAGACCCCGCTTCGCCTATCATCTTATTCTTCGTAAAATAAAAGTCAAAAACTTTTTAATGATTTTTTAATAACCCTAATGACTCTGAAGGGAAAGAGCGGGAGAATGTTTGAATAAAACCAATTTATCAACCCTTGATCAACATCGCCAAATCCGACCAGAATATCAGCACTATCGAAAGAAGACCTACTAAAATGCCGACAAATTCTATCCTCCCAATTTTTTCCTGATACCGTAATGCGCCGATTAAAATAGCAACGATCGCCGAGCCAACCGAAAATAATATGGCGCCACGTGCCAACCCTGAACCTTTACGAATGGATTCCAACCAAAAAATATTAGCGATGACATACCCAAGAAGCGCTAATGACCAATATATCCATGATCCGCTCAAAGAATATTCTTTAGAAAAAATATCCGCAACTGCTTCGAAGATAATAAGAAAGACTAAGGCTATGATCCACATTTCATAAGCTTAGCATGCCTCGCGGAGGGGACCGAATAAAAATAGGCTTCCTACAGCAACTCCTCGTATCCCTTTATCTTCAAGTGTCGATATGCCGCAGGCAACACGATACGCCCCGCGGAAGAGCGTTGAAGGAATCCTAAAGTCATTAAATACGGCTCATAAATATCCTCGATGGCGCCGCGATCCTGGGCGAGCGCTGCAGCAATGGTGTTGATGCCGACCGGGCCGCCATGGAACTTCTCAATGATTGTCATTAAAAGCTCGCGGTCCTGCGGCTCAAGGCCAACCTCATCGATCTCAAGCATTGCGAGCGTTTTGCGCGCCGCATCCTCGTCGATCACGCTCTCGCGATGCACTTCGGCAAAGTCACGCGCGCGGCGTAACAACCGATTTGCAACACGCGGCGTTCCGCGCGACGCGCGCGCGAGAATATCGATCGCCTCCGGCTTTGCCTCCACGCCCAAGATCGCCGCCGAGCGCTTTAAGATACTTTTAATATCGTCCGGGGTGTAATAACCAAGACGCAACGTTGCGCCAAACCGCGAGCGGAGTGGCTGAGAAAGCAAATTCTCGCGCGTCGTCGCCGCGATCAGCGTAAAAGGCGGAAGATCAAGCGAGAGCGTCCGCGCCGACGGTCCTTTGCCGACGACGAGATGTAACTTGCGCGCCTCCATCGCCGGATAGAGCACTTCTTCGATCATCGGATTGATGCGGTGCGCTTCGTCGATAAATAATATTTCGCCGGGCGTTAAGTTAGTGAGTACCGCGGCGAGGTCACCCGCCTTTTCGAGCGCGGGGCCGGAAGTGGTCTTGATCAAACCGCCAAGCTCGCGCGCGACGAGATACGCGAGCGTCGTCTTTCCTAATCCCGCAGGACCGGAAAATAAAAGATGGTCCGCGGACTCGCCGCGCTTCTTTGCGGCGCTTAAAATCGTCTTTAGGTTGTCCTTTATTTTTTCCTGGCCGATATATTCGTCCCACTCGGTGGGCCGGAGGGTGAGATCGATATTTGGATCTTCCTTATTTGGCAACGGGCTGACTGGCGGGGGTGTTTTTGGCATGGATGATGGATAATTTTGAGGTGGATTAGTGGGGGCTTGACAAATAATATTCTATATGCTAACATATCCCAGTGCCCAATAAATAAGGGCTGCTAGCAAGTTGACCGATGTTCATTGAAAGTAGCTGATTCAGATCTGGGGGCGGGAGTTATTTCTAAAAACTACAGGATGGACCGGTTTCGGCTGGTCCACTCCTTTGAGTAATTCTAGCCTCTTTTATCATTAGATAGAAGAGATCATTATCCTTTCGCGAGGAATTGCCCCCAGGTCTGAGTTTACTACTTTTAAATATACTACCGATTTCGAAAAATAAGCGTTCGCGCTTATTTTTTTATCTTTTTTTTATTAAAGAACTGGGCGAATATACGTTCACACTCACCACACCAAATCCCCCGTTGCGCTTATCACTTCTTCGAACGTCGTCCTTCCTTCGAGCACTTTCATTATTCCATCCTGCTGCATCGTGACCATCTCCTGCCGAGCCGCGACTTCGCGCAACGCAACCTCGGAGGCCTCTTTTAAAATAGTTTTTTCAAGATCGCCTCCCCCTTCTAAAAATTCAAACACACCCACGCGACCTTTATATCCGATGCCGTTGCACTTTTCGCAACCCACCGGCACGTAAATCTTGTACTCATCGTATGGCTTTTTATCCACCTTTGCCGGCAACGCGGCGAGGAATTTTGTGATCTTCTCCGCGGTCGCCGCATCCACGTCGGCCGCCTTCTTGCAATCCGGGCACAGCACGCGCACCAAGCGTTGCGCGATCACAAGCGAGAGCGCCGGGCCGATGCTCACGGCCTTCACGCCAAGATTGATCAAGCGCGGCACAGCGCCGACAGCATCATTTGTGTGGAGAGTGGACAACACTAAGTGCCCGGTCAACGCCGCCTCCAAAGCGATATCCGCAGTCTCCAGATCGCGCACCTCGCCAACCAGGATCACATCCGGATCCTGGCGCACGATGGCGCGTAATCCGTTGCCAAAGGTATATCCCGCCTCGTCGTCGATCTGCGTCTGCTCCACGCCCTCGATACGATATTCGATCGGATCCTCGAGCGTGATGATCTTCATCGTCGGATCGTTCATCGTGCGTAAAAACGCATAGAGCGTGGTCGTCTTTCCCGAACCAGTAGGGCCGGTGTTCAAGATCAGCCCATTTGGCTGAGCGATCTTCTTCATGACGAGTGCAAGATTGTCGGCGCGAAGGCCGAGCTGGGGCAGTGTCACCATCGTTGCCGATGGATCAAGAATACGCATCACGATCGTTTCACCGAACTCGGCGGGGATGACGGATACGCGCATCTCAATATCTTTGCCGCCAAGGCCGATCGTGAACCGGCCATCCTGCGCCGCATCGCGCACGTTCAGCTTCATCTCGGAAAGCAGCTTGATGCGCGACACGAACGTGCGATAGGTATCGAGCGGGATGTCGTCAAAAATATCGTGGAGTAATCCGTCGATGCGGAAGCGAAGCTTTGCTTTTTTCTCCCCCGCTTCAGTGTGAATGTCCGACGCGCGCAATCCCATCGCGCCCGCCAAAATTATTTCAATGAGCGCGACCGGCGACACGTTCGCGAGCGGGAGCGTGGAGATCTCTTTGTGCACGGCGTCAATCGTTGTAAGCCGCGACCGCAGGGCATCGATCCGCTCTTTTGTTATCTGCACCTTCCCCGTGATCGTTTCCGCTACCGGTTTTATAAACTGATAAAAATGCCACGCCGCTTCCATACTGGACGGCGAAACGACAACCACCTTCACCTCGTATTTTTTTTCTTGTAATCCCTCAACCGCTTTTTTCGTGGCAGGAAATTCGGGATTGATCGTCGCAAGCGCAACCCTATTGGATTTGATCTCAATCGCCGCGATCTTGGCATCCCTTGCCTCGGCCTCAGGGATGATCCGCACTGCATCAAGCGATACCGGAATCTTAGCCAGGTCCACATAAGAAAGCCCAAGCTTCTCCGCAAGCCGCTCGGCGGCGCGCTCTTCGCCATCGCGGTGAAGCTTCGCCAGTTTCTCCTTAAGGTCGTTTTGAGGTGCGTCGAGCATTGCTATGATGATACCGCCTTAAAAGCCGCCGCTCAAGCTGGTTTTCATAGGTTTTTAATAGGGATTGACACATTACTTACTATAGTGGTATAATATCCACAGAACCACGCAGTTAAATATGAACATGGCAGCGCTATCTGGCGCGGAGAAGGGACTATGAAAATCAGAATGTTTGCAATGGCGATACTAATCGCTCTTCTGCCATTCGCGGCAGAAGCACAGCACGGCGGTGGCGGATCACACGGTGGGTCATCGTCTGGGTCTACTAGTAGTGGATCACGCGGTGGATCCTCATCCAGCGGCACAGCACGAAGCACTAATTCCGGTGGCTCGCGCAGCAACTCCAATAACACGACGCGCGCAACGCGGAATAACCAAGCTGGCGGAAAGTCTACTTTCCAAAAGCAACGGTCGTCCGGCAATGACAACAACCAGAACCACTCCACCAACATTCACAACACCCGCCCGGTCAACGCTTGGGGTACCACAACCCAAAGAGAAGCCATCGGCGCTCGGGTCCCGGCACAACACGAACACATTGCCGTCGGCGAATACCACCATCGGGGATTTTGGCCTGGCGGATTGTTCTGGGGAATATTTTATGCCCCGGGCTGGTACTACTCCGTTGGCTTCGCTCCAGCGTTCTGGTATTACGGACCGATGGGGTACGGCTACCAATACAACATTGGCGAACCCTCTGATCTGTCGGGCATCAAGTTCGACCTCGACCAAATTCCAAAAGATGAGCGGAAGGTGGTAGAGAACGGAAATATTCTCGTCGATGGAGACGAAGCCACCAACGGCCGGGTGAAAAACTTTTCCGGCATGGGCAATAAGAAGATATTACTCCTTGGGCCCGGAGATCACGACATCACGGTCAAGATCAAAGGCGGCCAGGAAATCTCTATGTCGGCCGTGGTCCAACCAGGACACGTGACGCATGTCGCGCTGAGTTTTGACCGAGAACGCACAGAGAGCAAGCAACCCCCCGATTCGTCATTGTCTACGATCGGAACAAATCCCCTTGCTCCGGCGCCAACCGATTCGCCAAAAAATTAGTTTTAACTGCTTTTCTATTCCATTCCGCCCGCACGATTCAACCAGGTTGTGCGGGCTTTTTTTTGCCCGCACACGGCGATATAATGCGAGGGATATACAACATTATGTCAGGACACTCACATTGGGCGGGAATAAAACATAAAAAAGAGATCACCGATAAAAAGCGGGCGAAGATATTTTCGAAGTCACTCAAGCTGATATCCGCGGCGGCGCACGGCGAGCCGAACCCGGACTTTAATCCCCGACTCCGCACCGCAGTCGCAAAGGCGCGCGAAGCGGGCGTGCCGGCGGATACGATCAATCGCGCGATCAAGCGCGCGTCCGACCCATCGGAAAAATTGGAGGATTTATTATACGAAGCGTATGGCCCGGCGGGCGCAGCAATCCTCATCACCGCCCTCAGCGACAATCGCAATCGCACGGTGCAGGAAATAAAAACGATCCTGCGCGACAACAACGGCAAGTGGGCAGAGTCCGGAAGTGTGCAATGGGCGTTTGAGCTGATAGAAGGAGAGGAACGGGATTGGAGCGCAAAATTTCCACAGGACATCGCCGACGATACGGAGAAAGAAAAGCTTGTGGAACTTCTTGAGGCCATAGAGGACAACGATGACGTCCAGAGTGTCTACACAAATATTAATTTTTAATGATAATTTTATGATCGCGCTCGGCATTGACCCGGGAAGCCGGCGGATAGGATATGGCGTCGTAAGGTGCGACGGCCCAGTGATAGTCTTCGTCGCGGCGGGAATTTTAGAGATAAAGACCACAGACGACATATCCGCGCTTGAGGAAACTAAAAAAGGCATCGATGCACTTATTAAAAAACACAAGCCGGATGTGATGGCGATCGAAAAGCTGTTCTTTGCAAAGAACACCAAGACCGCGCTCGCGGTGGCGCAGGCGCGCGGCGTCATCCTCCTTGCAACAAAAGAGCGCGGTATTCGTATAAAGGAGTACACTCCGAATGAAGTAAAATCCGGCGTGGCGGGATACGGCTTTGCGGATAAGAAGGCGGTACTCAAGATGGTCCGCCTCATCTTGAATAAAAAAGATCTGGCGGTGATCGATGACGCGAGCGATGCGCTCGCACTTGCCATTTTATCCACAGGCGACCGAAGCCTTGACAGTACGCGATGATACAATATACTGGTTGAAAAATAAAAAGGTCGTTTAACTATTTGTAACTATGGTGACTGAATTATTCCCATTGCAACTCGCCTTCCGCGGATTGAGCGATGAAGAAGGTGACGAGGTTGAAACCAACAGCCCCGACACCGACCTCGACGACGACCTGGATGAAGATGAAGACGATAATGCTACTCCCGCGACCGACAACGATGACGTGGCGGATCCAGTAGAGTAACAACGCAAACAGGCAGTCATATCCGCCCTCCGGCAAATGTTCGGCGAATATGACTGCCTGTTTTTTATTTCAATACAGCCTGAATACAAGAAAAAGAGGAAAAGAGGTAAAATAAGAGGGCGTTCTTTTTTATGAAAAGTGAATTAAAACAGCCTATTCGTTCCAAAAAAAAGCGATATATAAAGATCCTGCAGATAACCGGGATTGTCATCGCAACACTGTTGATAGGGCTTTGCCTCGTCGTACTTTATTTTGCAAAGACCGTTCCTTCCATCCAAGAGATCGGCAGTCAGCAGATCAGCCAATCCACAAAGATATACGACCGCACCGGCACCGTTCTTTTGTATGACGTGGACAACGGCGATCACCGCACGCTCGTACCATTCGATCAGATCCCGCAAAGCGTCAAAGATGCGACAATCGCCATCGAGGATCAAAATTTTTATAATGAGCCGGCGTTTGATATCAAAGGGATTTTCCGGGCACTCTTTGTGGATATCACCACACACTCCTTTGCGGAAGGCGGATCGACGATCACCCAACAACTTGCGCGCACCGCGTTCCTTACGCTCAATCAGACGGTTTCACGCAAAATCCGCGAATTCATCCTCGCGGTCAAGCTAAATGAATATTATTCAAAGGATCAGATCCTCGCGCTCTATTTAAACGAAGTTCCTTACGGCCCGAATATCTCGGGCGTCGGCGAGGCGGCCCAAGACTACTTTGGTGTGCCGGTGAGCCAGCTCAATATCGCGCAAAGCGCCGTACTCGCGGCACTCCCGCAGGCGCCGACATATTATTACCCGTATGGCACCCATGTGAGCGAATTGCTGCAGCGCCAGCAGTTGGTACTCCAACAGATGTATAGCACGGACAAGATCACAAAAGCCCAGCTTACCGCAGCACAAAACTTTAAGATCGTATTCCAGCCACAGACCGCAAACGGTTCGGGAATCCGCGCACCGCACTTTGTGATGGCAGTAGAAAACTATCTTGTGCAAAAATATGGCGAAAACGAAGTTGATAATGGCGGCCTTAAAGTGATCACCACGCTCAACTGGACACTCCAACAACAGGCCGAAGCGGCGGTCACTGCGGGCGTTGCGCGCAACACACAACTCTATCAGGCGACGAACGCCGCACTGGTGGCGCAAGACCCTACCACAGGGCAAATTCTCGCGCTCGTTGGCTCTGCAAATTACTTCGACACCGCGAATGACGGCAACTTCGACGTGGCAACACAGGGCCTTCGCCAACCGGGATCATCGCTTAAGCCGTTCGTCTACATGACCGCCTTCCAAATGGGCTATACGCCGGACACGATACTATTCGACGTACCGACGGAGTTCAGCACCGACGCCGAATGCCCCGCAGTCCCTAATTTCAATTCAACCGATAAGAATTGTTTCCATCCGCAGGATTTTGAAGGTACATTCGCGGGGCCGCTCAGCATCCGCGACGCGCTCGCGCAATCGGTGAATGTGCCGGCGGTAAAAGCGCTCTATCTTGTGGGCGAGCAAAACGCGATCCAGAACGCCTATAACTTTGGCCTTACAACACTCACCGACCCGGCGCAATACGGCCTCTCGCTCGTCCTTGGTGGCGGCGCGGTGCATCTCATTGATCTCACCGAGGCCTATTCCGTCCTCTCACAGCAAGGCGTAAAGCACGCGCAGACGATGGTTCTCTCCGTGACCGACGCAAATGGTAATACGTTGGAGTCTTATCAAGATCAAACCTCACAGGTGGCGGACGCGCAATCAGTGAATTTAGTGAACGACATCCTCTCCGACGCCGCAGCGCGTGCGCCGCTTATGGGCGGAAGCCAAGGGCTTACCGTCTTCCCCGGCTATGACGTAGCGCTCAAGACTGGAACTTCAAATAACTATACCGATGCATGGTCAATGGGATACACGCCTTCGCTCGTCGTCGGCGTCTGGGCGGGAAATAACAACGATACGCCGATGCAGAAGGCAGGATCGAGTATTCTTGCGGCAGTCCCAATGTGGAGCGCTTTCATGACTCAGGCGCTCCCCGAGGTGCCGAACACAACCTTCACGCCACCCGGGCCGACGAACGCTACAAAGCCGGTGCTCGCGGGGCAGTCTGTCATCGACGGGCAAGTGCACGACATCCTCTACTATATCGATAAAAGTGATCCGACCGGTCCTGATCCGACAAATCCAGCGATAGATCCTGAATATAATAACTGGGAGACAGGAGTGGAAAATTGGGCGCGCGCGAACGGGTACGGGATTTAATAGATAACAACGATTACTACGGTTTTAAGATCGGCCTCAAAACATAGAAATACGAGGTATCACTCACTGCACGGATAAGCGCCGGCCCTGCGTCTTCCTGGAGGCCTAGAAAGACCTCTGCGGCCTTGATGCCCTTCATTGGATCGGAAAGATAGCGCCAGTTGAAAAACACTTCCGGAATGTCGCCTTTTATCTTTGCCGGGAGGATATTATTATTCTCGCCAAGTGCCTGATCTGCAGAGCTGATCTCAATCGCTTTTTTATTCTGATGAATTTTTATCCTTACCTCGCTGTTCTTCTGCCCAAACACGCCGGCGAGTTTAATCGCATTTAAAAACTCATCCCGCTCCACAATAATCTCAGCGGCAAATTCTTTTGGCACAATCGCGGAATAATCCGGAAAGCTCCCTTCCACCAATCGCGAGATCATCTCGGTCTGATCACTCTTAAACAGCACCTGGTTCTCGTCCTGATAGATCCTCACCACCTCGTCGTCACGCATGATCCGCGCAACCTCCAGGCTTGTGCGTAACGGAACGAGCATCTTGAAGGATTCTTTCTTTTTTACTGCAAGCATGTTTGATGGAATGGATCGCTCGGCGAGGCGGAACCCATCCGTGGATGCGAGCACTAAGCTTTCGATTAAAAAATTAAATAACACACTATTGAGTTCTGGGCGTAAATCGGAATATTGCGAAGCCACCGTAACTTGTTGGATTGCTTCCTTAAGAAATGCGCTTTTAATCTCAATATAATTCTCAGTATTTTTTATTTTTGGCGTAATAGGAAAATCTTCCGGTGACATCCCGTTTATCACCGCGCTATAATTATCCGTCGCAATCTCAAGATTATTCTCTTTCTTCTCAAAATTCAGCCGATCGCTTTGAATATTCCCAATAAGGCTAGAAAAAAGCGCCAATGGCACGGTTATCTTTCCATCCTCAATCACCTTCCCTGCCACGCGGTGGGTTATTGCGATCTCAAGATTGGTTGCGGTAAATGTGATGGTGTTATTCTCCGCCTCAATGAGGATGTTTTTTAAGATTGGTAAGTTGGTGTTTTCTCCAACCGCTTTCTCAATCACGGAAACCGCATCTTTGATGTTTGAACGAATCGCGATAAATTTCATCTCTCTTAATTATAATTTATATATAAATACTTTTTATGATTATTGCTATTAGTGAGGGGTGTTTCTGGGGATAAAATAAATTTATTTAATATCTATCTATCCTAAATAAAATTTCGTGTGGGGATAAGTAAAGGATTAACTCTTATAAATAATATCCTTTATAGTTAATATCTTTTGATTAAGTGCCGGGTTTCTGTTGATCTCGTTGTTGATTTTTTCGTAGGAGTGGATGGCGGTGGTGTGATCTCTCCCCAGCTTTTCACCAATATACGGATAGGAAAGGTCTGAGATATCCCGAAGAAGATAGATAGCAATCTGGCGTGGCTCTACCACCTCTTTCCTACGATTATGGCTTACGAGATCTTCCACGGCGATATTAAAGAACTCCGCAACCGCCTTTAATATCTGGGCGTCACTGACACGCTTAGAAAGGTTTTGAGTCGCCTTTTCTATTATTTCTTCTGCTGCCTTCACGCTGATCTCCGTCTGCTTCCGTTCCTCGTAAAATATGATCTTTTTAAGAACCCCCTCGAGTTCGCGGATGTTCTTTCGGAGCCGTTTTGCGATCAAATCGATCACCTGGTCGGAAAGCTGGCGATTCATTTCTTGGAGTTTACTGCGGATGATCGCCACACGCATCTCATATTCGGGGTAAGACACATCTGCGATGAGGCCGCCCTCAAAACGCGACCTGAGGCGTTCCTCAAGGGTTGGCAGGGACTGTGGTGGCCGGTCGGACGAGATGATAATCTGTTTATTATTCTCGTAGAGCGCGTTGAAGGTATGGAAAAACTCCTCTTCGGTCTTTTCCTTACCGCCGATGAATTGGATATCGTCGATGATCAACACATCAACATCGCGATATTTCTTTTTTATGCTTTCAATGCGGTCATTGCGAAGTCCCCACACGATGTCGCGCGTGAATTGTTCCGACGAAACATATTTTGTTTTAATCTTCCCTTTATGTTTCGCCGTGAGTTCGTTGCCAATCGCCTGTATAAGATGGGTTTTCCCAAGGCCGACGCCGCCATAGATGAAGAATGGGTTGTATTTCGTGCCAGGGGCTTCTACGATCGCGTTTGCGGCGGCGAACGCAAGCTCATTTGATGGGCCAACGACAAATGAAGAGAGAGTATATTTAGGATTCAGCCCTGTCTCAGGATCGGTTTTACTGAAATCGAGCTCTGCGCCGCTATTTTGAACATCTTTTACATCAGAAGCGGGCTTACTGAGGGGAACATGCTTATTCCCCACGACGAATTCGATCTTTTTGACCGACGTGTCCATATTACGGACGATGCCGATGATATTTTTCTGATATTTTTCCTCCACCCACGTCTTTGCAAAGTTGCTTTGGAGCGCGACAAACAACGTATCATCTTTTTTGTCGATCGGCCGACTATTTTTTAGCCACGTCGCAAAGTGCGCCTTCGTCAGTTGAACCTCCATCTCTCCCAACGTCGACTGCCACATTTGTTCAAGGTCCATTATTAAAAAATAATTAAGTTTGTGGATTCATTATTATCTCTTCCCACCAACAAGTCAAAGAGTAAAAAAATCAAAAAAGGTATCTTCCTGTGGATTACATGGGGAGAGCTTTTAAGAGACCTTGGGGCGGTAAAATATTATTTTGCTTTTTAGAAATGATGTGGTATTATCGAGGGAATGTCGTTCACATACAATCCAAAGAAAAAGAAGCGCAAAACCACTCATGGTTTTTTGGTACGCCAGGCCACTCCTACGGGCCGTCGCGTCCTTTCTCGCCGCAGGGCAAAGGGAAGGAAGAAACTCGCCGTTTAAAGGGCTTTTAAAGCCATTATGGCCATCAAAACAACGCGCCTTCCTTCGGACCAGTTCCGCGCGGGGGGGTATAAAACGCTTTCGACGCCGTTTTTTCTTTTAAAGACAAAGAAATATGCCGGCGACCGTGCGAGGATTGGGGTTGTGGTAGGGGTTTCCGTCCATAAATCCGCGGTAAAGAGGAATTTTTTTAAAAGGCAGGCGCTCGCAGCACTTGCGCCCCGCGCAACGGCGGGAAGTGATATCCTTATGATAGTTCTGCCGGGCGCGAATCGCATCACAAAAAAGCAATTAAAAGAAGAGTTTATTAAAGCGCTGGCCAAAACCCAATTATAAATAAAAAATCATGGTATATCTCTATCAGCAGATATTTTACCGGCCGATCCTCAATCTCCTTATTTTTTTCTATAACACGATAGGGTACCATGACCTCGGCATCGCGATCATTCTTGTTACGCTTTTTATCCGCCTCGTTCTCTATCCGTTCTTTCATACCGGAGCAAAGCAGCAAATGCTCATGCAGCGCATCCAGCCAAAGATAAAAGATATTCAGGCAAAACATAAAGAAGATCGCGACGCGCAGGCAAAGGCTTTGATGGAATTATATAAAGAGCACGGCGTGAATCCGTTCTCCGGGATGTTGTTGCTTATTATACAGATCCCAATCCTGCTTACCTTCTATTGGGTGATCCGCTCCGGCATCGGCACTGCGCAGATCACGGGGCTGTATTCATTTGTTATGGTGCCGCAGCACATCAACACGATATTTTTAGGATTCATCAATCTTGCTAATCCTAATTTTATTCTCATTCTCGCCGCAGCGCTCGCGCAATATTTTCAAGCGAAGCTCGCCATCTATCGATCCCCTACCAACACGGGAACGCTTTCGCAGGCGGAAAAGATCGCGCGCCAGATGGTGTTCGTCGG
>Ga0302319_10001117_pt1 | contig 60124 bp, 50 predicted proteins | sample Bog_T0_2_FD_203319 | JGI IMG/M metagenome (GOLD analysis project Ga0302319, IMG submission 203319) | Peat permafrost microbial communities from Stordalen Mire near Abisko, Sweden - Bog_T0_2 | ecosystem: Environmental > Terrestrial > Soil > Wetlands > Peat | place: Sweden: Abisko, Stordalen Mire...
TAGCAAGAGAGGGACGGCGGCCGATCTTGCGATCAGGCTCAACTCACGCTGGCCTAGGGTGGGAACGGCCTCTCCGCCGAAACGCAACATCGTTACGCCTCTGAACGCAACATACAAGGGTGGGAGATCTCGAACCCCATTCCGCCAGCCGTATGCTCCCACCTACAACGCCCGCCCCGCCGATAGCCCCAAAGTCGTATGGGCAACCACGCGTGCAACCACCAATAATTCATCATGGTTGAACTGTCCATTTTGCAACCAGCCCCAGGAGTCATCGCATGATCAACGGAAAGCGCATTGCGGTTGTGATGCCCGCCTACAACGCCGAAAAGACGCTGGAGAAGACGGTTGGCGAACTCTCCGACGTGGTGGACATCAAGATCCTTGTCGACGACTCCAGCTCCGACCAAACAGCCGCGCTCTCGCGCAGCCTTGGTGTGCAGACCTTCGTTCACGACTCCAACTACGGCTACGGCCGCAACCAGCAGACCTGCTATCGCGAAGCCCTCGCTGCCGGCGCGGACATCGTGGTCATGGTCCACGCCGACTACCAGTACACGCCCCTGCTGGTGCCCGCCATGGCCGGCATGATTTCGAGCGGCGTCTACGACATGGTGCTCGCCTCCCGCATCCTAGGCAACGGCGCGCTCAAGGGCGGCATGCCGCTCTACAAGTTCGTCTTCAACCGCATGCTGACTGCATTTCAGAATCTCTTCCTCGGCGCCAAGCTCTCGGAATATCACACCGGCTTCCGCGCCTTCTCGCGCGAACTGCTGGAGAAGCTGCCGCTGCTTGAAAACTCCGACGACTTCGTCTTCGACAACCAGATGATTGCGCAGGCAGTGATGTTCGGCTTCAATATCGGCGAAATCTCCTGCCCCACCAAGTACTTTGAAGAAGCCTCCAGCATCAACTTCAAGCGCAGCGTCGAGTACGGCCTGGGCGTGCTCGCCACCACCGTTCGCTTCGTTGCCCACAAGGCGGGAATCATTCAATCGCCGGCCTTCGGCGTGCGCGGCAGAAAAATCACACAGCAGTACTATAGTCACGTCCCGCAAGGCTCCTAGGCCTCTTCGCTTTTGTGGTTCACTGCAGGCCATTCGGAGTAAAATCCGATGGCGCCGCTGCCCGCCTGCGCCTGACAATAACTGTTAGCGATCCGGCGGCGTGCTCTTGTGCTTGTCTCCGAAGTATGGTGGAAAAACAGAGATGTCATCCTGAGCAAAGCGCGGCGGAGTCGAAAGCCTGCCCTGAGCGTAGTCGAAGGGGACCTGAGGTTGGGGTGGAGCTCAAATGCCACTCAGGAGCTTGTGAAACGAGAAACCGGCCGCATCGACAAGGAAGAGGGGGATGCACGTGCATCCGGACACAACCACCGCACCGCGCGCCACTGGCTCCCGTTGGCCGGAGTGGTGCACGCTCGCGCTCTATGCGGCCCTGGTCGCCTTAGCCATCCCCTATCACGAGCCCTGGGCCGATGAAGCGCAGGCATGGCAACTGGCGCGCAACCTCCCGCTGGCCGGCCTTTTCCGCACCTACATCCGCTTGGAAGCCTCGCCCGGCCTATGGCATTTCTTTCTCTGGATTCTAATCCAACTGCACGTCAGCTACGCGGGCATGCACTGGATCTGCGGAGCCATCGCTGCCAGCGCCACGGCGATCCTTGTCTTCAAAGCTCCCTTCCCTAGCTATCTGAAACTCTCGCTGCCTTTCACCTTCTTCCTGCTCTACCAATACGCCGTGGTGGCGCGCAACTACGTGCTCGCGCCCCTGCTGTTCTTTCTCATCGCGCTGGCTTGGAAGAAGAATCCCGCACTGGTTGCTGTGCTGCTCGGCCTGCTGGCCAACGTAGCGCTGCATGCCGCGGCCATCTCCGGCGGCCTGGCGATCGCCTATCTCATCGATCGGATCCGCGGCGGCTCACTTAAAGACCCCACCCGCCGCCGTCAGTTGCTGCTGTTCTCCATCGTTCTGCTCTTCTTCTTTGCCTTTGCGCTTTGGACTGCCTGGCCGCCCAAGGAGCTCTCCCAGCATGTCGCAATCATCCGCGGAGAAACAGTGACTGTTTTTGCCTGGGTAACCGTTGCCCTGTTGTGGGGAATCTGGCATCCGTGGGAGCTTTCCATCGTCTTCTGGATTGCGATTGCCGCGTGTCTTTATTCCCGGCACTGTCTTTACTATCTTTTGCCGGTGGTGTTCTTCGTAGGCTTCTCGGCCATCGCCCACTGCAGTCTATGGCATGTCGGCCTTCTCATTCCGCTGTTGATCGCCATCCTGTGGATCTCCTGGCCCGCTCCGGGCGTCAAGACCGGCCGCCCTGAAGCGGCCGGCCGCATCGCCATGGTCGTCCTCGCGGCAACCCAGATTTGCTGGGCCGCCTATGCTATCCACTTCGACCACTACCAGCTCTTCTCTCCCGATGTCGCGGCTGCTCAGTATCTCAAGCCCTTTGTCCAGCACGGTGACGCCATCGCCGTCACCTATTGGGACGATCCCGTCGGCCACGCATTCAAATCGGTTGGGATTCTGCCCTATTACGACCGCAACATCTTCGTCAATTTGCCCGATCCTTACTGGTCGTGGGCCAACAATGACCCTGCTGAAAGCCGCTTCAATGCCATCCTGCCGTCTCATCCGCCCATCGTGCTTGTGGAGATTAAAAACACCGGCGCTGTCGATGCGAAGAGATTAGACAATCTCCGCTTTCAATCGTTGCTCAGCGCCGGCTACAAATATGACGAGAGCTTCTGTGGCTCCATGCCGGAGATGATGGGCGAGCGCCGCTCCTACTGTCACGTCTTCTTCAAGTATCCCGGCGTCTCGTCCGCTCCAGCTCAGGCGGGCCGCTAGCGTATGGTCACACCTGCCGCGGATACCGGCCCCTCCATGATTCTGATCGAAGGCAGCCTCACGGCCATCGCCTTCGCGGTCGCATTTGCTTTGCCGCGGCTCGGCTCACGCTGGTTCGCGCCCATCGAACGTGCTTTTTGCCGGCTCGCTGCAAGAAGGCGCCTCTCCGTCTACGCAGTCGGTGCAACCGCATTGCTGCTACGGCTTGCCATTCTTCCCTTCTGCCCCATCCCCCTGCCCTTTGTGCAAGACGACTTCAGCTTCCTGCTCGCCGCCAACACCTTCGCTCTCGGCCGCCTCACCAATCCCACACCCGCGATGTGGGTCCACTTTGAAAGCATCCAGATCACGCTCCAGCCCACCTACATGTCCATGTACTTTCCCGCACAGGGACTCATTCTCGCCGCCGGCAAAGTGCTCTTCGGCCAACCGTGGTTCGGGCTGCTGTTGATCAACGCGCTCATGTGCGCCGCCTTCTGCTGGATGCTGCAAGCTTGGCTCCCGCCGCGCTGGGCGCTGCTCGGCGGAGCGATCGCCATCCTGCGCATCGGCCTGTTCAGTTATTGGATCAACACTTACTCCGGCGGCGGCTCCGTCGCTGCTCTCGGCGCGGCGCTGCTGCTGGGTGGCCTGCCTCGCTTCATCCGTTACATGCGCCATCGCGACGGACTGCTGATGGCCATCGGTGTCAGCCTGCTCGCTCTCAGCCGTCCCTATGAAGGCCTGCTGCTCTGCGTGCTCGCCGCCGTGCTCGTGGCGCGCTGGCTGTTCTTCGGCAAGCGCAGGCCGTCCATTGCACTTGTGCTTCGCCGCACCGCGCTGCCGCTCGCGATCGTTCTCGCAGCTGTTGCCTGGCTCGGCTACTACGACTACCGCGCCTTCGGGAACCCGCGCACGTTGCCCTACACCGTCGACCGCGCCGAGTACGCCGCTGCACCCTACTACATCTGGCAATCCCCGCGCCCGCTGCCCATCTATCGCCACCAGGTCATTCGCGACTTCTACGTGCACGAAGAGCTCGGCTCCGCCATGCACCTACGCACGCCCGGCGGATTCATCGCCGAGACATTCCTCTTCAAGCCCCTGCGCCTGTTTCTTTTCTTCGCCGGCTTCGCGCTGCTTCCGCCGCTCATCATGTTGCGCCGCGCCGCACTCGATCGCCGCATCCGCTTCCTGGTCATCTCGATCGCGGTCGTTTACTGCGCCGTGATTGTGGAAACGTGGCTCATCCCCCATTACTTTGCCGCCATCACGCCAGCGTTCTATGCGCTGGGCCTGCAGATGATGCGCCACCTGCGTCAATGGAAGCCCAGTGGACAACCCGTCGGGACAACGATTCAGCGCTTCATGGTAACCATCTGCATCGCTCTCGCCGCGCTGCGCCTGGTCGCCGAGCCGCTTCATATCGGCCTCGCCACGTGGCCCAGCGGCTCGTGGGCCTCCACCTGGCACGGCCCCGGCCGCATGGGCCTTCCCCGAAAGCATATCGAAGACGAACTCAATCAGTTGCCCGGCAACCAGCTCATTCTCGTCCGCTACTCACCCAATCACAGCTCGCTCGATGAGTGGGTCTACAACGCCCCCGACATCGATCGCGCCAAAATCATCTGGGCGCGCGAAATGGATGAAGCCAACAATCGGCAGCTGATGAACTACTACAAGGGCCGCAAAGTCTGGCTCGTCCAGCCGGACGACGACCCTGTGAGCCTGGCTCCCTATCCGGCCCGATAAAGATTCAGCGTTGGAGGGCACGGACTTTAGCGCTGAAGTGGACGGGCCTGAGTTTTGAAGGGTACGGGCTTCAGCCCGTGCATCGAGGGTCACACGTTGAATGCGGGCTTCAGCACCCGAGGGATTACAAACCGCATAAGCAGAACTCTCTCAGAATTCTACGCAATCCCCAGAATCTTGTGCGTCTGCAAGCTCAATCGCCACTGCGGATGTTCCATGCAATACTCGACCGCGAGCTTTGTATTCACGCCGCGATCCGGCCCATCCATCGGCTGCAAGAAGAAGTTGCGGAATCCGAGCCCGACAAACTCGCCTGGATCGAAGCCCGTCTGTGGGTACACCAGCTTCAACTCGTCCCCGCTCAACTGCACCAGTTGCGCTCCTGCCTTGGGGCTCACGCACAGCCAGTCCACGCCCGACGGCGCAGCAACTGTACCGTTCGTCTCGACGGCAATCTCAAAATCGCGCGCATGCAGCGCGGCGATCAGGCGCTCATCCAGTTGCAGCAAAGGCTCACCGCCGGTGCACACCACAAATCGCTCCACGCGCCGCTCGCCACCGGGCCAAGCTTGCTCCACAGCCGCGGCCAGCGTATCCGCGGACTCAAACTTCCCCCCGCTCACTCCATCCGTACCAAAGAAATCCGTATCGCAAAACCTGCACACTGCTGCGGTTCGATCCGTCTCGCGGCCCGACCACAGATTGCAGCCCGAGAAACGGCAGAACACCGCCGCACGGCCCGCCTGCGCTCCCTCGCCCTGCAAGGTGTAAAAGATTTCCTTCACAGCGTAGCTCATCGCGAACAACCCAATCCGCAGAGGCCAATTGGGTGCCGAACGGAAGCGGCTTGACGCTCGCAAAAAAGCTGGCTGCCCCATCCTTTCGCCGTCTTTTTGGCGAAAGGGTGGGAAACCATCAACCTAAACAGTCCTTCACTCATACTGAACTCCGATCTGCGCCCCGATACTTCAGCGGATCGTCAATCCCATTCTCGCGAAAACCCTTCCGACGCAGCAAACACGAGTCGCACTCCCCGCACGGCTCTCCGCTCGCCGACGGATCGTAGCAACTGCTCGTCAACCCATAATCCACGCCAAGTTCGATCCCCGTGCGAACAATCTCCGCCTTCGAAAACGCAATGAGCGGCGTGTGAATCTTGAGCGCTTGACGGCCTTCCACGCCGGCCTTTGTCGCCAGATTGGCCATCGTTTCAAATGACGCAATAAACTCTGGCCGGCAATCCGGGTAGCCCGAGTAATCCAGCGCATTCACACCGATAAAAATATCGCTCGACTCCAGCACCTCCGCCCAAGCCAGCGCAAACGAGAGAAAGATCGTGTTGCGCGCCGGAACATAGGTGATCGGAATCCCATGCGCCATGTCCTCCGTCGAGCGCCCCTTCGGCACGTCGATCTCATCCGTCAACGCCGACCCGCCAAAGATGCGCAAATCGATCTGCGCCACGCGATGCCTCGCGACGCCGATTGAAGCAGCGATCCGTGCCGCTGCCTCCAACTCCCAAACGTGCCGCTGCCCATAAGAAAACGACAGCGCATACAGTTCATACCCTAGCCCGCGCGCAATCGCAAGCACCGTGGCCGAATCCAGGCCTCCGCTTAGCAGTACCACCGCTCGCTTTTGATCCCCTACCATTGTCCAACCGATCCCAATCCCCTGTTCAACCAGGTCACTGCGATTTGTGGAGAAGCTCCGACACTACCCAAGCGCCATCGAGAACAATCCATATTTTGAGAGTGCGCGGCCAGCTCCATTTGTTCTCACTGGCCGCGTCCTTCTTCGCGTCCTCGATTGTTTTCACCAGAATGTAGTTTCCAACCAGGAGAACTTCAGAACTCACTGCCAGAAATGCTCGGAGAGGCGTTCCTCCAGGGACCAAGAATGCCGACAGAAGAACGCAACTGAGCATTCCTAGTGCAATCAACACAACTTTCATTTTCTTCATCTGGGCAGGCCTTGAATCCGCTGTCTTCTCACTTCAAATCCCCGCCCTTGCCAATATCCATTGAAGCCGGCAGCGGGTTGCTCTCATCGATCGACGCCGCAATGCATTTCTCCAGCAGTCCCTTTGCCGTGAGAATAAATTCAATCGCGTCGCGCCCCGCACCGTCCCCACCAGCATGCGGCGTAACATAGTGCGCCTCGGCCTTCACCTCTGCGCGCGCGTTGGCCACGGCCACGGCAAGCCCGCACTCGCGCATCACCGGCAGATCGATCACGTCGTCGCCCACATACGCAATCTGATCGAGCGTCACGTCTTCCTTCTGGGCAATCTCCCGCACCGCTCGAATCTTGATAGCCTGACCCTGGTAAACGAATTCCATCTTCAGATCGCGGGCGCGCACGGCAACCGTCTCGCTGATGCGCTTGGTAATCAAGCCCACCTTCATGCCGCCCAGCCGCGCCAGCGTCATCCCCGCGCCGTCGTGCGCGCTAAAGCCTTTCGGCTCCACCAGCCTGGTCGTCACAGACCCGTCAGGCAGCGCCACGGGCATGGGATACACCCAGATGGTCCCGTTCGTCAGCACTCCATCCACGTCGAAGAGAATGATTTTGATGCGCCGCGCGCGCTCCTCTGCCGATCCAGTCATGCTTCAATTCTACTCAAAGTTTTGAGGCGGCCTTCGCCGGCTGGGGCGGACAGGAGAAAATAGAAGCCATGGATCAGACTCCGCCCAGCGCCGCGCAGCCTGCACTCGAAGCGGAAGACTATTACTATGAAGGGCCGTATCTGGTCTTCACCGCGGCCTATCACCTGAAGCGCGGTTCCTGCTGCGGCTCCGCCTGCCGCCATTGCCCTTATGGGTTCGCCCCCGAAGCCGCGCCTGCTGTTCCCGTTGAGGAAGACGCGCCCCCGGCCGGCTGAGGCGCAGCCATGACCGGCTCCCGCACCAGCACCGCAAAACGCGGAAACGCGAAGCTCCCGCCTGTATCATCGATCACATTGAGCTGGCAGACATACGGCCCCGGCTTGAGTCCGGCGAGCGGCACATCCAGCTCGATGGCCACCGCATCGCGCCCCTCCACGTTGATCGTTCGCGCCTGCACAAGCGGCGTCTCGTAGACCTTGGTCGATCCCTGCAGAAGCTCAAGGCTGCTCAACAAATTGATCCCGCGCTTGGCCCCCTTCGGTGCATCGGCCGCGGCTTTTTCGTGTGCCGGACTATAAATTTCATACAGCAGATACAGGTGCTGATCCTGGCGAAAGACATGGCTGATATTCGGCACATACTCTTCGCCGTTGCGGATCAGAGGGCTATCCTTCTTGCTCGGCTGCCGCATCGACGCCAGTACAATCGAGCTCATCTTCAACGGCGACTTCTTCATGTCCGGCAGCGTAATGTCGGCTTCAAACGATCCCATGCGGCCGGTCTGATTCTCGCGCACCACAAACTTCATCTGGTACTTGCCCGGCGGCAAGTTGAAGCTCGTCGTGTATTGAATATTCTTCTGCCGCGCCTGTAAGCTCGGGTCGAGATTCAACTTCACCGTCTCGCGCGCGTGGCCAATGGGCCGCTTCACCTCATCGACCACCGAGCCGATGATGTCCAGCGTGGCCTTGTCCTTGTCGCCGCCCTTCACAAACGGAATCTGCGAGCCCGGCACAATGAGCGAAACCGGCACATAGAAGCGATTGTCGTCCAGCCGGAAGTACATCGCATCCAGGTAGACCGCCATGTCCGTCGCCGGCAGATCGCTGGCCAGCTGCTCTTCAAGTTCGCGCTCGCGGTCCTCGTGGCCGGAGTGCTGGAAGTCCGCCGGCGCATAGTAGCCGGGTCTGTATTCGAGCTTCACGCCGGGCCGGTTGATCTTGATGGCCAGCTTGCGATACTTGCCGTCGCGCGCCGGATTCGACGAGTGAAATCCGATCGCGTAGTAGGCCGAAGTGTCGCGCTCCACCTGCGCAAACGCCGGCGCAAAGTCGTTGGAGTCGAAGAAGGCCTTGCCGCCGGTATCGGTGCTCAGCGTGGCCATCACCTCCTGCGTGGCAAAGTTGGCGTTCATGTTGTTCGTGAGCGCGCCGCCGTTTGACGCGCCGTTGCCGCGCAGGCTGCCGGTAGAAGCATCGCCCAGCGGCGCAATCGCCTGCAAGCCGCGCGTATCAACACTGTAGATGGCCAGGTTGGCGCGCACTGCAGCGTTGATTGCCGCCCGCAGCGAGGCCTGGTTTTCAATCCCGTCGCGCTGGATGCCGCCGGAAAAATAGAGCAGCGATTTCTTCTCGGTAATTTTCTCGAGCGACTTCGAAACGGCGCGCAGCGCATACAGTTCGCGATCCGTGTTGACGTCGTTGTACTCGCTCTCGTCGGGCGTACTGCTGGTAGTATCCTCTACCTGGTTCGAGTTCGCCGTGGCCCCCAGCGCAAAACCCTGGCCTTCAGTGCCGTTGTACACGGCCACTTCATGGATCAGCGCATTCTTGTCCGCGGTAAAATCCAGGTCTACCTTCAGCGTGTCACCGAGCGAAACGAGAGCCACCAGGTCGGCCGGCTGCATCTTCTGTTTCAGAAAATCCTGCGCAACCTGCACGCTCCGATCCAGGTCCTCGGGTTGCATCGAGATCAGGTCGAAAAACATGACAATCAGCCTGTGGTTGCGCAAGTCCTCCGGACGAGCGACTACGACTGCTTTGGTCCCGCTGCCAACAGCTCCAGCGGCCAAACCGCTCACCGTGGCCTCATTCAACGGAGTCGCCTTGTCCACGCTCTCAAAGTCGAAGGTATCAATATGCTGTTGCTTGCCATTCTCGAAGATAGTGAAGTCGCTTTGCTTCAGTCCCTGCACCACCCCGCCGGTCCTGGTGTCACGCGGCACCACATTGGTTAGCACCAGTTCGCCGTTCATCTTGAGCACAAAACCGCCCTGCTGGTCAGTGGAGACCTGTGCGGCAGACGCCTGACCGCCAGGTACTTGGCCGGAACTCCGCGCACGGCCCTGCTGCGCGGCAGGCAACATCAGCGCCAGCGCCGCGCCCAGAGTCCCGGTTCTCTCCCTCCAACCCCTCATTCCATTCCCTTCTGCTATCATTCCGCTGACTTGCCGGCTTGTTGACTTACTAACTTGCTAACTCACCGTCTCTAAAATCTTAACCTTGCCGTAAATTGGAACTGCCGCATGTTTCCGGCCGAAGTTACCTGGCCGGCGGTGGGTGAAGTCAGGCTGGTACCCACGCCGGAATATTGCACAGTGTTGAATACGTTGCTGGCCGTGGCCCTGATCTCCATGCTGCGCGTATCGCCCAGCTGCATCGTCTTCGAGAGCGACATGTTGTTTTGTACGGTCCCCGGTCCAGCTAGTGAATTCCGCGACACATTACCGAATGCATTGCCATCGGCGTCGGGAGCGGGCTGGGTATAGGCAGCGGTATTGAACCACTTGCTCAGCGAGCCGCCTCCCGCAGTGGGTGAAATGCCTTGCACAAGATTGGGGCGCAAGGTGCCGGCCACGCCGTGCGCAACGTCCGAAACCGCCGCCGGATAAGTTGGAGTCAGCGGCTCGCCCGTGGCAAAGGAGAAGGTCCCGGAGACCGAAAGTCCCTCCAGAATGTGCGCGCCCGTGCCGCTGGTAAACCACCGCTTATCTTTGCCGAAGGGTAACTCATAAAGATAAGTGCCGCTGACCTGGTGGCGAATGTCGAAGGTCGAGTTACCTTCCGCGGCCAGGATATCCTGCCAATTCTGCACCGAACTTGTCGAGTCGTCGATGGAGTGGGAGTACTGATAGTTTGCTCCCAACGCCATGCCGCCCGTCAATCGCTTGTTCACCCGCAGCGAGCCCGCATTGAAGCGGGAGAATCCAGCTGCCTGCTCGTAACTGAAGGTTGCAATGGGCAATCCGGTCGTCGTGTCGTAGTCGGTGTTGGGGCTGCTCAGGCTGCGGCGCGGAGAACTCTTGATGTCCAGCCGCGAGCCATGCGATCCGTTGTAACCCGCGTTCAGCACCACGCCCCAGGGCAGCGTCTTCTGCACGTCCAGGTTATAGACCTGCACATAAGGCAGCCGGTAGTGGGGATCGAGCGCATAGCTGCCCGGTGTATCCGGCGTCGGAGTCGTGGGAAATCCATTGGCCAGTGTGAACTCCCCCGCCTGCGTAGCTTCGTTCGTCTGCTCGTTCACAAACGACGGCTGAAGCGCCATAGGCTGCAGCGCCATGGTTGAGGCGAACGTGCCGTATTGACCCACCGTGTAATTCATTCCGTAGCCTGCGCGCAACACGGTCTGCCTGGGCAGGCGCAGCGCCACGCCCAGCCGCGGCGCCAGTGCCAGGTGAAATGGGTAGACCAGCGATTGCGGCAGGTTCGCGCTGAATGAGGGGGCCGGGCCGCCCGACTGCACTTCGCCCAATTGCGTAAAGTCGCCGTCCGGATTGGTGGCCAAAAGCGCCAGGCGTCCGAATTTCTCCGTGTATGGCTGAAAGAACTCATAGCGTAGGCCGTAGTTGATCGTGAGATTCGACCGCGCGCGCCAGTCGTCCGTCGCGTATGCATCCCACACGTTGTCGCGCAGGTAGCTCTTCGAGGTCGGCGAGTCGATGGCGGTCTCCTGGGGAAAACCCAGAAGAAAATCCGCCAGCGCCGTGCCCGTCGCCGCTTGCTGCGTTGGGTTGGCGGCCAGCGCCGGATCTTCAGTGAACTTGCCGCTGAAGGTAAAGCTCCCTGTTGCGTTCGAGCCGCCCAGGAAGTTGCGATGCACGCGGCGGTAATCGCCGCCAAAGCGCAGATTGTGCTTGCCGTGGATCCAGCTTAGCGTCTCGCTGAGCGAGATGGTCTGCGACAGCGAGAAGCTCGGCTGCTGCTCGCTGAGTCCAGCAATCGACCCCATCTGAATATTGGGCAACCCGTAGTTGAGGGGCAGCGTGTTGAGTGCCACGCCGCCCGGGCCCAGAACACCAACCCCGGAAGCCACGTCAACGCTATTGGTAAAAAAATTCGTGGCCTGGCTGGTGCTGCGGTTCCAGTTGGCGTTGAAGATATTGGTCACCTTGTTGTAGCCCACCGTGTACCCTGCCTGCACGCTGTTGGCGCTGCTTGCGCTTTTGCCGCCGAGTTGCGGAAACATGTTCACGTTGTCTGAAGCCGAGTCAGTCCAGTTGTAGTTGAAGTTAATACTCTGGCGCAGCCCCTGGTTCTGGTTCCTGCGCCCTCCGCCTCCGCGTCCAAAGCCACCCTGGGTGGCGTTTGCGCCCAGGCTGCGCATATAGCGCACGCCGGCCTGCGTGGTGTTCGACTGGGCGGTTGTCAGTAAGTGGTAGTTGTAGCCGCTGGTTGCGGTGGCGCCAGCCAGGTTGGGCGCTGGAAAATATTTCAGTAGCGCCGTAGCCTGCGGCGTGATGCTCGCCGAGGGAATCACGTTCCTCGTGCCGTTGGAGGTGAACTGCTGTCCGGTGGTGGGATCGTAGATCGCCGACAAGCCCACGGCCGAAAAATCGCCGCCGCGCTCCGCCACCGTGGGCACCGTTGCGTACTCTTCCAGCGGGCTCGACTGGCGCGTGCCGGAGAGCGTAAGGAAGACCGTGTCCTTGCCGCTCGGCTTGGTCAGGTGGGGCAGATAGGGCGCGCTCATAAAAGTAATGCCGAAGCGGTTGGTTCCGGAGGCCGGCTGCTCCTGCTGCTGGCCGTTCAGCGCAAACGGTTCTGCATTTAGAGCGGAGTTGCTGCCTATCCAGAACACCGCTCCATGGGGCTGGCCGGGATTGAAGCCGCGGAAGTTGCCGCGACCACCCCCGCCAAAGCCGCCTCCTCCAAATCCTCCACCGCCAAACCCTTCCCCACCGAAACTGCCGCCTCCTGTGCCTCCGAACAGGCCACCCTGTCCGCCCGGCAAGAGGCCCTGCGCCCGCGCGGTCTCCATCGCGTCGCGCAGCCGGTCCATATCCACGCCGGCCAACGGGCTCACCTGCCCTGACTGCCCGGTAATGGTCACAGAGTCATTGCTGAAGTCGGAGTTGCTGGCAATCGACGGCAGTGCCGCGCCCGCCCCGCTGCCTGCGCCCGGCGTCGCCGCCTGCACCTCGGTGCCCTCGGCCAGCGAGCTCATCAAGTTCAGGCTTTGCGCGCCATTCGCGGCCAGCTGCTGGATGGCCTGAGCCGCCGCTGCCGTCAGCCCCGCCCCGCCTTGCGTCCCCTCGCGCGCCTGCTGCCCCGCTGCGCGCGAGGCCAGCATCAGATCGAAGTTCACCGCCTGGTCGTGGTTCGTGGCGTTGAGCAGCGCCTCTTGCGAACCAACAGCAAATGCGGCAAACTGCGTGCGAATCACGTAGCGCCCATTCTGCGGAATGCTCAGCGTCCACGCGCCGGTAATGTCTGTGGTGGTGGAGTAGCGCTTGCCGGTCAGCGTATTCTGCGCCGTCACGGTGACGCCGGGTAGGGGAATTTTGCCGCTCGCGGCCACGCCGTGCAGCCGGCCGCCCGGCCCCACCGGAGCAGATGCCAGCAATTGGGCTGGCTGGGCCGGAGCTGGAGCGCCGGCCGCGGGGGGCAGCGGCTCGGCAGGCGCTTGCGCCCGCACCGCCGCGCCGCCAGACATAACCATCCCCAACGCCAAAACTCCCGTGGCTGCAAACCGCATCTACTCTCCCGGACATTGCCTTCTCGTACTCAGTCAGACGCGTCCCGCCGCGCGAAGGTTTACTGCGCCGGCTCCGCACAGCTCCATCTTGAGCGCGCTCCGTCGTAAACTGGCTCTCGTGGACGAAGTCCCAATCCCGCGCCAGACCGCGTCCCCGCCCTTCACGGTTGAGGAACTCGTACGGGAAGCATGCACGGCAACCATCGCCCATGCCCGTGAACTTCTGCTCGAATACGGGCGCTTTGTCGTGGCCCAACCCGGTGCGGTCCGCTTCTGTTTCGGCTCCCTTGAGCAAGAGGCTGCGTACCTGCCCCAGAGCTACCTTGAACAGGGCGGCGGCTGCCTTCTTGCTTATGTGCACGGCTCGCCCGCCGGCTTTGTGGCCTGGCGCGCGCTTCCCGCCGCCGTCGAGCCGGACGTTTGGGAACTCAAGCGCCTGTGGGTGCGTCCCGCCGCGCGTGGACTCGCCCTCGGCCGCGCGCTCACTTTGGCCGTGGTCGACCGCGCCGCGGCCGCCCACCGCACGGCCATCTATCTCGACACGGCGCCGGCCGCCATGGCCGCCGCGCATCGGCTCTATCTTGCGCTCGGCTTCGAGCCCTGCCCGCCCTACAACGACAATCCTGTGGAAGGCCTGGCCTGGTTGAGGAAATCCCTCTGACGCGGCAACCCGTCCGTCAACTCTGGGCGTTGCCCCGCACAGTGACCTTGGTGACCCCAGGTCTCACGGAATCCTCATAATTCCTGTTGCATTCCCGCGCCGCGCATGTTAACTATTAAGCCAATACTCTTTTGATTGCTGCCGAGGAAGTAAACACCTATCCCCGGGCAGCGGACAGGACACCCATCCCGCCATGAAAATCGGAACCACGATTCGCGCTCACCGGCTGCAAAAGGGATTGTCTCAGGGAGATATCGAGAAAAAGACCGGCCTGCTGCGCTGCTATCTCTCGCGCGTGGAAAACGGCCACACCGTGCCCTCGCTGGACACGCTGTCGAAGATTGCGCTGGCCCTTGACCTGCCCATCGCCCAGTTCTTTGCAGACGACTCGTTCGGCCACCAGTTCAACGCCCAGAAGCTCAACGACGAAGAACTGCGCTTCCTCACCCAGATCCGGCGCTACTCGTCCAATCTGAACGAGAGCGACCGCAAGCTGCTGCTGGCCATGATCAAGAAGTTCGCCGCGACAGCAGTCCGCTAGAGAACACTGCGTCCTGCGCCGCTGCTAAACGTCGTTGCCCAGCTTAAAGATTGGCTCCAGTCCATGGCCGCCGCTCAGCAGAGCCTGCTCTTCGTGCGCTTCCAGCGGCTTGTAGTTTTGCGCCACATCCATCGCCAGACGGAAGTACCGCTCATCTCCGGGCGGAATCGCCGCGGTGATCGGATGAGAGAGAGTCCAGCGCAGCCCCAGTGAAGCCTCTTCCGGAAACGCCGCCGGCTGATACCAGCACTTGGGCTCGGGATGATTCTGCCGCTGATCCGCAGACCAGGTCGTCTTGGCCATCCCCTTCAGCGCCAGAATGCCCATCTTCTTCTCCTGCGCCTTCTTGAGAATCTGCGGCCCAAAACCGGCCTGCGTAAACAGAACCCAGTTCACCGGAAACAGAATGGTGTCGAAGTTGTAGCGGTCCATCGCGGCCAGCGCCGTCTCCGCCGAGTGCACCGAGAACCCGATGAAACGAATCTTGCCTTCCTTCTTCGCCGCTTCCATCGTCTCCATCGCCCCGCCCGGACCGAGCACCTTGTCAAGATCCGTCATCTTGGTCAGCGCATGAAACTGGTAGAGGTCCACGTGGTCGGTCTTCAGCAGCTTCAGCGACTGCTCCAGATCCGCACGCGAGTCTTCCTTCATCCGCCCATCGGTCTTGCAGGCCAGAAAGCAATTCTTCCGGTAAGGCGCGAGCGCCGGTCCCAGCCGCTCCTGCGCATTGCCGTAGCTGGGCGCCACATCGAAGTAGTTGATGCCCCGGTCCACCGCCTCGGCCACAATGTTATTGGCCGCCGCGGTCTCCTCGTTCATGACCACAATGCCGCCAAAGCCGATGATGGACAGCTTCTCGCCCGTCCTGCCCAGCGTACGCCTGGCAATCGGATTCGCCGGTGCAGCGGAAGCAGAAGAAGCTTTAAGTTGGTTTGCAGACGCAACAGCCGCGGCCGTAAGACCAGCCTGTTTCAAGAATTCACGGCGCTTCATAAGTCGCCCTCCATGGTTTGGGTTTGGACGATCAGCCAATGGCCAACATTCGTGCACAATTTGAACAAAGCCGACTACCGGGTGCCGGGTGCCCGAGGTCTCGACCTTGAGACCTGGGACTCGACTCAAGATCTAAGCTACCCCACGAACTTTGTCAGATAGAACCCGAACAGCACGAGCACGCCCACAACCAGCCCCACAGCAACGCGAAGCCGCGTCTGGAAGACCAGACGCGGCGAGCCAAGGCGTGGCACCATGGGCGCCGCAAACAAGAGCCCACAGCCGAACCCGCCCATGTGGGCGTAGTTGTCGATGTTCAGCCCGGAACCGATAAAGCGAGTGCCCACGTTGATGGAGAAGCCAAGGACCAGGTTCAACGCGGCAAAGTAGATGACCGACTTACGCAGCTTTTTCAGCTCAAAAGGCGGTACGGGCAGCCGATTTGATTTCAGCAGCACAATCAGCGCTCCAGCAATCCCGAACACTGCCCCCGAAGCCCCCGCGCCGGGTGGGAAGACCGCGGCCATATCCAGCCCCCCAGCAGCGTGATAGCCTGCCCAGTCGTGGCCATACTTCGCCCAGCCGGCGAACGTCGAGAGCAGGTTTCCCGCCGCCCCGGTCAGAATGTAAACCGCCAGCACTCCAGCCGATCCCATCAGCGGCTCGGCCAACAATCCCAGGTTCCACAGGCACCACATATTGGTGGCCAGGTGCAGTATCCCCACATGCACAAACATGGCGCTCACAATCCGCCACCACTCGCCGTTGATCAGAACCGACCCTGCGTTGTTCGCGCCAAAGTGCATCAGCTGTTCGGTCGTGGGGCTGCCGATACTCACGCCGCTCGCAACCATCGCCAGAAACACCGCGCAATTGATCCCCACCAGCAGATACGTCGCCGGCGCAGTGGCCCAGCCCGGACGCGGACGGCGCACCGCCTGCTGCTGCGACGGCGGCAACTGCGCGCCGGGCGGCAGGATCTCCGGTTCGGGCGTTGGCGAGTAACTTCCCATAAATTAACTTTAAAGCATTTCCGCTGACACCGTATCATTGCCGTCCCATTGCCGGCCGGGGTCGGCGCCGTGGGTCTCCCGCAATCCTCCTCGCCATCCCAAATCACCGATGTAATCTGGAGTTTGGCCCCAGCGCCACGCAAAAATGCTTACCGCATCGAACTATTTTGAGGAGCGCCCTTATGACCGAATTCAATCCTTCCCTGAAGCCCATCCGCAGAGCGTTGTTAAGCGTTACCGATAAGACCGGCCTGGTGGACTTTGCCCAGGTGCTGGCCGGCTTCGGCGTCGAACTGATCTCGACCGGTGGCACTGCCAAAGCCCTGCGCGAAGCCGGTCTCGCAGTCCGCGACATCAGCGATCTGACGGGCTTTCCCGAGATGCTCGACGGACGCGTCAAGACCCTGCACCCCCTGATCCACGGCGGGCTGCTTTACATCCGCGGCAACGCCGAGCACGAAGCCGCCGTCGCCGCGCACGGCATCCAGCCCATCGATATGGTCGTTGTCAACCTCTACGCCTTCGAGAAGACTGCCGCGCATCCCGGCGTCCCCTTCGGGCATTTGATCGAAAATATAGACATCGGCGGACCCTCCATGGTCCGCTCCGCCGCCAAAAACTTTGAAGACGTCGCCATCGTCACGCGCGTGGCCGATTACCCAGCCCTTACAGAAGAGCTCAAGTCCAACAACGGAGCGCTCCCCCGCGCCACGCGGTGGCGGCTTGCCAAACAGGCCTTTGCCACCACGGCCGCCTATGACGCGGCCATCGCCAATACCCTCGATCGCATCGCGGACGCTCCTGCTCCAACTGCGCCCGCCGAACCCGATGCAACGGCTCTTCCATCAACGCTACGCATCAACTTCCCGCTCGCCCAGTCGCTCCGCTATGGCGAAAACCCCCACCAGCGCGCCGCGCTCTACTCCGACGGCTCCGGCCTGGGCATTGCCGGCGCAACGCAGTTGCAGGGCAAGGAACTCAGCTTCAACAACCTGGTCGATCTCGACGCCTGCTGGGAGCTGGCGCAGGAGTTTGAAGAGCCCGCGGTCATCATCGTGAAGCACACCAACCCCTGCGGCGCAGCCACCGGCGCAACCGTCCTTGAGGCCTACCAGAAGGCGCTGGCCGCCGACCCCGTCTCCGCATTTGGCGGCGTCATCGGCATCAATCGCGAGGTAGACGCGGACGCCGCAGCCGAGATCGCCAAGCTCTTCGTCGAAGCCATCGCCGCCCCCGCCTTCACCGCGGAGGCCCGCGAGCGCTTCGCCGCCAAGAAGAACCTGCGCCTGGTCGAAATCAAAGCCGCCCCGCCGCGGCCGGTCGTGAAACACGTCTCCGGCGGATTGCTGATCCAGGACGCCGACACCGGCCGCATCAGCGCGGATGACCTCGACTCAGCCCTGAGGATTGTCACCTGGCGTCCGCCCACGGCTGCGGAGCTGCGCAGCCTGCTCTTCGCTTGGCGCGTCGCCAAGCACGTCAAGTCCAACGCCATCGTCTACGCCAAAGACGGCCAGACCCTCGGCGTCGGCGCCGGCCAGATGAGCCGCGTGGACGCCGCCCGCTTCGGCGCCATGAAGGCCGTGCTTCCGCTCGCCGGTTGCGTCGCCGCTTCCGACGCGTTTTTCCCCTTCCCCGACGGCCTTGAGACCGTAGCCCAGGCCGGCGCGACGGCGGTCATCCAGCCCGGCGGCAGCGTCAAGGATCAGGACGTAATCGCCGCCGCAGACAAGCTGGGCATCGCCATGGTCTTCACGGGCATGCGGCATTTCCGGCATTGACTCCCCAAGGGACTGAAGCATGATACCGCCGACCCAGCGACTGACCCGTCTGCGCACCCGCACCTTGGCGCTTGCCAGCCAGATGGACTGGTTCCGTGGTTTGCGCGCGGGCGTCGCCCTCTGCGCGCCGCTGGTCCTGGGCGACCTGGCAAGCATCCCCAACATGGGCTGGGCCGCGCTGGGCGGCTTCGAGGCGATTCTCTCGGACACGGGCGGCCCGTACCGTTCGCGCATGGCCTCGCTCACCACTCTCTCACTGGGCGGCGCGACTGGGCTGTTTCTAGGCTCGGTCACCGGCGCCAGCCTGACTTTCGCCCTGCCCACAACCATCCTGTTCTGCTTCCTGTGGAGCTACCTCGCCGCCCTGGGCCAGCCGTTTTCCTCGGCTGGAATCCTGGTCCAGGTCCTCTTCATCTGCGGCATCGGCGCGCCCGCCGCGAACTGGCGTGAAGCCCTCAATCACGCCCTGCTGCTGCTGGCCGGCGGCGCGTGGGCCGCTCTGCTCTCGCTACTCCTGTGGCCGCTCGACGCCTATCGCCCCGCCCGCCACGCCGTAGCTGCCTGCTATGACGAACTGGCCTCCTTCCTGGTCTCGATCACCGATCTCTCCGCCCGCCAGGACCAAATCTCGCCCCAACTACAAACTTCGGGTGCCCCATCCTTTCGCTCGCTCTTGGGCGAAAGGGTGGGAGAGCGCAAACCCCGGCCCGCATCTGCCCGCCCCCGCCAATCCCCTGCCCTCTGGCATCGCCTCGCCCAGCATCACCAGTACCGCATTCGCCGCGCAGTCGAGCACGGCTGGGAATCGGTGGCGTCCATCCGCGCCGAGCACCAGTCGGAGACGGCCCAGGGTCACCATCTTGTCGTACTGCTCGAGCACGCCGACCTGCTCATTGCCCGCACCGTCTCCCTAGCCGAGCACCTTGAAGCCCAGCCCGCCACCGATGCCTGCAACGATCACGGCCTCTTGAGCCTCGACGATCTGCGCTCCGCCGAGCTGTTCGTCGCCGGGCTGCTCACGCGCCGCGGCCAGTCCGCCGCCGCAGCACAGACCGCGCGACTCAAAATGCAGCACCTGCCCGGCGACCTCGCCACGTGCGAGAGCGAGTCCGACGCCACCACCCGCTTCCTTCTCGCCCAGGTCACCGAGGCTGCCTCCCTGCTCGACACCGCCATCGAAAGCGCCGCCCTGCTCCGGCTAGGCAAGACGCCGGCCTTCAGGCGCGCCCCACGTATACCGGGCTCCGTCAGCCAGTTCGCCTACGTCTACGCCCGCCTGGCCGAGCTGCGCCAGGGCTGGCGTCCCGCTCGCGTCCTTGACCAGCTGCGGGCCAACTTCACCCGCAAATCCCTGCTGCTGCGCCACGCCGCCCGCGTCGCCCTGGTCTGTGGACTCGACGTCACCCTCATTCTTGCCCTGCACATCAACCACGGCTACTGGTTGCTGATGACCTCGCTGATCGTCCTGCAGCCCCACGTCTCCGGAACCATGCGGCGCAGCCTGGAGCGCATCGGCGGCACGGTGGCCGGAGGAATTCTCGCTGCTGTGCTCGCCGTCGCCTTGCACTCTCAGCTGGCCACCGCCGCGGTCCTGTTTCCCCTCGCCCTGTTCGCCCTCGCCATTCTGCCCGTCAGCTATGCCGCCTTCGCCTTCTTTCTTACGCCAGCCTTCGTACTCGCCTGGCTGCCCTACTCAGGTGACTGGCAGCTGGCCGCCATCCGCACCGGCAACACCATTGCCGGCGCGCTCATCTCGCTGCTGGCCATGACCTTCCTCTTCCCCATTTACGAACGCGACAGGGCACCGCAGTTCCTGCGCGCCTCGCTCGCCGCCGACCGCCAATACCTCGCCCAGCTGGCCGAAGCCTGGCGCACGCGAACCGGGTCTGCATCCCGGCGCTTGCTGGCCAACGCCCGCCGCTCAGCCGGGCTGGCCCACAACGATACCGAAGAGTCTCTGGAGCGCCTGCTGGCCGAGTCCTGGCCGCGCCGACGGCCCTTCGCCCAGTTCGTTGCGGCCTTCGTCACCTATCTCCGCCGCTTCGCCCAGTCCGTCACCACCCTAACCACCCTCGACGGCGACTGGGAGTGGAAGCTCTCCATCCCTGTGCAAAGTCGTCTCGCGCTGCTCGACCAGCGCCTGGAATGGCTGGAAGCCCAGACCGCTCCAGAGCCCGTGCCTGCCCCTTGGCCCGAACCAGCCTTCGCCGCACTCCAATCCGCCATTCCGCCAACTTTGACAAGCGAAGCCCACCCCGGCGAGCGCCAGCTGGAACGCCTGGAGCGTCAGGCCGAAGTCCTGCACCGCCAACTCGGCGCCCTCCGCCAGCACGGCTGGATTCCCGGCCCCGCACTTGCCCGCTCTCCGCGTCCGCCGTCAACATAACCGCACCTCACATTCCCGCTGTTTCCGGCCCTTCCCCCCCGGTTCCTGACTGGTCACCAGGAAAATCCCGCATTCCGCCGCCCTATTGCGACAAATGACAGGTAAAATCGTCTCTACAGTAGGCAGAGTTGCTCTTACCGGCTGCCTGTGCCGCTTTTGCCCTTCCCGGATGGTTGGTTGCCCGTTCGGCTGGCTGCAGCGGCTCGGAACTACAGGATGATGAAGACAAAACTCGCTTTCGCGCCCTCTTGGCTGTCGTTTGCCGCCGCATCGGTTATCTTGCTGCCGCTGGTTCCCGCCTGCGCCCAATCCGCGCCCACCCAGGCCGCACCGGCCAAGGCTCCTGCCTCCGCGCCCGCGCCCTCGCCCGCCGTCAAGCCTGGTACACCGGAGACCGCCGCGCAGCAGCCGGACCGCGCCGTGGCCTACTATCACCTGGCGCTGGCCAACGTGTATGAGGACGAAGCCGTCGAAAACGGCAACAACGATGCCGCCCGGCTGGCCGTTGACGAGTACAAGTATGCTCTCAACGCCGATCCCACCTCGCCGCAGTTGAACGACGGACTCGCCGATCTCTACTTCCGCACTGGCCACGTGCATGAAGCCGAAGTGACCGCGCGCACCCTGCTCAAGACCGCACCCAACGACATCGACGCGCACAAGCTGCTGGGCCGCATTTATCTGCGCCAGTTGAGCGACGCCTCAAACGCCGTCTCCTCGTCTTCGCCCTCCGGCAACGCCCTTGACCAGGCCATCGCCGAGTTCGAGAAGATCGTCTCGCTTCAACCCAAGAGCATTGAAGACCGCATGGTGCTAGGCCAGCTTTACACCGTGAAGCACGAGCCCAAGAAGGCTGAGGACGAGTTCAAGACCGCCCAGGCTATCGAGCCCGACTCTGAGGAAGTCATCCTCAATCTGGCTCGCCTCTATGCGGAATCCGGCGACGTGGCCCACGCGGCCAAAGTGATTGAAGCCGTCCCGGTCACAGATCGCAGCCCCAAGATGGAAGCCGCCCTGGGCGCGGCCTATGACCAGCTGAAGCAGCCCAAGGAGGCGATTGCCGCCTATCAGCGCGCTGCCGACATGGACCCCGGCGACGCCCACACGCTCGACGCCCTGGGCCAGGCCCTGCTTGCCAACAACCAGCTCGACGAGGCTCTGAAGCAGTTCAAGCTGCTGGCCGAAGCCGATCCCGAAGACACTGAGGCGCTCATTCACATCGGCGAGATTCAGCGCCGCCAGGGTCACTACGAAGATGCTCTCGCCACCGTCCGCAAGGCCCGCAAAAACGACCCCACGTCGCTCGAAGCCGGCTATAACGAAGCGCTGATTCTCGATGTCCTGGGCCGCTTCGACGAGGCCGCTCAAGGCTATGAAAAAATGGTCGATCTGACTTCCCACGCCAACGGCGCCTACACCAACGAAGAGAAGACCAACCGCGGCTTCTTCCTCGAGCGCCTGGGCGCTGTGTATCACGAAGAAAACAAGACCGACCAGTCGATTGCCGCCTACCAGAAGATGATCGACATGGGCGGCGAGACTGCCGTGCGCGGCTATGAAGCCCAGGTGGAAGTCCTCGGTGAAGCCAAGTCGTTTGACAAGGCCGCCGAGATCGCCAGGAAGGCCGTCGACGCCAACCCCAAGGACCAGGACCTCAAGCTCATGCTCGCCGGAGCACTGGTCGAGCAGGGCAAGAATGAGGACGCCATCACTCTGACCAAAAGCCTGCTCGACAACACCGACAAGGATCGCGTTGTCTGGCTCAAGCTGGGTCAGTTCTATACCGAGATGCGCCGCTGGAAGGACGCCGAAGACGCCTACGCCAAGGCCACGCCGCTCTCCACCAAGAACGACGACAAGGCCTACTTGCTCTTCCTCAAGGGCGCGCTGGCCGAGCGGCAAAAGCATTTCGAACCAGCAGAGCAGTTCTTTCGCCAGGCCCTGGACATTGACCCCAACAGCGCGATGACGCTCAACTATCTGGGCTACATGCTGGCCGACAAGGGTATCCGCCTGCCGGAGGCGCTCAAACTCATCCGCAAGGCGGTCGAAATCGACCCCATGAACGGCGCTTACCTCGACTCACTCGGCTGGGCTTATCTCAAGCTCGGGCAGTTCGAGCTGGCCGAAGAAAACCTTCGCCAGGCCGTCCAGCGCGATCAGGCCGATCCCACCGTCCACGACCACCTCGCCGAGCTATATGAGAAGACCGGCCGCATCCGCCTGGCCGCCGCGCAGTGGGAGCTCTCCCTGGCCGAGTACGCCAAGTCCGCCCCCGCCGACATTGAGCCGGGCGAAGTGGCCAAGGTACAGCGCAAGCTGGAAAGCGCCCGCGTCAAGCTGGCCAAGCAGGACAGCTCCATGGGCCAGCCCCGCCCGGAATAGTTTTCGCCCGGAATGGCTGTCATGCCGAGCGCCGGTTGCCCCATCCATTTCACAGTTTCATCGTGAGATGGGTGGGAGACCACGAAATACATGCGAGCTTCCCGCGAGCGTCTGCCCCACCGCAGGTGGTTACTTCGCCTGTGCGGCCGCCGAAGCAATGTACAAGTCCACATTGCTCTGCTCGACCAGCGACGTGCCTGTATCCACAAACACCGGGTATGGCGCGAACGAGTCCGTGGCGTAGTCCTTGTCCAGCTGCTTGGGCGGCGCATGGAAGACCTCGTCGAGCGCCTTCAGGCCAACATAGCCCATGGTGAAGGGCTTCTGTGCGATGGTCGCGTCGATGGTCCCGGCCTTGATTGCATCCAGCGTATCCTGATCGACGTCGAAGGCCACCAGTTCCCTGCCTCCGCCAGCCCGCTTGATCGCGTCGGCCACCGTCTTGCCTGCTGAGGCTTCGAGGCAGACAAACGCATCGATCTTCTGCGGCCCGGTCAGCGCCAAGTCCTGCTGCGCCTTGTCAAACGCGTTGCGGGCATCGCCCTTGATGTCAAACACATCCACAATCTTGATGTCCGCATGGCTGGCAAACGCGTCCTTGAAACCCTTTAGCCGCTCATCCGTGTTGGGCTGCGCGCTGAGCGTGAAGAACACCACATTCCCCTTGCCGCTCAGCTTCTCCACCACCCGCTTGCCGCCCAGCCGGCCGGCATCCAGGTTGTTGGTCCCAATGAAATAAAGCCGCTTGCTCTGGGCGGCATCCGAGTCCATGGTAATCACGGGAATGCCCGCGGCCACCGCTTCGTCGATTCCCGCCTGCAGCACCGATGCATCGGCCACCGAGATCAGGATTCCGGCCGGCTTGGCCGCAACCGCGCTGCGCAGCTCGGCAAGTTCCGCCTTCGCGTCGTAGTTGTCCGGCCCGGCCACCTTGGCCGTCACCTTGTACTGCGCCGCGGCCTGTTTGAAGCCCGCCGCCGCCGTCTGCCAGTAGGGCAGATTCACATTGGTCGCAATCAGATAAAACACCTCTTTGTCTGAGTGCCGCGCGCCGCAACCCGCCGCGAACAGGACTCCCAGCGCCACCAAACTCAACGCAACTCTCTCCATAGCCTTCATGCTTGCCTCCGGTCCGGATCTGAGATCGCTTCGCGGCTCGGCGCTCGTTCGACCCGGCGCCGCCGCCTGCGAGAAAATTGGCTGGATGGTACTCCCGCCCGATTGGCGTTGTCCAATCCCCGCCCCATGGGAGAATTTATAGCACCGGACGCCCGAGGTGAACGTGATTCACAACACCATGCATCCGCTTTCCCTGCACTCCTGTCCCCCTCTGCGGTATAACCAGACGTGAACCCGTCAATTGCATGAGCCAAAACCGAAGCATGGCCGACCCCGCATCCAGCCCGCCTCTCAAACTGCCCGCGGCCGTTGCCGTACCCGGCGGCATGGATGACCCGCTGGTGCGCCGTGCCTTCGCCGAGCCGCCACACCCCTACCGCACGCCCTTTGCCCGCGACGCCGCCCGCATCCTCCACTCCCGCGCCTTCCGCCGCCTGGCCGGCAAGACGCAGGTCTTCACCCGGCTGGCCACCGAGCCACCGCCCGGTCCACTTTCTGATCACTTCCGCAACCGCCTCACCCATACCCTCGAAGTGACCCAGATCGCACGCACCATGGCCGCCGCGCTCGGGCTCAACGCGGAGCTGGCCGAAGCCCTCGCCCTGGTCCATGACATTGGCCATCCGCCCTTTGGACACGCCGGAGAAAAGGCCCTCGACCAGGCGTTGCAGGCTCACGGCCTCCGCTTCGACCACAACCTCCACGCTCTGCGCATTGCCACCTGGTTCGAAGAGCGCTACGCCGCTTTTCGCGGCCTTAATCTGACGCTTGCGGTAAGGGAGGGCATCGTCAAACACTCCCGTGATTATTCGTCTGCCGATCACCCTGATATCAGCGAATATTTTCTCGATCGGTTCCCACCGCTCGAAGCCCAACTGATCGACCTGGCAGATGAGATCGCCTACCTCACCGCCGACCTCGACGATGGCCTCGACTCCGGCATTCTGAACCTGGCGCAGGTGCGCGACGGCGTGCCGCTGTTCCGGCGATTCCACGACGCGGTCGTTGCGCAATATCCCTCGGCCCCGCCCAAGCTCGCCATCAACGAAACGCTCAAGCGCATCTTGAATTTGCTGGTTACCGACCTGATGCTGGAAGTCCGCGCCCGCATCGTGGCTCTCAATCCTGAAAACCCGAACGCAGTTACCCTTGAAGACATCCGCCGAGCCCCCAGCCGTCTCGCCGTGCTCAGCCCGCAAGTGGAAGCTGACCGCGCCCAGGCCAAGCACTTCCTCTATGAAAACCTCTACAACTCACCCGGCATGGATGAGGCCCACGCCCACGCGGCCGAGGTGGTGCTGGGCCTGTTCTCCGTGCTCATCGCCGACCCCACCCAGCTCCCTGCCGATCACCAGGCGCAAATCCCCACCCAAGGCCTGGCCCGCACGGTCGCCGACTACATCGCCGGCATGACCGACAGCTACATCGAGCAAGCCTGGCTGCGCTGCGGCCTCGGCTCCGGTTGAACCCGAGTTGCATCGTTTCTCGCGGCTCAATCCTTGTCTTCGATTTCCCCGGATGGCGCGGAGCGTTCCTGCCGATAGAGACCAGCAAAGTCTCTCCACACCGTTTCCGCGAAGTGTTCCGCATATCCTCGATAAGCCTGAAGACAGCGGGAGCCGGCAAGCAGCGTCACAGGCAAGGCTGCCCATACGAAGAACTCAAGCCTGCCGGGAAGAGGCTTCCACGTGCCGACAAAATAACCAACACCGCACGCGAATACCGCAAGGCAAACCACAAGCAGCCTGTCTCGAACCCTCTCGGCACCTTTCGTCCGCTTCAGAAATAGGAACGCAGCGCTAAGCCCCAGCGAGGCCGCACCTGAGATCACAAGCCCGCACCATACTCCAGCACCCAGCAAACTCACTTGCCAGTGGAACGAAAGGCCCCAACCAAGCAAGTAAGTGAATCCCAGAAAAAAGGCGCAACCGAGGCCACGCATCATCGCGTAGAGCCCTTCAAACTGCTCTACGTAATTGGCCGCCTTGTTCCGAATCAGATAGGCTCGCGCCTGCATGAAAGCCGCATTGCGATTCGCCTGTACATCGGCCCCGTCTCCAAGAACTTCAATGCCAAATGCCGACTTGACCTTCGCGGCCAATCCCGCCTTGAATTCCCGGCTGAATTTCGTGCTGGATGCGTCAAGCAAAACATTCGAAGGAGCGCGCCGAATTCCATTCGCGTCGGCGATATCGGAAGAAACTACGACCGACATCAGCGTTTGCAGAAGATGGCCGGCAATATACCCCAATGCCAGCAGCAACAAAGTCGTCGAAACCTCTTTGGCGGGCAGGTTTCCTGTTCCCAGGCCAAATGGAAACCAGAAAATGCCAAGCAAAAGCGTGCCGGGCAAGAGATAACCATAGATATCGTAGAAGTTGAAGCGATCGATCATTGCTCACGCCCTTTTTCTTTTCCTCGCCACGCCTCCCGCCTGACTCTCAATCTCTTTCAGGATGGCGCCCAGCGTAGCCTTCGCCTCTGCAGGGTTATTCACCAGCACCGAAGCCACGCGCTGGTGCCCGCCGCCGCCGTAATGGCGAAAGATCTGTCCAAGTGGCACGCTCTTGAAGCGCCGCCATGGATTCCGCATCGCCGTGATCTTGGCCCCATCTCCATGCGGAGAAACTCCTACCGAGTAGCGCGCATTGGGATAGGCAAGATAAGGTGCATAGCGGCTAACCAATGTCTTCTCCGCGCGCTTGGGCAGTTGGAAGACGACAATGCCATTCCCCTCAAGCCGCGACGCTGTACCGAATAATTTCTGGCCTTTTTGAATGGCCTTTCGAACCGAGGCATAGCGTTCGCGCACCATGCTGGATGTCGCAACGGCAGCCAGCGTCTGCTCCCGCAGAGAACTCACCAGGAACCGGCAGTACTCCAGCGAAGAGTCGTTCAGCAAGCTCTGGTTGATGCGAAGAGCGGGAGAGTCCCCCAGCACCGCCTCTTCCACGGTGTCGTAGCGTGCCCCGTCAATGCGGCGCGCCCACTCCACCATCTCGCGAAATCGTGGCTCGCTCAGTCGCCTGTAGGCCTTGCGCCATATGACTTCAGCGCAGGAAGATGCAGCCGCATCATAAAGCAGGTCTGGCGAGTTCCTTTGTTCGAAATCGGCGCGAAGTGCATCCGACACAAAGGATGTCTGGTGATGATCGGCCCAGAAGACCGCGTCTGGATGGTATAGGAAATCCACCACAACCGCTCGCTCGGCCAGCTTGCTCTGCGCCCAGCCTGCCTGCAAGTCATAGTTAACCGGAACTATTTCACACGTCTCCCACCCCCGCTTTCTGCTCAGATATTCGCTCGTCAGAACTGCCGAGACGACTCCATCGAAGCAGGGGAAATGGAGATAAACCGTGATTGCGTCAGCCATGGCCAGGACCTGACGCTACGATAGCACTTCCTCAAGCGGCATTGCTCCAATGCTTCACAGCGGACGGCTTGCACCGTCTGCGCTCCAGAGCGCAGCCTACTGCACCGTCCCCGCCGGCCTGAGCCTGCGCAGATCCAGCGCGCACTCGACCGCATTCTGGGCATGCAGGCGTAGATTGTCCGAGGCGGCCCAAACCAAAAGCCGCGAAGCAACATTCGGATTCCGGCCGTCCTTCTCCGTGCGCAGGCGCACCAGCACATCGTTCTGCCCGGTGGCCGCAAGATTGGACGGCGAATCCGTGTCTTCAAGCACCAGATCGACGTGCTCGCCGCCCAGCGCCTCCTCGAGAGCGGCGATCTCCACCGGCCGCTCGAGTTCCACGGCGATCGAGAACGCATGACCGTGAAAGACCGGCGCGTGAATCACCTGAACGGCGAGCGCCGGCCAGCGCCCATCGCCCAGCGCCTCATAGTGGCGCCGAATCCGCGCTTCCTCCGCGCCCAGGCTGATGGTCGCGCTCTCGCCCAGTCCGGCCAGCAAATTGTAAGCCACCTGCGCGTCATAGACGGCCCGCGGCAGCCCCTGAAAGCTGAGGAGACTGACCGTCTGCTGGTGCAGCTCGTCCATGGCCGCGCGGCCAAACGCACTGGCCGGCTCCAGCACTGTAGCCGCTGCAAACCGGATGGGCGCTGCCAGTTGCAGCCGCTCCAGCACCAGCGCCAGGGCGAGGGCTGCCGGGTGCGCCGGAACCACCGCCGGCGTAAACAGGTCTACCGTCGCCGCTACCAATCCGCCTGAGCCGAGCCATGGCGCCCGCACCAGCACTCCCGGCTCCCGGTCCAGGGCTCCAGACAGATCCAGCACCGTGGACCCAGCCCGGAGCGCCTGCCGCCAGTGCTTCCGCGTCAACGCTTCGGTTCCAGCAAAAAACGTGAAATCTACCCGATCGAACGACTCGCCGTCGATGGCCCGGACAAACGTAACCTCGTCGCCCACCTGGTCCAGCTGCCCCTGCGCTTCTTCTTCATCGAGCAGGACAAAGGTCGCCCCCGCCAGCGGCGAGTCCGACAGCGCTTCTTTCAACTCACGCCCCAACAGGGTCGAGGCTCCAGCGATAGCAATCTTGTACACAGGCGTCCTTTATTCCGTTGAACGGTCAGGAGGGGAAAAACTACAACGGCCGCAAGGAATCGGGCTCTGCCGTCACGTCATCGGGGCCGGCAATCTCCGCCGGCCGCCTGCGCCGCCGCCGCGACCATCCATACGCCGCACGCGCCCAGATCCCCGAAAACGTATACGTCAGCCCAATCCCGAAAAACACTACGTTCGAATACCGCAGCATGACATAAAACACGATGGCCAGCACAAACAAAAGCTGGAAGGGATGGCTGCGGGAGAAGTTGATCTCCTTGCCCGACCAGAATCGCCAGGTGCTCACCATCAGGAACCCGCTCAGGCCCACCAGCCCCAGCCAGATCAGGGCAAACCACCACGCCCGCACCGGAATCCCGTAAAAAAAGTGCACCGTGGCCGCCACAAAGCCAGCCGCCGCCGGAATCGGCATGCCCACAAAATACTTGCGGTCCGGCCGTCCCGGATTCCTGGGCTGCGCATCGTGCGAGATGTTGAACCGCGCCAGCCGCGAGACACCACCAATGAGAAACAGAAAGCAGATGAACGCGCCGGCCTGGTGCAAGTGCGGCAGCAGTTGCGGATTCATCGTATCCGACAGGAAGTGAAAACCCCAGATCAGCGCCAGCAGCGCCGGCGCAACGCCAAACGTGATCGCGTCCGCAAGCGAATCCAGTTCCTTGCCAAACTCGCTGGTGGTGTTGGTCATGCGCGCAATGCGCCCATCCAGCGTGTCAAAGGGAATGGCGAAGATGATGGCGATGGCCGCCCAGTCCAGGTGCATGGCCGCGTCGCCGCTGATGGCCTTGATGGTTTCCGTGATGGAGAAGAAGCCCGCCGCAATGTTGCCGCATGTAAACACGGAAGGCAGCAGGTACATGCCCCGCCGCAGCCGCGCCTTGGCGTTGGCCCTGGCCGCGGCCGGGTCGCGGCCGTTCAAGCGCCCGCCCCAGCCGGCATCGCCGCCAAAACACTTGCCCCGCCCTTCACCTTGTCGCCCACTTTCACCTGGAGCGCAGCCTCGGCAGGCACAATCACGTCCACTCGCGAGCCGAACTTGATGAGGCCCACGCGCTGCCCGCGGGCAACGGAATCGCCCTCGCGCAAGGTGAAGACGATACGCCGCGCCAGCAGGCCGGCGATCTGCTTGAAGGTGACTTCGAACCCCTCGCCCGTCACCGTGACCACATTCTGCTCATTGCGGTCTGCCGAGGCCGAGTTCATGGCGTTCAGATATTGGCCCTTCTGGTAGCGCACACGGCTTAATACGCCGCCGATCGGCGAGCGGTTGACATGCACATTGAAGACATTGAGGAAGACGCTGATCCGCTGCCTGGGTCCTTCGGGTGTGGCAATGGTGACTGTCTCCGTCACCACCCCGTCACCGGGCGACACAATCAGCCCGGCGCCAGCAGGAATCGCCCGGTGAGGATCGCGGAAGAACCACAGAAAAAACGCCGCCAGGAGCACCGGCGCAATCCCCCACGCCCAGTTCCCCGCAGCCCATGCCAGCAAACCCGCCACCAGCAGCAAGCTCAAACCGTAGATGTAACCGTCACGAACCATTGTCCCCAACGATTATACGGGCTCGTCCGCTGGTCTGCTGTCCGGGGCGCTGATCCGGCAGGGACGCACACTGCCCGCCAAAGCGCTGCATGCACCTGCCGATCGTCCAAGTTGCCGGGAAACTCCCCGAAACTCTCTGTCTAGGCAATCGCCGGCGTACGGCGCTCCAAGGCAAAGATCAGGTCCTTGGCGTGCAGCTTCAGCTTCTTCAGCCGCACCTCTTCGAGCTGTTCGTCCTCGGAGAGGTAGGGTTTCCCAAGCAATTCTTCCAGCCGCTGAGCGTAGCGATGATGTTCGGCATGCAGGCGATCAATCTCTTCGCTCAGCGTCGGATCCTGGTTTTCGTCCATCAAGCACCTCCGTCGTTAACAGAACACTTACATATATAGCGCCCTCTGTGCAAACGGCAAGAGAGAAAAACGGCAAAAGTAACCGAAGCCTGTGGATTTCGGGATTCGAAAGTATCAGCCGTGACAGGAGTCACATTCCGGGCCGAACTGCCGGGTGCCCTATCCTTCGCGTTCTTTGCGAAGGGTGGGATCCCTCGACTCAACCCAGTTTCAATCCCATCAGAACCGCATCGTCTTCGGGATCAGCATAGTATCGCGTCCTGCGGCCGGTCTCCCGGAATCCAAGCGCCCCATAAAACCCCAGAGCAGCGCGATTGGAAGCTCTTACCTCCAAGACCAGCTCCGTCACCCGCTCCGTCCGTAGCGCTTCCAGCAGCGCGCCCAGCAGCCGCGCGCCCACTCCGCGCCGCTGCCCCTCCACTACCACCGCAATCGTCTCCAGCTCTGCCTCAGACGGCACCAGGCTCGCCACCAGGAACCCAAGCGGCGCATCGCTCTCAAGGTCCGCCGCCACCAGCGAAATCCTCCGCGGCCTATGCTCGACGTCGATGGCCACAAGATAAGCCGAAGCCGCCCACCGCGGTGCAGGCTCCAGACCCGCCGCAATCTCCAGAACGCGCTCCAAGTCCCCCGCCTTCATGAGCCGAATCCGCACCACCGCCGGCGAACTCATGCTCCCTGTACCTTCGCCGATGCGGCGGGGGCGACGGCGCCAAAAATCTCCGCGTCCGAGCGGCGCAGATAGTGGCCATCGAGCCGCGCCAAGTCAACAAATTTCCCCGCCAGAATCGCCGGCTCGGCCAGTCGAATTGCGCCTGCGGCAGTGGGTGCGGGAACATGCAGCAACATGGTCTGAGGCCACACGGATGCCAGAAGCGCTGAGGCCGATTCATCACAGATTGCCATGCGTCCCGGCGGAGGTGTCATCAGCAGCTCGATCCGTCCGGCAAGCATCTCGATCCCTTCCCCTTCTCGTCTCGGAACGCGCAGGAAGACCTCATTCCGGTGCGCGTCCAGCGCGGCTGCCACGCAGCCAGCGCTGCGCGCCAGCACTTGCAGCCGCGAAACGGCGACCACGGGAATCCCCACTGCCTCCGCCAAGCCCTTCACCGCGCTCAGCCCCACGCGCACGCCGGTAAAGCTCCCCGGCCCGTTCACCGCGACAATCGCGCCCAGGTCGCTCACCCGCGCCCCGGCCAGCGCCAGCAAATCTCCCACAGCCGCCACCAGCTTCGCCGAATAACTGCGCCCCTCCAGCTCCGTCTCGCCCAGAATCTCAATTAATCCGCTAGAAAGCCGGCCCAGCGCCACCGACCCCGCCGGCCCGCATGTATCGATGCCCAGAACCAGCGCCGTCCGCGCCCCGTCCGCCGCAGCTGTTTCCGCCGTTCCCATAGCCCCCTCAGCATGACACAGCCGCAACCGCCGCTGCCAGTCAGCCCTGCTTACACTCCGGACCCCAATCCATTACTCTGTTCAAAGCGCACTCCAACTGAGTTCTCCCCCGAAATCGATCAAGAGGAAAGGCCCAACGCCTGGCAGCTGCCGCCGCAGTCTCGTTCCACGACACATGGCGACCCCGCGCCAACCCCTGGGTCATCGCTATCACCGTCACCCTGGCCACCTTCATGGAGGCCCTGGACAGCTCGATCGCCAACGTGGCCATGCCCCACATTGGCGGCTCGCTCTCCGCCAGCCGCGACGAATCCACCTGGGTGCTGACCAGTTACCTGGTCGCCAACGCCGTCGTGCTTCCTATCAGTGGATGGATCGCCAACCGCATTGGCCGCAAACGTTTCTACATGACCTGTGTCCTGCTCTTCACCTTGGCCTCGCTGCTGTGCGGTCTGGCGCCCACCCTGGGTGTTCTGGTCTTCTGCCGCGTGCTGCAGGGCGCAGCCGGCGGTGGCTTGCAACCCAGTGAGCAGTCCATCCTGGCAGACACGTTTTCGCCCGCCAAGCGCAGCATGGCCTTTGCGGTTTACGGCATGGCCGTGGTGCTCGCGCCCGTCCTCGGCCCCACCGTGGGTGGCTGGATCGTGGACAACTACAGTTGGCGCTGGATCTTCTTCATCAACATCCCCGTCGGCATGCTCTCGCTCTACCTCACCAACCGTGTCGTCGAAGACCCTCCGTATCTCGCCGAAATCCGCAAGCGCCGCGAGGGCGTCGACCGCTGGGGCCTGGGCCTGCTCGTCCTCTCCATCGGCTGCCTGCAGGTGGTCCTCGACAAGGGCCAGGAGGACGACTGGTTCAGCTCCCGCTTCATCACCGCCTGCACCCTCATCGCCGTCGTCGGCCTCATGGTCTTCGTTTATCGCCAGCTCCATGTCGAGCATCCCATCCTCGACCTGCGGTTGTTTGCCCAGCGCAACGTCGGGACCACCATGTTTGTCATGTTCATGGTGGGCGTCTCGCTCTATTCCTCCACCGTACTCATCCCGCAATTCCTGCAGGAGATCATGGGCTACTCCGCCGAGCAGGCAGGCATGGCCGTCTCCTCCGGCGGCCTGGCGCTCATGTTTCTCTTCCCGGTCGCCGGCGCACTCGCGCCCAAATTCGATCCCCGCTGGCTGGTCGCCTGCGGGTTCACCCTCACCACCTTCGGCCTTTATCGCATGACCGGCCTCAGCCTCAACACCCCGTTCACCACCGCCGTCAGCTGGCGCGTGGTCATCGCGCTGGGCCTGCCATTTCTCTTCATCCCCATCAACACGCTGTGCTATGCCGGCGTTCCCCAGGAGAAGTACAACGAGGTGAGCGGCATGTCCGCGCTGATGCGCAACATCGGCGGCTCGGTCGGCATCAGCTTCATTACCACACTGCTGGCGCGGTTGACGCAAAAGCATCTGGCCATGCTCAACGCCCACACCGTCGCCGGCAACGGCCCTTTCGATATGCTGCGCTCCGGCCTGGCGCACGCGTGGATGCAGCACGGCGCGTCGGCTCCCGATGCCTCCCAGCGCGCCGGCGCACAGATCTACGGCATGGCCCAGATCCAGGCCCGACTGCTGTCGTATGTGGATGTCGTCTGGATCATGGTCGCGCTCACCGCCATCCTCATCCCGCTGCCGTTCCTGATGCGCAGGCCGAAGAAGCTGGCTCCGGCGCCGGTCGGGCACTGAGGATGAATTCCCGCTCGCGGGATTATGCGGAAATGCGGCCGGGTTCCGCCCACAGGTTCAGATCCTTCATCCAACGCGCGGAGCCATACACGCCAGCCAACAGTCCTGAGACCAGGTGGGACACATCCAAGGCAGGCCAATACAATCCAGTGCCGCGCCCCAGAAGTTCAATTTCATTCATTTCCTCGGGCCGTGCCTGGCTCAGTCCCTGAAGCAGCCCTCGCGGGATGCTGTGCGTCACTCCATTTTCCAGAAGAAGGAAAACGCTATCGGTGCTGTCTGAATACGAGGCGCGAACAACCCGGCGGTCAAACCTCTCAGCCCGCCGTGCCGCTTCGATAGCCGCATCGATCTCAGCATCCGTCGTCATCACCCTTGCTGTTTCAGACACGAGCATCCTCCCACAGTCTTACGAGTTCGTCGAAGTGCGCCGCCGCAACGTGCAGAACGTGCTTCACATCGCTGCGGCTTGCGTTCCCAGGCCGAACGGCATCGCGCCGTCTTGAGAGCGCAACGCCTGGTTCAGCCAGACCGCTGAGTTCTACGATGGCCTCAACCTCCGCATAGAAACTATGAACATGGCGGGGCTCATGATCTTCCGGATACGCGACAAACCGAATACCATCGAACCGGAGCGAGCCCACACCCCAAGGATACTCCGAAATCAGCTCAATCGACTGCCTTACACCACGTTGAGCGCCTGCTCCAGGTCGGCAATCAAATCTTCCTTGTCCTCAATGCCCACCGAAAGCCGAACGAGGCCCTCGGTAATTCCCAGCCGCGTCCGCTCCTCGTCGCTCAGCGCCGCGTGGGTGGTCGAGGCCGAGTGCGAAGCCAGCGATTCCACGCCGCCCAGCGATTCGGCGTTGAGGAACAGCTTCACCGCCGCCAGGAAACGCCCCGCCGCCGCCTGCGTGCCCAGATCGAAGCTCATCATCGAGCCAAATCCCTTTTGCTGCCGCACCGCCAGCTCATGCTGCGCGTGACTCTTGAGGCCGGGATACGCCAGCCGCGTCAGCTTCTTCTGCGTCGAGAGAAACTCCGCCACCGCGCGGCCGTTTTCCTCATGCGCCTTCATGCGCAGCGGCAGCGTCTTGATGCCGCGCAGCACCAGGAAGCACTCGAAGGGCGAAAGAATTCCGCCCGCCGCCTTCTGCACCAGCAGAAACCGCTCCTTGTGCTCCGGCTTGGATCCGATAAGCGCTCCGCCCAGTCCATCGGAGTGGCCGTTGAGGAACTTGGTCGTTGAGTGCATCACGATATCCGCGCCCAGCCCGAGCGGACTCTGCAGCACGGGCGACATGAAGGTGTTGTCCACGCTCACCTCAACGCCATGCGCATGCGCAATCTCGCTGACCGCGGCAATGTCGGTCAGCGACATGATGGGATTGGTCGGCGTCTCAATGTGAATCAGCTTGGTGTTGGGCTTGATCGCGGCTTCGACGGCCTTCAGATCGCCCGTGTCCACATACTCGATGGCGATACTGTAGTTGCGCACCACCAGGTTGAACAGCCGCTGCGTCCCGCCGTACACATTGTGCGAGCAGATCACGTGGTCGCCCGTGTGCAGTGTCGCCACCAGCGCATAGATCGCCGCCATGCCGCTGGCAAACGCGTGCCCGCTCGTCCCGCCTTCGAGCGCGGCCAGCGCCTCTTCCAGGCGATCCCGCGTCGGATTCCCGGCGCGCGAGTAGTCCCACCCCTTGTCCGTGCCGATGCCGGTCAGCTCGAAGGTCGATGAAAGGTAGACAGGCACATTCACAGCACCCGTCAAAGGGTCCGGATATTGCCCGGCGTGTACGGCGAGGGTCGAGTATTTGTAGTCTGGCATAGGCGGTGGTGTTGCTTGGGCTCCCACCTCCTAGCTTATCGTGCCGAGGCATCCCGGGTGCCCCATCCATTTCACAGTCTCATCGTGAAATGGGTGGGAGACCACGAACCCTAGCCAACGTCTACTTCGCACTCACCCGAAGCAGCAGCACCCCATGCGAAGGCACCGTCGCCGCATACACCCCACCGACAAACTTCACATCCTGGTGCGCCCACAGATCGCGTGCCTTTTTCACCTTACCGCTCAGCCCCAGGTCGCTCGCCTTCACTGTAACCTGCGCCGCGGCCGCGCCCAGATTGACCACACCCACCGCCACGCTCCCGTCGGCCAGCGGTTTCAACCACGTTTCCAAATCTCCATTCCTAACCGGCGAGGCCTGCTTGCCCAGTGCATCCTGGTCGACGGCGATCACTTCCTTGTTCAGCAAAATAGACCGGGTCACAGGCGTCATGATACGCACATCGTTCCCGGCCAGCAGCGGCGAAGCCACCAGCGCCCACAGGCTCATGTGCGTCCGGTACTCATCGTCCGTCATGTGCCCGTTGCCGATCTCCAGCATGTCGGGATCGTTCCAGTGGCCGGGCCCGGCATAAGGAGCAGTGGGCACCTGCTTCTCGACGTTGGCCATCATGCTCTGCCACGAGTCGCGGATGTCGCCGGTGGTGCGCCACAGGTTCCCGCCCACCGCCGGACCCCATTTCTCCACCTCGCCCCAGCCGTACTCGCATAGGCTGTAGACAATCGGCCGGCCCGTTGCCTCCAGAGCCGCACCCATCTTCTGGTACACCGGCTGCAGCGCGTCGTTCTTGTAGATGTTCCTGGCGCTGCACCAGTCGTACTTCAGGTAGTCCACGTCCCATCCAGCAAAGGTCCGCGCATCTTGCTCCTCGTGCCCATAGCTGGCCGGGTAACCCGCGCAGGTACGCGGCCCCGGCGAAGAGTAAATTCCCAGCTTCAATCCCTTGGAATGCACATAGTCCGCCAGCGCCTTCATGTCCGGAAATTTGTGGTTCGTCTGCAGGTTGCCCTGCGCATCCCGCACGCCTTCCCAGGTGTCGTCGATGTTCACATAGATGTAGCCTGCGTCCTTCATCCCGCTCGAGACCATGGCGTCGGCCATCGTCCGCACCGTCTGGTCGTCGATCTTGCCCGCAAACAGGTTCCAGCTGTTCCAACCCATGGGCGGCGTCTTCGCCAGGCCATTGTCGGAGACGGTCTTCAGCGCTGGCGGGTCAATGTAACTCACCGTGGGAATATCGTCGGCCGCGGTTGCCGGCTTGGCCAGCACCGGACGCCTCCCGCGCTCCATTCCGTGCAACTCGCCGTCGACCAGGTCGCCAGTGAGAAACGGCGTGGCCGGCTGCCAGGGCGCAAACAGCTCAAAGTGGGTCCCGGCGGCCGTGCCTTTTAGCTCGACGGCGTAGTCCAGGCTCTTCAGGGTTCCGGTCAGCTCGCTGCCGTTCTGCCTCAGTTCCAGAACCCACTTCTGCTGCTCACCGTTGTCCAGCACCTTGCCCGGCTGGGTCCACTTCCCTGCCAGGCTTTGCGCCTGGCCCGCTGTGGCCAACTGAACCACCAAGAAAAACAACCCGGCAGCCCGCACCGCCGCACCCATCGCGCTCTTTCCAATCCGCAAGTCTCGCATCCTGTCGACCTCCATTCTGCAGCCAACCGCCGCTCCTCCGGACGCATCGACCCGTACCGCCCGCTCCCAAGCGTCATCCCTGCCGCGCACAAATTGTAAACGATTACCAGCCCAGCGCAGCTCCACTCGATGGCCACAGCTGATTAAACTCCGCCCTCAAAAATCTTCTTGGAAAGGTACCGCTCCGCCGAGTCGGGAATGATCACCGCGATGCGCTTCCCTGCCCCCAGTTCCCGCGCCAGCGCAACCGCCGCAAACACCGCCGCACCCGAGCTCGATCCGCCTACCAGCCCTTCTTCGCGGGCCAGCCTCTGCACCATCTCGAACGCGTCCACGTCCGTTACAGCCACAATCCGATCACAGACCTCGCGGTGAAAGGTCTCCGGCACAAACGCCACGCCAATCCCCTCCACCTTGTGCTTGCCCGGTGCGCCGCCCTGCAGAATCGAGCCCTCGGTCTCGACTGCCACATTGACGACAGACGGGTTCTTCTCCTTGAGGAAGCGCGCCACGCCGGAGAACGTTCCGCCTGAGCCCACGCCGGCCACAAACCCGTCGATGCGCCCGCCCATCTGCTCCCAGATCTCGACCGCCGTGGTGTCGTGGTGGAACTGCGGGTTAGCCTGGTTCTGAAACTGCAGCGCGGTGAACGATCCCGGAATCTCCGCTCCCGCCGCGCGCGCCCGCTTGATGGCGCCGGCCATGCCCTCGTCCTCCGGAGTGCGGATGACCTCGGCGCCAAAGCCGCGCATCAGGATGCACTTCTCTTCGGCGAAGCCTTCGGGCACGAACAGCTTCACCGTGTAGCCGCGATTGACGCCGATCAGCGCCAGGCCCACGCCGGTATTGCCGGCCGTGGCTTCGACGATCGTGGAGCCCGCATGCAGCAGTCCTCGCGCCTCCGCGTCCAGAATCATCCCCAGCGCGGCGCGGTCTTTGATGCTGCCACCAGGGTTGAGGAACTCGAGCTTGGCAAACACCGCCGCGGCCGGTTCGGGCGACAGCCGTGCCAGTTGCAGCATGGGCGTCTGGCCCACAAGCTTGGCGATGTCGGTGGCGATGCGAAGAGCGGACGAAGGTGCGATTTCAACGGCCATGGCACCTTCAGTCTATCGCAAGGCCGGCCGCGCAGCCGGCGTCACTACCTCTTCTCCGGTTGTATGTCCTTCTTGGCCGGGCGCACTACCGGGTAGTAGCCGGTGCGGGTGCGGACCGTCAGCTTGCCCTTGCCCTTGGCCGTCGCGATCGCCTGGATGCGCCGAAATCCCGCTTCCGACATCGGCTTGGTGGAATGGTATCCCAGCGTGTATTGGTTGCGGATGTCGCGGGCCACCTCGGCGGCAATCTGATCGACCTGCTCGATGGACTTGGGAAAGTAGGCGATCCCGCCGGTTTCGGTGGAAAGCAACTCCAGGGAGCGGTGGGCATTGCGCTCCTCGCTGTGGCTCATCTCGTCGCCGAAGAGCAATCCAATTGAGTAGATGGTCGGCCCCGAGAGTTGCTGGACCCGGCGGATGGTCTGCTCCAGGTGGAGCGTGGAAGCGTTGTCCTCGCCGTCGGTGATGAGGATAAGTACCTGCTTGGGGCGCTTGGCATCTTCTGCCAACTTGTCCGCCGAGGCCACCACCGCGTCGTAAAGCGCGGTACCGCCGCGCGACTCGATGTGGCCCAGCCCGTCGCGCAGCTTGTTCAGGTCGGAGGTAAATTCCTGATCGATGAACGCCTCATCCGAGAAGTTCACCACGAATGCCTCGTCCTGAGGATTGGACGCCTGGATCAGGTCGAGGGCGCTCTTGTTCACCGCCGGCCGCTTGCGCGACATGGACCCGGAGTTGTCCACCACCAGCGCGATCGAAACCGGCAGGTCGGTGTGCTGGAAACTGATCAGGCTCTGGCGGACCCCGTCTTCGAGAATTTCGAAGTTCTCTTTCTTCAAGTCCAGGACCAGACGTTCGCCTTCGAGCACGGACGCATTCAGCACCACCTCGTCCACGTCGGTGTGCAGAACGTAACCGGTGGGCTCCTTGCGCATCTGGCCGGCCGGGGACACGGGCGCTTCGACATCGGGCGAGCGCACCGGGTCGCGATCCACGCTCAACGATGGGGCCTGTTCTGGCGGCTGTGCCGGGGCAGGCGCGGCCTGTGCGGGCGCCACCGCGGATGGAGGGGCGGTGGGAGTCTGTTGTGCCCCGAGCGTGAGCACCGCTCCGGCAAGAAGAGTCGCGAGGACCGCGTTATTGCAAAGGTGCATAGTAGCCGGTGCGGGCATGAATGGTGAGCGGAGGTAAACCCTGCGGAGGGTTGACCCTCACCTTCACTTTACGCCACTTGCCGTCCCTGGAAAGGTCTTTGGGCCGGTAGCCAATCATATATTGGTTGCGCAGTTCGGTGGAAATCTTCTCCGCAATGTCACCCATCTCGTCAACATCGTCCACCCGGAAGAGCCGCCCGCCCGTCTCTTCGCTCAGATCGTTGAGCAGCTGCGGCCCGGTGCGCTCCTCGGGGGTGGGCGCATAGGGGTCGAAGATGCCGATGGAGTAAATCTCCACGTCCGACTCTCGCACCTGCGATCGCACCTCGCCCTCGGTGTAGCGGGAGCGGTTGTCGCCCCCGTCGCTGACCACCAGCAGCGCCTTGCGCTCGTGGCGGGCATCTTTCATTTTGGCCACGCCATAGTAGATTGCGTCCAGCAGCGCGGTGCGGTGCCCGCTGTGCACCATGGCCAGCCGCGCTTGAATGTCCTCCACCGAATTGGTGAAGTCCTCAATCAGTTCCGGCCGGTCGTTGAAGCCGATCACAAAAAACTCGTCCTGCGGGTTGGCCGTCTTGATGAATTGCAGAATCGACTCCCGCGCCCGGATCAGCTTCGAGCTCATGGACCCGGACAGATCGAAGATAATCCCGATTGAAACCGGCGCATCCTCGCTGGCGAAGCTGGAAATCTTCTGCTGGGTGTTGGTCTCGAAGACCTGAAAGTCGTTCTGCTCGAGGCCGGTGACCAGACGGTTCATGGGGTCGGTCACCGTCACCGGCACCAGCACCATATCCACGTTCATGCGGATGCGCGCGCCGGGGTGAATCTTCAAGGCGTCGGGCCCGGTTGCAGCCGGCGCTTCAGCCCCCTTGGGTTCCGTGGTCGAGGGTGCGGCGGTCGCCGGCGGAGGCACATGCACCTTGTTGAGCTGGTCGTCCTGAGCCTCGGCCCGCGCCGCGCAGAATAGGAGCGCGAGGGAGGCCAGCCCCATAATCTCCAGCCAGCGCAACGCCGGCTGCCCTTTGCCGTGGCCGCTTGAAAACCTGCGCAGGAATGGATGCCTCTTCATGCTCCGTCACCAAGGATTGAACGCGATATTAGCACGGCCGGCGCACCCCTGGTGTTCCGGCCGTGTCATTGCTTTGTCAACTCTCCGTCGCCCTTTCAGCCGGGCAGCGGGCGGCTCCGCTGTTCCGCTCTGGGATACAATCGAGACTAAGCGTGCAATGCCTTCTTCGCCTCTTCAGGAACGGCCTCTGGTGCGCAAATTCAGCCGTATCCAGGGGAGCAAGACCTTATCTATGGCCCGCATTTATCCTTTTCGCGCCTGGCGCTACTCGCCCTCCGCCGTCCGTCTCGACGATGTAGTCACCCAGCCTTACGACAAGATCTCGCCGGCCATGCAGCAGGCTTACTACCAGCGCAGTCCCTTCAACCTGGTCCGCATCATCCTCGGCCTACCTGAACTTTTCGATGCGGAGCGCGGCGAAAGCGTCTACACCCGCGCCGCCCGCGACTTCCGCGCCTGGCGCGAGCAGGGCGTACTGACCCAGGAAAAAGACCCGTGCATCTTCGCCTATGCCCAGCGCTTCAAGGTTCCCGGCACTGAAACCGTGAAGGAGCGCCGCGGCTTCATCGCCCTGGGCAAGCTCCACGACTACGCCGAGCAGGTCGTCTTCCGCCACGAGCAGACCCTTTCCAAGCCCAAGAGCGACCGGCTCAAACTGCTCAAAGCCACCCACGCCCACTTCGGCCAGATCTTCATGCTCTACTCTGACCCGGCCGCCAGCGTGGAAAAGATTCTCTATGAGGCCCCCGGACCCGCGGAAGCCGAGGTGACCGACGAGTACGGCGTGCTCCATCGCCTGTGGCGCGTCTCCGACCCCGCCGCCATTCGCCTGCTCACCACCGCCATGGCCGACAAGAAGCTGATCATCGCCGACGGCCACCACCGCTACGAGACGGCGCTCAACTATTCCAAAGAGCACGCCGCCGTTGCACCGGGCCCCACGGAGCACAACCCCAGCTACCTGCCCCAACCCGCCTTCCCGGAAGCCGCGGTCATGATGACCTTCGTCAACATGGACTCCGACGGGCTGGTCATCCTGCCGACCCACCGCGTCGTCCATTCGCTTGCCGGCTTCGCCCCCGCCGCCTTCGCCAAAGCCGCGGAAGCCTTCTTCACCGTCGAAGCCCTGCCGGCGGCAGACGCTACAAGTTACATGCAGACTCTCGGCAGCCAGCAAAGCACAGCGTTCGTCGCCGTCACCCGCACCGGGGCTCTCCTGCTGCGCTCGAAGCCGGAGCCAATCGCTGCCGCACTCGCCGATCAGCCCGAGCGCCAGCGCCAGCTCGACTTGAGCCACCTGCACTCCATTCTCCTCGACCGCATCCTCGGCCTCGACGCCGAAAAGGTGCGCGAGCAGACCAACCTCCGCTACCTCCGCGACGCAGGCGAAGCCGTCGAGCTGGTCCGCCGCGGCGAGGCCGACGTTACTTTCCTCACCAACCCCGTCACCATGGAGCAGCTTAGAGAAGTCGCCTTCGCCGGCGACGTGATGCCGCAGAAGTCCACCGACTTCTTCCCCAAGCTCCTCAGCGGCCTTACCATCTACGCGCTGGACTAGTTTTCGGATCTTGGGGTGCTCAGGTTCTCGATTTGGAGGCCTGGGATTGAAGGCAAATGGGCCTCATCAAAGTGGGAATCGGAAGTGATCCATGCCGATGATCGGCAGATTTTACCGAATCCTGATCCAGATGTACTTCGCCGATCATGCCCCACCCCATTTCCACGCGTTGTATGCTGAATTCGAGGCCTTGATTGCGATTCAGACACTCGAGGTCATCCGGGGAGAATTGCCCACTCGCGCGATGGCGCTAGTCCTGGAATAGGCTCAGCAACACCGGGACGAGCTAACGGAGGATTGGGAACTATGCGTTCAGAACCAAATGCCCGCGAAAATTCGCCCACTGCGTTAGCGGCAGAGCTCGCTCCCCGATCTCCATGGCGCGTAACGGAGGTCGAGGCCTTGCCGGGGTTCAGGCTGCGCGTCGCTTTTGCTGACAGTCTCAGAGGGATCGTCGATCTATCCCGCCTTGTACATGCACCAAACGCTGGAGTCTTCGCCGCACTCACCGACCCATCGATCTTTGCACAAGTCACGCTTGAATACGGCACTGTCACCTGGCCGGGAGATCTGGACCTTGCTCCGGATGCAATGCACGCCGCAATCCAAAATCAAGGTGTGTGGTCGCTCTAGGGCCTGGCCTTGCCCCATCCAATCATCCCCGAGGGCATGCGGAATCGGGAAGAAGATTTGCTCATAGTCTCTCAAACATCGCGGCCACGACCCCTGCTCCGCCCCACCGGCGCATCCGTGCTCCTGCTGGCCGCGGCTCTGGCGGCCGCTCAGACCCCATCCGCCCCCGCACCCCAGTTCGCCCCGCAACCGGCTCCGGCTCCAGCCGCGCCCCGCTTCGTCGTCGTCCTCGACGCAGCCCACGGCGGAGACGACCCCGGAGGCCATCTCAACGGCCAGCCCGAAAAGGCGTTCACCCTGGCCCTCAGCGTCCGCCTTCGCTCCCTGCTCGGCGCCCGCGGCATCCAGGTGCTTACCACGCGCGAATCCGACTCCACCCTGGACGTGAACCGCCGCGCCGAAATTGCGAACCACGCCAATGCCCAAGCCTGCCTCAGCCTGCACGCCTCCACGGCCGGCTCCGGCATCCACGTCTTTGCCTCGTCGCTGGCCCCCACTTCGCCCACCCGCTTTCCCGCCTGGAAGACCGCGCAATCCGCCTGGGTCACCCGCAGCCTGGCGCTGGCCGGCATCGTCAACTCGACCTTGCAGCAGGCCGGCCTCACCGTCACTCTGGGCCGCACCACGCTGCCCGCGGTCGACAGCATGACCTGCCCAGCCCTGGCCATCGAGGTCGCTCCCGACCGCTCGCCCGGCTCGGATCCCGCCGACAGCTTCAACGATCTCGCCTACCAGGCACGCATCGCCGAAGCCTTGACCGCCGCGCTGCTCGAGTGGAAGACGGAGGTTCGCCAGCCGTGATCTCCCGCTCCCAGACCGTCCTGTTCATCGTCCTGGTCGCCGCCTCCGCCGTGATGGGAGGCCTGCTCTGGCGCCAGCTCGACCGCGCCCACCAGCGCCTGCTCCAGGGAGAGGACTCGGCACCTACCGAGGCGCCCCAGGTGGCCCCCGCCGAGCAGGCTACCCTGATGGTGGCCAACGACGCCGACAACTCGCTGCTGACCCAGGTGCAGACCCTACCCCTGCCCCAGGATCCCGGCGCCCGCGCGCGCGTCATCCTGGGCAAGCTGCTTGACCTCTATGCCGCGCCCGACGCGGACCACCCCGTTCCCGGCGGCACCACGTCGATCGCCCAGGTCTTCCTGCTCCCTGCCCCAGCTCTTCCCGGCGCACCTAGCGACGCTCAGCCCATCGACTCCAAAGCACCCGCGGCCGCGACCACGGCAACAGGCCCCCTGCTCGCGGTCGTCAACTTCACTGGCGCCTTCGTCGCCAGCCACCCCTCCGGCCTGGAGACCGAGAACCTCACCGTGCAATCCATCAGCGGCACGCTGCACGCCAACCTGCCGCGGGTCACGCAGGTGCGCTTCCTGGTGGACGGACAGACGCGCACGACGCTTGCCGGCCACGCCGACCTGACCGGCACCTACCTGGCCACCGACGCCGTTCCCACCGAAGGCGCGCATCCGTGAGCTCATTCCAGGCAAGCCTATTCTCTGCTTCACCCACCATCGGCGTATTCGATTCCGGCTTCGGCGGTCTCACCGTGCTGCGCGCCCTCATCGAGCGCATGCCGGAGGCCCAATACGCCTTCCTCGGCGACACCGCGCGGCTGCCCTATGGCTCGAAATCCCGCCGCACCATTGCCCGTTACGCAGCCGAGAGCGCCCAGTTCCTGGTTCGCGAGCAGGGCGCCGAGTTCCTGGTCATTGCCTGCAACACCGCCAGCGCCCTGGCCCTGGACGCCATTCAGGACGCGGTTTCTGTACCCGTCCTCGGCGTCATCGAGCCCGGCGCCCACGCCGCCCGCGCCGCCTCGCAAACCGGAGACGTGCTGGTCATCGCCACCGACGCCACCGTGCAGAGCCACGCTTACGCCGCCGCCTGCCGCACCCACCACCTCCGGGCTCTCGAAAAAGCCTGCCCGCTACTGGTGCCGCTGGTCGAAGAAGGCTGGACCAACCCCACCGCGAAAACCGGCGCGATCACTGCCGAAGTGATCCGCATCTACCTCGACGAACTGGCCGCCGCTGCCCAGGCAGAGGGCCTCAACCCCGACGTGCTGCTCCTCGGCTGCACCCATTACCCCCTGCTTCGCCCGCTGCTGGAAACAGCCGTCCCGGCCTCGATTCGCGTCATCGACTCCGCCCAGGCCGTAGCCGAAACCGCCATCCACGCACTCAACGGCCGCCTGAGCCCCGCCGGTAAGAAAATCCTGTCTGGCCCTCCCAGCGCCCAGCTTCGCTTCTTCGCCACCGACTCGGTGGACAAATTCGAGCGCCTCGGTTCGCGCTTCCTCGGCCGCCCGGTCAGCAACGTCCAGCTAGTCGACCTGGGGGGCTGATCTTCGGCCAGCGGTCCCGGAACTCTGGGCGCCCCACCCTTGCCGGGTTCTTGTCGTTAGAGCAGATGTGGAAAGCGAAACAAGCTCATGCGAGCGGATAGCGAGGGTCTGCCCCACCGCAGGTGGCTGCCCGACCGCAGGGGTCAGGCGGCGGCTGATATTCTAGAAATTGCTCGTTCCGCCCCCTGGCGCGGACATCTGGAGGAACAAAGAAAGCATGATCGATCTGGCAGGTAAGACGGCCGTAGTCCTCGGGCTGGCCAACAAGCGTTCCATCGCCTGGGGCATCGCCCAAAAACTCCACGCCGCCGGCGCGACCCTGGCCATCTGCTACCAGAACGAGCGCATGAAGCTCGAAGCCGAAGGTTTGATCGCCGATCTGCCTGGCGCCTCCGGCTTCCAGTGCGATCTGTCCAACGATACGGAGATCGAAACCCTCTTCGCGACAATCAAGCAGCAATACGGCAAGCTCGACATCCTGGTTCACGCCGTCGCCTTCGCGCCCGCCGCCGACATGCACGCCGAGTTCATCAACACCAGCCGCGACGGCTTCCGCACCGCGCTTGAAGTCAGCGTCTACTCGCTCATCGCCGTCAGCCGCGCCGCCGCGCCGCTCATGACCGTGGGCGGCAGCATAATGACCCTCAGCTACTACGCCGCGGAAAAGGTTGTTCCCAATTACAACGTGATGGCCGTCGCCAAGGCGGGCCTCGAATGCACGGTCCGCTATCTGGCCTGGAACCTCGGGGCAAAGAATATCCGCGTCAATGCCATCTCCGCCGGCCCCATCAAGACCCTCGCCGCCCGCGGCGTCGGCGCCTTGGGCGAGATGATGAAGGCCCATGCGGACCGCGCTCCTCTGCACCGCAACGTCGACCAGCTCGAAGTAGGCGGCGCAGCGCTGTTCCTGGCCAGCGACCTCTCCAGCGCCGTCACCGGCGAAGTGATGTATGTGGACTGCGGCTACAACATCATGGGGTTCTAAGCCACCCTCTTCAGTTCGGGTGGTAGTTCGGATAAGCCGGCCGCTCCACCGGCTTAGCTGGCGTCTTGCCTAACTCCTCGAGCGCCAGAGAAACTGCCTTCTCCAGCTGCGGATCGTGCCCTTCGCTCACCGCCTTCGGGTCCTGGTCTACGACATAATCCGGATCGACCCCATGGTTCTCCACGTCCCACTCGCCCTTGGGCGAGAAGAAGGCCACGCTCGGCGAAGTCACCCGTCCGCCATCCATCAGCACCGGAATGGACGCAATTCCCACCAGGCCGCCCCAGGTTCGCTTGCCCACCAGCGGCCCCAGCTTGGCCTGCTTGAACAGCCACGGCAGCGCATCTCCGCCCGATCCTGAGAATTCGTTGGCGATCATGATCTTCGGCCCGTAGATGCCCGCGTTTGGCGTGTGCTCAATGGCCCCGTAGCGCGGCGCCCAGTAGGACTCGATGTGGCGCGCCATCACCTCGATAAAGTAGTCGGCCACCTGACCGCCCCCATTGAACCGCTCGTCGATGATCGCGCCCTGCTTCTCGGTCTGCGCAAAGTAGTAGCGGTTGAAGTTGGTAAACCCGCCCCCGGCCGTATCCGGCAGGTACACATACCCCAGCTTGCCGCCCGATAGCTGGTCCACCTTCTTCTGATTGCCCTCAATCCAGTCGATATTCCTCAGCCCCGCCTCGCTGGCCACCGGAATCACCTGCACATCGCGCGCATTCTTCCCGTCGGCTGAGCCCACCCGCAAGCTCGTGACCAGGCCGGCCGTGCCCTCCAGCGGCTGCTGAATATCCACTGCCGCAGTCAGCTCCTGCCCATTGATGGCCAGAAAGCAATCGCCCGCCTTCAGGTTCAGCCCCGGCTGCGCCAGCGGCGCCTTGATCTGCGGATTGAACTCGCCACCGGTATAAATCTTCGCCAGGCAATAGCGGTTGTCCTTGATCTCGTAATCCGCGCCGAGCAACCCGCCGGGAACCTTGCGCGCCTCGGGAATCTTCCCGCCGAAGCCGCGCAGATGGCCCACCGAAAACGCGCCCAGCATCTCCTGGAAGATGTAGTTCAAATCCGCCCGCGAAGCGATGGCCGCCACATACGGCTCGAAGCGCTTCTCGGCTGCCACGGTGTCGGTCCCGTGAAAGTGCGAATCGTAGAAGAAGGCCCGCTCGATCCGCCACACCTCGTGGTACATCTGCGCCCACTCGGCCTTGGGTTCCACGCGCACCTTCAGGTCGCCAAACGCCAACTCACCGTCGCCCGGCTTGACCGGCGCATCCGTGGGCACAATCACCCACTGCGGCGGCCCGCCTCCGCTGTCGCCCGTATCCGGCCCTTTGCTGGCAATCGCCAGCAGCATTTTGTTGCCGTCTGCGGAAATCTCGAAGCTCTCTACCCCTTCGGCCAGCTTCTCGGTCTTGCGGTCTTCTTCGGTCCAGCGGCTCAGTGTCGCTCCCCGCCCAGCAAAGCGGCCCGACTGCGGCATTTCCATCACATACACACTGCCCTTCAATCCCGTATCCAGCCCGACATAGTTCGCCGCCGGCAGCGGCAGCGCCACAATGCGGTTCCCAATCCCGTCCAGGTCCACCTTCACCGGCTTGGGTGTCTTGTCGCCGTCCTTGTCTGCCTTGTCCTTGTCCGTCCCAGCTTTGTCTACGCTCTTCTCGTCTCCTGCCTTGGCGGCGGTCTTCCCATCATCCTTGACCGCCGCGTCCTTCTTCTCGTCGGCCTTTTTCTCGTCCGCCTTCTTCTCGCTGGGCGTCTTTTCGTCGCCCAGTTCCGGCGCAATCGGCGAGGCCTGCGAGGCGGCCAGCACGGCAGCGTAGACATTCGACGTGGTCTGGTAGAGATCGCTGGTCATATCCAGGCCGTCGGACACCGCGCCCGAGTTCGAGCTGGCCGTAAAGTACAAATACTTGCCCTCGCGGTCGAAGGCCGGATTATCCGCTTCGACCATCTCGCTCGTCACCTGCGTGCTCTTTCCCGTCTCCACCGAGTAAAGAAAAATCGCATGCAGATGATTCGCCATCGAACGCTCGAATGTCAGCCACTTCGAGTCCGGTGACCACGCAACGTCGTAGTTCTGCCCGGAGAAGCCACCATACACATTCTGGTCGCTCACCAGGTCGAGCTTGCCCGTCGCCGTATCCAGCACATAGATCTTCAACCGATTGTCGTGAAAGACAATTCGCTTCGAGTCTGGCGACCACTTCGCGTCGAAGTAGTAAGCCGGCTCTTTGCCCAGCGCAAACCTCTTCACTTGCGCCGCGCCGGCGACCGCGCTGCCCGTCTGCGGCGCTACGTCGAGCTCATAGAGCCCCGGCTCGTCGGAGAAGTACGCAATCGACTGCCCATCCGGCGACCACGCCGGACCCCGCTCCATCACTCCTGGCGTATTGGTAATATCCCGAGTCGGTCCTTTCTTGGCTGCCACGGTCAGAATCTCCCCATGCGCCTCCACTGCCGCGCGTACACCGGTGGGCGAAATCGTCACATGCTCAATCTCGTCCTCCACGCTTTCAATCCGCGGCCGCACCTCGGGCAGATCGGCATCGATCTCAATCGGCACCGCCTTGCTCGTGCCGCTCACCGTATCGAAAAGATAGATCTCGCCCAGCTGGTCATAGACCAGCGTGGTCCCCTCACCGGCCAGCGTGCGCAGGTCCGCGCCCGCATTCTCCAGCACATTGGCTACCTTCCTGGTTGCCGCGTCATACTTGAAGATGGTCACCGGCCCGGCGCGCCCGGAGAGAAAGTAGATGGCCCCGCCCGCATACACCGGATCGAAATCCGATGAAGTTTCATGCGGAATCTCCGTCGAATCGAGGCCGGGGAGCGTTGTAATCCGGATTGTGCTCGCCCGCCCGCCGTGATAGTTCCCCCACGAAACGTAGGACGTGTAGTTGAACCCGAAGGCCGGCGGCAGCGGCGAATAGGCAATCGCGCCGCCGTCGGGCGCAAACTGCCCCTGGTAAGCCATGGGCAGCGGCAGCGCCTTGGCAATTCCTCCGCTCGCCGACACGGTACACAGCTGCGTATACCGGCTCGCCGCCGATCGGTCCGACCGGAACAGAATCTCCTTCCCATCCGCACTCCACCCCACCAGCGCATCCGTCGCCGGGTGATACGTCACGCGAAACGGCACGCCTCCGGTCGCCGGAATCGTAAACACATCCGTGTTGCCGTCGTACTCGCCGGTGAAGGCAATCGTTGCGCCATCCGGAGAAAACGCCGGGCTGGTCTCAATGCCCACCCCGATCGTGAGCCGCGTGGCCCGTCCACCCGCGCGCGGCACCGTCCACAGGTCTCCCGCATAGCCAAACGCAATCAAATCCTTGCTCAGCGCCGGCCGCTGAAAGATATGTGGCGCAGCAGCAGCGCTGGTCATGGGCGGAAGAATCCCAAGCCCGCAAGCGAATATGAAAGTGAAAACCATGGCAACAGAAGCCTTTGTGAACCCAGACATTGGGACCTCCAGTGAAGATGCAGAAATCTTACACGCTCCGCCGCCTGCCCCGGCATCGTCCGGTCGCACCGAATCCTGTGGTATCCTGCGCGTGTGTCAGCCGCTGGCCCGCTCTTGAATCCGAGAACTCCCCGTCATGCCGCGGTGGTGCGCCTGACCCACTGGCTCACGGTGATCGCCTTTTTTGCCCTGCTCGTCAGCGGCGTTGAGATCGCGATCTCGCACCCGCGCTTCTACTGGGGCGAAGTGGGCAATGTCATGACGACGCCGCTGTTTACCCTGCATATCCCTTCATCGAGGGACACGGTCCCAACCGGCTATGGTTTCGTGATGCCGGACCAGAATGGCTGGAGCCGCGCTCTGCACTTTCAGTCCGCATGGGCGTTGCTGCTCACCGGACTGGTCTACGGCATCTACATTCTGGGTACCGGGCATCTCCGCAAAGATCTCTTCCCCGCGCCGGCCCAGAGGACTTGGCGCGCATTCTGGCAGGTGATTGCGAAGTATCTGCGCCGTGCGCCACCGGATGAAGCCGAAGCCCACTCCTACAATGCTGTGCAGCGGGCAGCGTATCTGGCAGTGATCTTCATCCTGTTTCCCCTGGTCATCTGGACAGGCCTCGCCCTGTCTCCAGCCTTCGATGCTGCGGTTCCCGTCGCCGTCAACGCGCTGGGCGGGCGGCAATCCGCGCGCACACTGCACTTCTTGGTCACCGGATCTCTGATCCTCTTCCTGCTCGCCCACGTCACCATGGTTTCTCTTGCCGGTTTCAAAAGCCGCATGCGGGCCATGATCACTGGCCGCGCCACGCTTCCACCGGAGCGCCCATGAACAACATCTCACGCCGCAAGCTCTTCACTGCCGGGCTCGCCGCCACCGCAGGCCTGGGCGGTCTGGCCGTGGCCGCCCGCCTGGCCCGCCGATACGGATTGATTCCTCCTGACAACGGCGGCGTCTACGGTCCCGGCGAGACACTGAACTACGCCGCCCAGCGGCTGCTCACGTCGCACTCGCAGGCCCGCGAGTTTTCCCGCGGCATGATTTCCAAGGCGCCCTTCGCCAACGCAGTCGCGCCTCCCGACGATCGCTTCAAGCGCCTGCAGGCCGGCGGGTTCTCCGGCTGGCGGCTTTCGGTGGATGGAATGGTCGCCCGGCCGGGGCTGCTTTCGCTCTCCGATCTGAAGAGTCTGCCCATCCGCAGCCAGATCACTGAAGTCGTGTGCGAAGAGGGCTGGTCCTACATCGCCGAGTGGATTGGGACGCCCCTGGCCGATGTGCTGAACCAAGTGGGCGTCCTGCCCCAAGCGCGCTATGTCGCCTACTACTCGGCCGACCGCAACTGGTGGGACAGCATCGACATGAGCGATGCCCTGCATCCCCAGACGCTACTCACCTGGGCCATGAACGACGGCGATCTTCCCGTCGGCTTCGGCGGCCCGCTGCGCTTGCGCGTGCCGCGCCAGCTCGGCTACAAGAGCGTCAAATACATCACCGGCCTGACGGTGACCGACTCGCTCAAGAATCTGGGCAACGGCCTTGGCTCCCCGGGGCCGGAGTTCGGTTACTCCTGGTACGCCGGCATTTGAGGGTTCGCCTTTTCGGTCCAGGCAAACTCACACCGCAACAGCGACTCGAGCCCAAGATCCCGAGAACTCGGGCGGCGCCAGCCGCGTCTGCCTCACCGCAGATGGTTACGATCTCATGCAGGATTTATGGCGCGCAAGCGCCGTCTGCCCCACCGCAGGTGGTTTAGGCCTGTTCCTTCAGCGTCACTGTGATCTTGCGCGCGTCGCCGCCGGTGGAGGTAATGGCGATCTCGCCCGTAGCCTTCTTGCGGATGCTCTTGAACTTCTCGCCCCACTCCACCAGCACCAGCGCATCCGGTGTGAGCAGCTCGTCCAGACCCAGCGTCTCCAGCTGCCGCTCGCCTTCCAGGCGATAGACATCCAGGTGGTAGAGCTTCACCGCCTTGCCTTCGCGCGTGCCGTCGTACTCGTGGATCAGCGTGAAGGTCGGGCTTGTGACCTCGTCCGCCTCGGCCGCGTCGAGAGCCTGGGCAATGCCCTTCACCAGCGTGGTCTTGCCGGTGCCCAGGTCGCCGCGCAGAATCAGCAGCTGCGGCGGCTTCAGGAGTTTGGCCAGCTTGCGGCCCACCTCGATGGTGTCCGCGCCGCTCTTGGTGGTGAACTCGTGAACCCGGCCTGCTGCGGTCACTGCGGCTTCGGTCATCTCCGAACCTCATCAGGGCACGCTGCATGCAATGCCCCCTGCAACCAAACATAACCGTTCTCCCCGCGCGATTGAAAGCGAAAAGCCCGAGAAAAATGCGGCAGGCTGTCGGTAGCAAGCAAAGTGTGTTCATCGCCACCACGAACGGCCAGATCAGCGGACAGCCCATGCAGGCAGACCGCCGCCTCGACTGCCTTACCGGCTTCGCCAGGATGCTGCGCCAGCAGACCTGCCACCAGGCCGGTGAGCAGATCGCCGCTTCCGCCCTTGGCCATGCCGGGATTGCCCGTGGTGTTCACGGCGACCCTACCGTCGGGGTGCGCGATCAGGGTGCGCGCTCCCTTAAGTACCAACGTGACACCAAACCGCTCGGCGAAGCCGCGCGCCACCTTGAGCCGACTGGCCTGCACCTCGGCCACCGTGATGCTGGCCAGCCGAGCCATCTCACCGGGATGCGGCGTGAGCACCACGGTTCTCCCCTTGGCCAGCTTGGCAAGCAGAACCGGCTTGGCGGCCAGAATATTCAACGCATCGGCATCGATCACCGCGGGGATCTTGGCTGTCGCCAGCAGGCCAGTGACAAACTTCACCGTCTCCGCCGCCTGGCCGATCCCCGGTCCGATGGCCAGCACGGTCTTGCCCGCCATCAACCCGGCAAGCGCATCGGGAGCCAGCGCATCGGCGGAGATGCCGCCCGTGGCTCCAACCGGCAGCGGCCAGGTCATCAGTTCCGGCGCAACCGCGGCCACCAGCGGCAACACCGCCGCCGGGATCGCCGCTGTGACCAGTCCGGCGCCGCTGCGCAGCGCCGCCAGGGAGGTCATGGATGGGGCGCCAGAGCGGCCCAGCGAACCGCCTACCACCAGCACATGGCCAAAGTTGCCCTTGTTCGCACCGGCTGCCCGCCGGGCCTGGACCAGCGCCAGCGCAGACCCAGCCCAGTCGACTTTCAGCGTGGACACGATCGCCTCGTCCGGCGAACCGATGGGCGCGACCACCACCGGCTGGTCCCACCGCCGCGTCAACTGTCCAAATATATGCGCCGGCTTGGGCGCGGTAAAGGTGATCACCGCGTCGGAGGGAAAGACCGCTCCGGCAGGTGCGGCCGCGGTTGTGTCCGCCGCCCACCCCGATGGCAGGTCCACGGAAAGGACAAGCGCGTGGCTCTGCCTTGCCCACTCGAGGGCCGCCAGCGCGAAGCCTTTCAGCGGCGGCTTGAATCCCGTGCCCACAATTGCGTCCACCAGCAGGTCGGCGGTCAAAGCCTGGTTATGCACGGCGAGCTGCTCCGCGGTCTCAACCACGTGCACCGAGCCCGGCCGGGCACTGGCCAGTAGCTCGCCCCAGGCCGTCACCACATCCGCGCCGAACCCTTCCGGAACACCCAGCAGCAGCGTTGAGACTTCCAAACCGGCCTCGGCCAGCAGCCGCGCGGCCATCATGCCATCGCCGCCGTTGTTGCCGCGTCCGCACAGCACGGTCGCCCGGCGCGCGTGCGGAAACTGCGCCCGCGCAAACCCGGCCACTGCCGCAGCCGCGGCCCGCATCAGGTCAACGGACGCAACTCCGAACTGTGCCGTCGTGGCCCGGTCGCAAGCCTGCATCTCGGCCGCTGAAAGAACGTGCATGGGAACCATGGTAGTGCATGAAGGCGAGGGACCAAGGGACTTGGGACTAGAAGCGAGAGCTCGCTCAAGATGTCCTTGTGCTTCAACCCGGCGTCTCGCCCTGGGTAAGGAGCGACCAGCGGCGTAGAACGCAGTTGCTGGCTCGCTAGTCCCTCAGTCTCTAGTCCCTTGGTCCCTCGTCTCACCGCAGCATCAGCACCAGGAACCAGGCATTGAGACCGGCGATCAGCGCGGCTACGAGCCAGGCCAGTGCCTGCATCAGGCGGCCGTTGACGAAGTCGCCCATGGTTTTGGGGCTGCCGGTAAACAGGACCAGGGGAATGACCGCGAAGCTCAATTGCAGGCTGAGAATCACCTGGCTCAGCAGCAGCAGCTTTTCCGTACCGCGCTCGCCGGTGAACCATACCACGATGATGGTGGGAATGATAGCGATGGAGCGGGTGATCATGCGCCGCATCCAGGGCTGCAGCTTGAGGTGGATGAAGCCCTCCATCACAATCTGCCCTGCGAGGGTGCCGGTGATGGACGAGTTCTGGCCGCTGGCGAGGAGAGCAATCGCAAACACCGTGCTCGCTCCGGCAACGCCCACCAGCGGGCTAAGCAGCTTGTAGGCGTCCTCGATGGCGGCAACCTCGAAGTGGCCGCTGCGATGAAAGACCGCGGCCGCTACGATGAGGATGGCGGCATTCACAAAAAGGGCAACGGTCAGCGCCAGCGCGGAGTCGATGTTGGCCATGAAGATGGCCTCGCGCTTGCCCTTCGGCGTTCGCTCGTAGTTGCGGCTCTGCACAATCGATGAGTGCAGGTAAAGGTTGTGCGGCATGACCGTGGCGCCCAGCATGCCGATGGCGATATAGAGCATGGCGGGATTGGTGACGATCTGCGTGGAGGGAATGAACAGGCTATGAAGCGCCGGGCCGTACTCCGGCCGCGAGAGAAACAGCTGCACGCCGAACATGGCGATGATGGTCCCGATGAGCGTGATGACCAGGGCCTCGACGACGCGGAAACCCCAGCGCTGGAGGAGCAGAATCAGCAGCACGTCGAGGCCGGTGATGAGCACGCCGTAGAAGAGCGGAATGTGGAACAGCAAGTTGAGCGCGATGGCCGAGCCGATGACCTCGGCCAGGTCGCAAGCAGCAATGGCGATCTCCGCGCCCACCCACAGGCCGAAGCTCACCCCGCGGCCGTAGCGCTCACGGCAAAGCTGGGCCAGGTCGCGCTCGGTGGCCACGCCCAGCTTGAGGCTCAGGCTCTGCAGCAGAATCGCCATCAGGTTGGAAATCATGATGACGGACAGCAGCGTGTAGCCGAACTGCGACCCGCCTGCGATATCGGTGGCCCAGTTGCCGGGGTCCATGTAGCCGACGGAGATGAGGAAACCCGGCCCGAGAAAGCCCAACAGCCGCCGCCAGCCAATCGTCGAGCCTGAGATCCGCACGCTCGCATGGACCTCGGGCAGGGAGGGTTCCGTATTGGTGGCTAGATGAGTCAGCTCTGTAGACATAGAAAAAGGAGATGAGGTGGGATGGCGTCAACTCAAGTATGCCACAGATAGTTAATCGCAGTTAATAAATTTAATTATGTGATATTACCGTGAATTTTCTGGACGCAACCAAACCGCCTCGGCGGCTGGCCGTCCCAGGATGGAATTTCCCGTATTCATCTCAATCAAAACAGTTTGGTCGTAGTTCTGACTGATCACGCGTAGCTTCTGACCGGGACCGATGCCGGTTTTGTGGAGAAAAAGCAGCAGCTTCGGGTCGCGCTCCTGGAGGCTTGTGACGGTGTAGCGCTGGCCCTCGGCGGCCTCGGAGAGCGGAGTCTCACCGCGTTTCTTGCGCTCGACCGGGCTCACTGGCAGCACCGCGTTTCCATGGGGACAGGCCCCGCCTTCACCCAGCTTCTCTTTCAACTTCAACTCGAAGGCCGGAGAAACGGCATGTTCCAGCCGTTCCGCCTCCTCGTGAATCTGGTACCACTCCATGCCGAAGACTTCGCTCAGCATGCGCTCGATGAGATGGTGGCGCAATGCGGTCCGGTAGGCCGTCTCGCGGCCGGACTCGGTCAGTCGCACGATGCCGTCCGCGCCTACCTCCACGCAGCCGTCGCGCTTCAGCCGTTTCAGCGCCATGGTCACAGCCGGCGCCGAAACCTCAAGCCAGTGCGCCAGCATGGCCGGAATCACCTGGTGGCCTTCGGCCTCGGCTTCCAGGATGGCCTTCAGGTAATTCTCTTTCGAGACATGGATGGAGTCTTTCATGGCTGTCTTCCCTTCAGTCTAATTCGCTTCGGCACACAAACCCTGCGTGTTTTACCATGAAGATGTGCCCCGCACTCCCCAAGGAATGACTTACGAATGATCGAGATCACCCCCCGCACTCCCCAGTCAGCCATCATGCTTCGCCTTCTTCCCCTTCTCGGGCTCCTTTGCGCCGCGAACCTTTACGCCCAGGCGTATCCGGTGACGCCGGAATGGAAGCCCTGGCAGCCACGGATCCACTTCTCCGCGCCGCCCAACTGGATCAACGATCCCAACGGGCCTATCTTACTGAATGGCCAGTACCAGCTCTTCTTCCAATACAATCCCTTCGGCGACCAGTGGGGGCACATGAGCTGGGGCCATGCCTCCTCAACCGATCTGATCCACTGGAAGCAGCTTCCCGTCGCCATCCCCGATGAGAATGGCGTGGCCATCTTCAGCGGCTCGACGGTTGAAGACCACGACAACACCAGCGGGCTCTGCGGCTCCCCGGGGGAGAAAACTCCCGGTTGCCTGGTGGCCATCTACACAGGCGCTTCGGCCGAGAAACAGGACCAGAACCTGGCGGTGAGCCGCGACGGCGGCGCTACCTGGACGAAATACTCCGGCAATCCGGTTCTCGATCTCGGGCTGAAGGAGTTCCGCGATCCCAAAGTCTTCTGGTATGCGGCAAGCCAGAGCTGGATCATGGCTGTGTCCCTGGCCGACCAGCACAAGGTGCGTTTCTACCGCTCGAAGAACCTGCGCCAGTGGGAGCAGGCCGGCGAGTTCGGTCCGGCGGGCGCGATCGGCGGCGCATGGGAGTGCCCGGACCTGATGGAGCTCAACGTGCGAGAGCCTGCCGGCAAGCATGACGCGGTAGGGAAGGTCATTGACCATCGCTGGGTTCTGAGCGTGAATGTGAACCCGGGCGGCCCGGCCGGCGGCTCAGCGGATCAATACTTCGTGGGCCAGTTCGATGGCTCCCACTTTACCGAGGACCATCCGGGTTCCGGACCGCACTGGGCTGACTGGGGCAAGGATTTCTACGCTTCGACCTCCTTCTCCAACATTCCCGCGGGTCAAGATCGACCGTGGATTGCGTGGATGGCCAACTGGCAGTATGCCGGCAAGCTGCCCGCGCTGCCTGGCCGCGGCGAGATAACGGTTCCGCGCAGCCTCTTCCTGCTGCAGCCTCCGCCTCATGGCAGCGTTTCTCTGGCACAGGAGCCGCTGCTGCTGGTGCAGCGGCCCATTTTGCCGACGCCTTCGTTCCAGCCATCGAGAGCGATGTTCGGCGCATCGCCCTATCAGACCATCGCCCAGGCCAACGAACACATTGCGACGGGAAAGCTCAGTGGCAGTTCCTACCTGTTGCGGGTGACGCTCGATCCCGGCGATGCGGCCGAGGCCGGCGTGCGTCTGCGCCGCAGTTCCACCGATCCCGGCCAGCTGGCCGAAGAGGAGACCGTTGTCGGCATCAACTCCTCCACCGGACGAATCTTTGTCGACCGCACCCGCTCCGGCAGGACCGAGTGGTCGCCCGAGTTCCCAGCGCGCGTGTCTGCGCCGCTCAAGCAGCCGCAGGCCAGTTCGATCCGGCTGGAAATTGTGGTGGATCGCAACTCGATCGAGGTGTTTGCCGAAGACGGAACGACCGTGTTGACCAACCTGATCTATCCCGCGGAGACAAGCGTGGGGCTGAGCTTCTATTCCACGCCTACGCCGCCAGGGGTGGGACCCGCGCTGGTCCGCGGGGTGGAGTTTATCCCGCTGGATTAACCCACTCCAACTCGCAATTCTTCCATGATTTATTGATAAGAATAAATCTGTCATCCTGAGCGGTGCCTCTCGCAGCTTCATCGCGAGAGGCGCAGTCGAAGGACCTGCGGTTCCGAACCGATGCGGCTCAATCCAGAATCGTTGTATATGCGCGCCACGGCCCGGTCGCATCCCGATACTCCCAGGCCATGGTCTTTACGATCTGGGCGATGTGCCCCAGGTCGTGCACTGCCCAGTTGGCCAAGTGGTTGCCGAGGGTAACGGAGCCGAGTTCGGGATGACGGCCCCGCAGCGCGAAGTCGGCTTCTCGAACGCCAAGCTCGCGGAGAGCGTCGAGGCTTTGGCGGCGCAGCGCGGAGAACTCATCCAGCAACGTGCCGACGCTCTTGCCGGCGATCAGGGCGTGAAAGCCGAAGCGATCGAAGGGGTCGAAGGTGCGCGCGTCGCCGTACGCGAGGATCATGCGCATGCGCGGAATCCAGTCGGTGAGCTCGCCGTGCATCAGGTGACCGACAACATCGATGGGGCTGAAGGATTCGGGGGTCTTGCGCGCGTTCAACCACGGCGCGGACTTTCCCCGCAGCAGGGCATCGAGCACAGCCGGCGTCTGGGTCAATACTTCAAGTGCATCGTCGATGCAAAGCTCCATCGGCAACCTCTTTTTCACTTCTCCATTTCTTGCATCGGCGCCGAAGCGCGCGCCTTGGAGCCTGTAGAAAAGCTCTTAGTTTTGAAAGGGCACAGCTGCAGCCGCGCCAAGGAGCCGGTATGACCCGGTCGGATATTTTATAGAACTCATCGGGGAAACGGTCTTTCTCGCCGTTTACACTCTATCACTTGCAAAAGGCGTGCCCTTTCAAGACGCCGAATAATCCCGAGCTTCGCCAACACTGCCGCTAACTCGGCCCCCCTAGCTGTTCTCCAATCGCTCTACGCGGAGGGCAGGATGATAGGTGGCTTTTCCCTTACGAAAAGCCACCTTGCAAGCAACCAAACGGGCACACGGATTGGAGAATTCTCTAGTACCACTGTGTTATAAAGTAGGTACCATTCTGAAAAAACCCCGTATCTTTGTGCCGGCATGGTTGTAGCTTGTCTGCTTGAGTGCCAAGAGCGGAACTTCAGGCGCCCGGCAACAACGGCTGACGAGCTATCTTGACCGTCTGGCGGAAGCCGCTGGGCATGTGGATCGTGCTGCCCCGCTAAAGCTGTATTGCACCGGGCTGCTGCTGCCCGGAGTGCGCAAGTCAGTCGAGCCGATGGCAGCGCGACTGGCCCCGGAAAACGTGCGGCGCGTGCATCAGTCGTTGCACCATGTGGTGGCCGACGCAGCCTGAAGCGATGAGGCCCTGTTGGGCTGCGCGCGCGACTATGCCTTGGGGGCGATGACCAACACCGGCCCTGTTGCTGCCTGGATCGTCGACGACACCGGCTTGCCGAAAAAGGGCACCCATTCGGTGGGCGTGGCTCGTCAGTACTGCGGACAAACGGGCAAGCAGGACAACTGCCAGGTGGCTGTCAGCCTGTCGGTCGCCACATGGACAGCCAGTCGACCCGTTGCCTACCGTTTATATCTGCCGGAACCGTGGGCCCATGACAGCCTGCGCAGAAAACAGGCCAAGATTCCGAACGACATTGTTTTTCAGACCAAGCTGGAAATCGCGCTCGGCCAGATCCGTCAGGCCATCGCCGGCGGAATTCCCCAGGGAACCGTGCTGGCCGACCCGGCATACGGCAACGATACGGGCTTTCGTCAAGCCGTAGCAGAACTGGAACTGAGCTATGTGACTGGAACTGAGCTATGTGCTGGGTGTCCAAAGCTCCACCACTGTCTGGCCTCCCGGAACACAGCCACTGCCCGCACCTGCATACGCAGGCCGCGGCCGGCCAGCCAACCGTGTGCCCCGCGATGCGGAACCCGCACCGGCATCAGCCAAGCAGTTGGCGCTGAGCTTGCCGGCCAAGGCATGGAAAAACGTCACATAGAGGGAAGGCATACGTCATCCTCTGCGCTCCCGCTTCGCCGCCGTACGCGTTCGCGCTGCTCATCGCGACCACAAACTCCAGCAACCGCGAGAGCAGGAGTGGCTGCTGATCGAGTGGCCTCGCGGAGAAGCCGAACCGCGCAAATACTGGTTGTCGAACCTGGCGGAAAACATCCCATTGCGCGACCTGGACGCTCTGGCAAAACAATGCTGGATCATCGAACGCGATTATGAAGAACTGAAACAGGAACTCGGACTGGGCCACTTCGAAGGTCGCGGCTGGCGCGGCTTTCATCATCACGCCACACTCTCGATCGCCGCCTATGGCTTCCTGGTGGCTGAGCGGAGTTGCTTTTTCCCCTCGGCCCGCAGCGGGCATCTTGGACTATCAACTCCCCAACTCCGGCCAGGATTTCAGCCAAGAGAATCGAATCCGTCCGCACCGGCATAACCCGAACTCCATCGCTTCACTACCAATCATCTTGGCGCCCGCTCTGCTATGCAAGCTCTGCCAATGCCCATTCTGCGGCGTCCGTCGTTTGTAACACGGTAATACTAGGTCTCCACCGTTTGCTCTCTGAACCGATATCCGACGTAAGCATCCGTCAACAAATATTGAGGATTACGCGGATCGTCTTCTATTTTCTTGCGCAATTGACGCACAAACGTTCGCAGATATTCGAGCTCGTTTCCATACTCTGGCCCCCAGACAGATTTCAGCAAACGGGCATGAGGAATCGGCTCGCCTGCATGCATCATTAGTCTCCTGAGTCATAAATAGCTTGCATATATAGACGCTTCGTCTTAACTTATAGGTATGGAGAGTCTTCGTGGACGTCCGAAGAAGCATGAGCTAGTCGTGAGCCCGGCGCAACGGGTTGAGTTG
>Ga0302319_10001122_pt1 | contig 59959 bp, 57 predicted proteins | sample Bog_T0_2_FD_203319 | JGI IMG/M metagenome (GOLD analysis project Ga0302319, IMG submission 203319) | Peat permafrost microbial communities from Stordalen Mire near Abisko, Sweden - Bog_T0_2 | ecosystem: Environmental > Terrestrial > Soil > Wetlands > Peat | place: Sweden: Abisko, Stordalen Mire...
ACGTCGGGAGCAAAATCAGTGGCACTCGCCGACCTCATCGTGCTTGGTGGATGTGCGGCAATCGAGCAAGCCGCCAAGAGCGCGGGTCACGACGTCACGGTTCCCTTTGCACCTGGACGTGGTGACGCGACCCAAGAGCAGACCGATGTCGAGTCCTTTGAAGTTCTTGAGCCAACCGCCGACGGTTTTCGCAACTACCTACGTGACGGACTTCCCATCTCCGCCGAAGAGTTGCTCATCAACCGGGCGCGCCTCTTAACGCTGAGTGCTCCAGAGTTAACGGTCCTCATTGGGGGTATGCGCGTACTCGGGGCGAATTTCAAAAAGACGTCGCTCGGCGCGCTCACGACGCGTCCAGGTTCGCTGACGAATGACTTCTTCGTGAATCTGCTCGATATGGGCACCGAATGGAAAGCGTCCTCCGGTACCGGGGGAACTTTTCAAGGCCATAGCCGTGTGACGGGGGAACTGCGATGGACGGCCAGTCGCGTTGACCTCGTCTTTGGATCGAATGCACAATTGCGAGCGCTCGCCGAAGTGTACGGATCTGATGACGCGCAGGCGAAGTTCGTGCGGGACTTTGTCAACGCGTGGGTCAAAGTCATGAATTTGGATCGCTTCGACCTCCACTAATCAAAGTCCGCAGAAAAGCAGCGGCAGGGCGATTCTTTCGTACCTCTTATGCCACACCCACTGGATTCTCACCTTCACCCGCCATTGTGTAGTGGTCAACAAGAACGTTGGCCACTACACAATGAAAGGAAAGGTACGTCAGCTCTCGCGGTTGGCTCGAACTATGACAATTTTCTACCTCACCATCCCATTAATGATCCTCGGAATCGCGATCGCAACGGTCCCGCTCATGTGGGCGATGAAGCACCACGATGAATGGGAACGGTCCGCGGCGCCACTCTCGGTCGAATTTGACGACGAAGAAGAGCTCATTGCGGCCTGACTTTCATCACCGATGCCCCTCAGGAGAAAACGCGGGTGCCGCTCCATTGAGTCGGTGGCCCGCGTTTTCTTGTCACCCTGGTACGTCGTAGTGCCACCGCTCGCACCAAGTGTGCGTCGATCTTCAAGTGGTCAAAGCATCGCTCCGCGAAGTACTGTTCGACATTGAGGTGTGAAATGACCCGAACATCACTTGCCGTGACGGAGCGAAGTTGGTGTGTCAAAGTCCAACCACACCTCGAGGCGTTTTCGACCACGACGTCCCGCGAGACTAGGGCGATCAGGTGTGACGTTCCGGAAGTGAAATTCGAAGCGATGGAGAAGGAGAAGCAACATGGCACTGATTGACAAGGTGAAGGCACAGGCCACCCAGCTGGCCCAGAAGGCACAAGAAGCTGGAAAGGCCGGGCAGGCAAAACTGGAGGATGTGCAGGCGCGTCGACGAGCCGACGGCCTCCTTCGCGAGCTCGGCGCAGTCTTCTACGCGCAACGCTCGGGCACCGCAGCGCCTGATAACGCCAGTGAGGCCGAGCGACTGGTCGGCGAGCTCAAAGCGTACGAGGCTCAGTACGGACCTCTGAGCGGTGCGGGCAGCACAGGCGACGGCGACGAAGCGAAGCCCGAAGAGAGTTGATCGCCTAAGCCGGTTGTGGTCATGATGGCCGCCGCGGCCGGCCAGAATGCTGATGGAACTTCTGTCAAACGTTGAGCAGAAGGTCCTTCAACATCCATCTCTAGTGGGGTTGCTCCTTCGTGTTTTCGAACGCGTGCACCTGCACCAAGTAGTCGTTCCACGCTTGGAGTTGAGGGTCGTCTGGTTCAACGAGCGTCGGTTCGAGGGACGGATGTCGTTCCGCGGCGTCGCTCGCGAGGAGTTTCTTCCACATGTACACGGCGTAAGCACCCAAGAGTGGCCATTCAAACACGTAGGCCCACGAGAGTCCGTTACCTCCGATGGCGCGCAGGAGTTCGACTACGAACGCCGAGACGCAAATGGTCTCAGCCAACGCCAGGCCGGCGTGAATCCTGCGTCGCTCACTCTTCTCGCTGCGCACAGTGGCAACTGTAATCGCAAGGATTTCCTTGGACCAAAGCCATTCCCCCGTGTCATTCGAATCATGACCCTCGTATCAGAAAACTCCTGCACGGCCGCGAGAATCTTTCTGGAAAACTGGTGAGGTGACGGGTTCTTCTTCTAACGGTGTCGGTGCGTACATCCTTCTGGCGTTTCTCGTCGTCATGAGTATCTTGCGACGACGCGGCGTACGCCAGACCAAGTCCGGATCGCTGAGCAAAGGGGAGCGACAGCGTCCGATCCTCATGACGTGGCTGGACCCATTGCTCAGCATCGTCTTCGTTGGCGGCGTGTTGTGGGGACTGATGTCGCGCGACGTAGTTCACGTCTTGTTCGCCCTGGTTGGAGCGGCCGCAGGTGTTCCCCTCGGCGTCGCTCGCGCTCGCACCATGTACGTCCGTGCGGTGCCCGACGCTAAAAGCGTCATTTTTCGCAGGAGCACCTTGGAATACGGCCTCCTCGCCGTGCTGTTAGTACTTCGAATCGTCGAGCGTTCGATCGCCGCGTTACACAACGCTCCCGCGACGTATCTCCTCACCACACTGATCGCACTCGCGGTCGTCGAAAGCTTCGCGAGAACCGCGTCGATTGGACTGCGCTACCACCGAGAAGTCCAAAGTTTCCCAAGGGCGACATGACGATTCAGGGCATCGAAATCCCACGTGACGATGCGAGGGATTCGGCGTCTGAATATTTTCGGCGGAAAATTTTAGAACCTTCTTATTGACGGTGAATTCCGTCTTCACTTTGCCCCCTAATACTGCCCTAGTAGCAAAGTCGATTTTGAAAGGAGAATCATATGGAACCGACTTTTGAGAACGAGCCCGACCTAGAGCACGTCAACGAGGTACCGATCGTCGCGGTATCACGGCGGGGACACGTGCGACTCCATTTTTTCGCTGCGATTGTCCTCGTCATCGCGATTGCCGGATTCGGGTTCATTTTTGGGCACTATGTCATCACGTCGTCATCGACGCAGACCACCCACCCCAGCGCGTCCAACAGCAATTTCCCTTTTGAGGGATTTGGCAACTTCACGATCCCATCGACGCCGTCCGGTGGTTCATCCTCGGGCGGCTCGTCGTCGAAGGCTGACGCCGCAGCGGCGGCGGCGGCCAAAATCGTTGACCCAGGGCTCGTCGACATCAACACGAGTCTGTCCTACCAAGAGAGCGAGGCCGCCGGCACCGGCATGGTCCTCACGTCCAAGGGTCTCGTCTTGACCAATAATCACGTCATAGAAGGCGCCACGTCAATCACCGCACGCGACGTGGGTAACGGAAAGGTATACACCGCAACGGTGGTTGGATACGACGCTGCCAAAGACGTCGCCGTCTTGCAATTGAAAGACGCATCAGGACTTAGGACAGTCTCGACCGGAAATTCCAGCCTTGTCAAAGCGGGAGAAGCCGTCGTGGGTATTGGCAATGCGGGCGGCGCTGGTGGCACTCCTAGTGTCGCGGCTGGATCGGTGACCGCCCTCGACCAATCACTTACCGCGAGTGATTCAGAGAGCGCCACTGGAGCAGAGCAGTTAAGCGGCATGATCGAGACCAATGCCAACATCCAGCCCGGAGATTCCGGCGGACCGCTCGTCACCACGACAGGAAAAGTAGTGGGTATGGACACCGCCGCGTCCGAAACCGGTGGGGGATTTGGCTTCGAGAACTTCACCTCCACCAACACGCAGGCCTACAGCATTCCTATCGACACGGCGTTGAGAATTGCCAAGTCAATCGAAAAAGGCGACGCTTCCAGCACCGTTCATATCGGAGCGACCGCGTTCATGGGAGTCGAGATCGAACCCACCAGCACTATTGGTCAGTACAACTACGGAACACCCAGCACCAGTGGTGTGGAAATCGTCGGATTGATCTCCGGTACGCCCGCCGCGTCAACGGCCCTCGTGTCAGGGGACATCATCACTTCCATCGACGGACAGAGCGTCACGACATCCCTCGAAGTCGAGAACATCTTGGAAGCGCTGAAACCTGGCGATTCAGTGCAGATTGGTTACGTCACGACGAGCGGCACCTCGTCGACGCTGTCGCTCCAATTAGCGTCAGGTCCCGCCCAGTAGGTTCGTGATGCCTGGCGGCGTCCCCCCACCGTCAGGCATCACGAACCGGTTTGTCGAGGCTCGCGGTGTGTTGGTCCATCGCAAATCGCAAGGTGGCGAGCACCTCGTCAACAACGTCACGGGGTGCGGGCGACAACATGAGACGAAGTCCAATTGGATTGGTATTTCGAGTGAGGTGCCAACCACGATCATCCATGACGTCACCAACGGCGCAGGGGTCGACTTGCGTGCTCGATAAAGCGATAAGCGGGCCAATCGGCGTTGTGGTCGCGAGGACCACGCCGACGTCAATGCCGCTCGTAACATCCTTGGGGCCGGTAGAGCCCAGCTGGTCGCAGCCAGCAACGGGCCGAACTGACCCACTACCCAAAAATCTATTGTTTCGCCGCCGCTTCAAGTTCAGCGATGTCGAGTTTTACCATTTTCTGCATCGCCTGCATCACCCGGTCTCTCGCTTCGGGGTCCGCAGCGCTCATGAGCTCACCCAGTCGCGTCGGAACGATCTGCCACGATAAACCGAAACGATCCGCCAACCACCCGCACTGCACTGGTGTCCCGCCTTCGACCAATCGATTCCAGTAGTAGTCAACCTCTTCTTGCGAGCCGCAATTGATCACCAATGAAACTGCCGGCGTGAAGTGAAATTCCGGTCCTCCATTCAACGCCATGAAGGGTCGTCCGTCGAGCTCAAAGTCGACCACCATAGTGGAACCTTCCTCCCCTGGAGTGTCGGGCCCGTACTCTGCATCACCCATTCTCTTGGAATTTGGAAAAATGGACGTATAAAACGCCACCGCCTCGTCCGCCTGTCCATCGAACCAAAGACAAGTTGAGAGCTTCGCCATCGCGACAGCATAGATTCCGGGCGATCCCAGCGATAGGGTCAATTCAGATTTCAGCGCAGTGTTCGAGCAAGTTGACGCGAATCATATGGATCGTTTGAACACAACCACACCCCTAAGATTCGAGCAACGGTCGTCGACGAGTTGCACGGGTGAGAGGTGTCGTGAAGTTCTCCTATCTCTCAGCGCACATGTCGCGTAGGTCTGGTCTCTTCCACGTCGTTCTTGCCAGCGTTCTTGTGACGACCGCCACAGCGCTCTGCCTCGCTGTTCCGGCAAGCGCCGTTGACTCAACGTCCACCCGTCCGCATTCGTCAAGAAGCGCGCTTCACACTGTCACCCCTACGAGCCCCGTAGGAAAGCAGTTAACGTGGTTGCTTGGTATCTCGTCGGTATTGCCACTCACGGCCAAGGAGGAATCCGCTCACTTCGACGCGACGTTCGTGGACGAAGAACCTGTCGCCAAGTTGAATCAGGCTTTTGAAAGCCTCGGATCCACCGGTTCCAAAATCAACCTGCTGAGTCTTTCGGATGTCACCCGGACCTCGTTGAAGGCCGGAGTGAAGATTGGCTCAATCAAGTACGCCGTTCAATTGATGGTTGATGCGAAGGGCCTCATCTCGGGTTTATTTTTTTCGCTCGCCGCCCCCATTCCTACGCCCAAGGTGTCATCGTGGTCCCAAATCACCACCGATCTCAAGAACGCCGCACCCGACGTCAGCTTTCTCGCCGCCCAACTCACAACACACGGGAGGTGTAGCGACCTGCACGAGATGAGTGCTGATACGCCTCGGCCGCTTGGATCAATGTTCAAACTCTTCGTCTTGGGCGCACTCGCCAACGCGGTGAAGGACCACGCCATCAGCTGGAATCAGAAGCTGATGGTCACCAGCGCGGTCAAGGTCTCGGGTAGCGGCATACTGCAGAGCGATCCGAATGGGACGGCACTCAGCGTCGAACAAACGGCCATCGACATGATCTCGGTGAGTGACAATACGGCGGCGGACATGTTGCTCGCACTCGTAGGTCCCAGCGCCGTCGAAGCGCAGGTGCACGCATGGTCAACGCACGCCGCACTCGACGATCCTTTTCTTAGCGTCGCTGAGCTTTTTGCCCTCAAGTGGCACAATTTTCCAACGCTCGCGAACCACTACCTAGCCTTAAATGCACGTGGCCGCGCAGCGTACCTGACGTCGACCGTTGACAAGATTCCACACAACGACATCACCTCATCGACAAGTCCACGCGACGTCGGCACTATTGAGTGGTTCGCATCACCTCAAGACATTTGTCACGCCTTTGCTGGACTCTCGTCACTCGAAAGTGAACCAGGTTTGAATCCGCTGAACACCATTCTCGACACCAACAATGGTGGCATTTCGTTGAGCGCCACCACGTGGAATCGTGTGTGGTTTAAGGGCGGTTCAGAACCGGGTGTGTTGACGCTCGGGTACCTTGCCCGAGACAAAGCCGGCAAAACCTTCGTCGTCGTCGCGATGCTCGAGAACCCTTCAAAGCCAATCGCTTCGTCCGCCACTCTGCTCGGGCTCGGTGTCGTCACGGGGGCGTTGAACTTGCTCCAAAGCGACTGACGATGGAAAGTATTGAAAATGGCGAAACACACTCGCCGCATCCGTCTCCGAGCAACAACTATTAGTCAATTGTTATCTCCGGGCGCTCTGGTTTCCCGCTTCGCCGTCTAGAACTGAAGTAGACGAAAGTGAGGCTCGAAATGCCATTCAGATTTCAACATCCAGGCTTTGGCGGCCATCCGGGCTTTGGAGCCGGGGGTGCCATAGTCATGATTCTGTTCCTGGTGCTTCTCGTACTTGCCGTGATGTGGGTCATCGGCAATTTTACGCATCGACACAATCACGTACACCACGGACCCGGGCCGCAAGGCTTCAATCGCACCGGACGCCCACCAGTCAACCTCGACGCGCAACGAATCCTCGAAGAACGCTTTGCTCGTGGTGAAATCGACGCAGACGAATTCAAGTTGAAGCGAGACCTACTGCGCGATAACTCGTAGATTTTCGCGTACGAGTGTCGCGCGCGAAAATCCTCTTCAGTATCTCCGCCAACGCTGCAGTTGCAGTTAGGCGAGCGCGGCGTCCAAGGTGATGGTCGTTCCCGTAAGGGCCTTGCTCACTGGACATTGAGCCTTGGCATCATTGGCGACCTTCTTGAATCCTTCATCATCGAGTCCTTCGACGTCGCCACGAACGAGAAGTGCGATCGTTGATATTCGAAATCCACCAGCAGGGTCTGGTTCCAGCGTCACCGTGGCGTCGACCTCAAGACCCTTCGGCGTCGCGTCCGCTCGCGCGATGAACGCCGAGAGTTGCATTGCGTAACACGAAGCGTGCGCCGCGGCAATCAATTCCTCTGGACTCGTCGTGCCGTCAGCGTCATCTGCCGCTCGTTTCGGGAACGAAACATCGTACGATCCCACCCCGCTACTCGTTAACGTCACGCGTCCCGATCCGTCCTGTAATCCGCCGATCCAACTCGTGTGTGCGCTTCTCTTTGGCATCGTTCCTCCAGCGTTTGCTGTTTGTAGTGTAAGTCGACACCGCCCTCCCGGTTCGAACTCATCGTTGGTCGCTCGTAATTTCGCTCAGGATACGGCCAAAACACGATGAAACGGACTAGTTCGACCTTTCATCTAAACTTGTTGGTCGAACCGGCGCGACTGTCTCAGGATTCGTCGCGCCCGACTTCCAGTCGCAGAGTGATTGAAAGTCTTCAAGGAGAAGCAGCGTGGCAACAAAGAACCCCAACGACAATCGGCTTCCTAACGGGGATCGCCTTGAGGCGTTGGGCGCTGCGATTGAGCGACGAGCTGAAGGTAATGGCGTTCGTGGATCGCGCCGACCGGTCAAGCGTCGTCGAGTTCGCTGGGGACGGCTGATAGCACTTTCGATCGTAGGAATCGTCGTCGTCCTCATACTCGGAGTCGTCGCCGACTACTTCTACCTCGGTTCCAAGATTCACCGCACGCACGTGAACTCACTACAAACCGCGAACGGACCCGAGAACATCTTGCTTGTGGGTTCGACGAATAGATGTGCTCTCAAGGTGCAGAACAAGGCCTACGGACTATGCCAGGACGGCGTGAATGGCATCAACAGCGACATCGTGATGATCGTGCACGTGAATCCGGCAACGCGACAACTGGGACTACTTTCGATTCCGCGCGACCTGTTCATTCCAAATGCACGTATCGATGGGGCGAACAAAATCGACGCCGCGCTCTACGAGGGCCCGAGTCAACTCGCGACGGCCATCGAAGAGGACTTCGCCATTCCGATCAACCATTACGTCGAACTCAACTTCGACACGTTCGCAAGCGTGGTGGACGCCCTCGGCGGTGTCTATATGTACTTTCCTGTCCCAATCTTTGACGCGGAATCTGGCCTCAACATTCCCCATCCCGGTTGCCGCTTGTTGGACGGCTATCACGCGCTGCAAGTCGTTCGAGCCCGCCACCTGCAAATTCAGCCAACGCCAACCAATCACGATTTTCACACGTGGCCCCAGGAAGGCCAGAGTGACATCGCCAGAATCCGACGTACACACGAGTTTCTTCGTGTACTCGCGGCAAAAGTCGCTGCCCGAGGGCTAGGTGACCCCTTCACGGATCAATCGATTGTCTCGTCAGTCATTGGCTCCTTGCAGGTGGACCAGAACTTCTCCGAGGGACACATGATTAGTTTGGCGCGAGACTTCGCCTCGACCAACATCAACACGGTCCCCCAGTTGACGTACCCCGTCGTCGAGGTGGAGACGGGAAGCTATCTCTACCAGGGCTATTACTACGGCGACATAGAGTTTCCGATCCAACCCACAGGCCAAGCGACGCTGGACACGATCTTTCAGGTTTCCAAGGGGGAGAACTCCTTCAACTACCGTGCGCTTCCCAGCACGAAGAGTTTTAGCGTGAGCGTCGAAAATGGATCGAACATCAATGGCCAAGCAGCGACGATTGCGAACGCACTCACCAAGAAGGGTTTCAAGATTCAATCGATGGGTACGCGCACTCCAGATGGACCGGTTGACGAAACCATCGTGTGGTACGGCGGTTCGAAACCCCCCGCGAACGCCAACTGGAATAGCCCCAGTCTCGCAGCCGCTGAGGAGGTCCTCGATGATTTACGCGGTCCGGCGATACTCGGCTACGACCCGAGCGAGGTGACCCCCGGAGCTCTCGTCACCGTCCAGACCGGTGACAATCTCAGCGTCGTGGCGCCGACGACGAAAGCCACTGGCCCAAAGAAAACGAAGACATCAACAACAACAACGACCACGATCGGCGCGACCAGCGTCTTTTCTGCTCCCACCCCGACGAACCAAGCTCTCGAGCCCTACGACCCCAGATCGTGTGACGCGGCCCACGACGGCCCCGGAAGTTAGGCCTTGGGCGTCGGCGCGAATGCGCACAATGTCGATGATTAGTGTTGGCACACATGGTACGACGAGGACTCGATCTCAATGCGCCGCTTCGCGCACGCGACGTCACTATCGGACTCATCGCCCTCGGGTTCAGCATCGCCCTGGTCGTCGTAGGAACAACGTTGGGGCGAATCCATAGCAGCACAACACATCTCGTCATTCTTGCGTGGGTGTGCGCAATTCTGCTGCTCGTCACGGGCACCATCGCGATACGGCGAATCACCTTGGATCTTGGACGGTTGATCACGCATCGCTCCTACGTGGGTGCCGGAGCAATCGTGCGCCTCGTGACGACTGGCGCCAGTTACGTCATCCTGCTCTTCGCGCTGTTCGGTGTCCTCGGCGTTTCAGTGTCACACCTTCTTATTGGCGCGGGCGTCGCGGGCGTCGTGATCGGTATCGCCGCCCAACAGAGTCTCGCCAACGTCTTCGCTTCGCTCGTGCTCTTATTCGCTCGTCCTTTCGTCGTTGGCGAACACATACGCATACGATCGGGTGTCCTTGGCGTGATCGACGTTGAAGTACTCGGTATCGGTCTCACGTACGTGACCGTTCGAACGGAAGACGGCATCTTGAAGGTTCCAAACTCAGTCCTTCTCGCGTCGGGCATTGGTCAAGCCGATCCGAAACATCCTGCAACCAACGATGCGACCAGTTCGACACCAACAACAGCACCAGAAGAGAAACCTTGAACTTTGAGGTTCCCTGCGTTACGGAGTGTTCGCAATAACCATCGCTCGTAAGAATTTTGTAAATGGCGCACAAGTCGCCCGCTGCGCTCACTACGTCCATTTGCGCCCTACTTATACTGAAGTGACAGTCGCGTTCTCGTGAAGGTGTTCTGCGTCGAGATGCCAGTGTCAACCAAGAAAGCGATACCGGGGAGTCCATGAAGTTCCAACGTGCAACCGTTCTTCTAGCCTTGCTGGTCACCATTGGCTTCAGCCTTCCCGCAGGCGCGGCGGGATATCCCACGTGGCAGAGTGCGAGGAACGCGACCCTACCCAGCGGTGCAACGGGTCTCTATAACGGGAACCTGTCTACGCTCTCCTGTCCGACGACTGGATATTGCGCGGCTGCCGGGATCGATCAGGATTCCAGCGGCAACGCGCACGGACTTTTGCTAAATGAAGTCAACGGCGTCTGGCGAGCACCGACGTCACTCAATCCCCCTGCGAACGCGGTGCTCAGCGACGGCGTCACCCTTTTCGACGTGTCGTGCGGCGCGCCCGAAGACTGCGTCGCGGTGGGATCGTATTCCGATGCCGCATCGAATCAACTGAGTTTCGTCGACGTCGAGACCGGCGGTGTGTGGGCGCGAGCGACCCAAGTCACCTTGCCCGCAAACTCATCGAGCAGTACGCAGGTCTCAGATCTCCATTCAGTCGTCTGCGCGTCGGCCGCAAACTGCAGCGCCGTCGGCACCTATAGCGCGACAGCGAGCCGCAATCCCATCCAGGAAGGATTCGTGATCAATGACGTGCGCGGACACTGGTCCAGTGGCATTGAAGTACGACTGCCGGCGGGCGCCAATTACAACCCCTTCACCACACTTAGTCAAGTTTCCTGCGCCTCGGCGGGCAACTGTAGCGTCGCAGGCTCCTACATCGACGCCAATAACATCACCCACGCACTCGTCGTGAACGAAGTAGCTGGAACGTGGCACGCTGGTGAATCGGTCGCCACTCCGGATAACGCGAGTAGTTACGCGGGCGCTCAACTGAGTGAAGTCTCGTGTTCGTCGTCGGGCAACTGCAGCGCCATTGGAACGTACAACACCTTAAGTGGCGATGTCGAGTCAATGATCGCCACTGAGATCAATGGCGCGTGGTCGCACGCGAGCGAAGTTCAACTGCCCTCAACGGCGGCGACCAACCCCCGCGTGGTGCTCTACGGATTTCGAGGCATTGCGTGTCCCTCGAACGGAAACTGCACGTCGGGTGGCCAATATGTCGACCGGTCGGGCGACGTGCAAGGTTTCCTCGTCAACGAAATCAGTGGAAAGTGGCAAGTCGCGACGGAACTGACGCTGCCCGCGGGTGCGACGCAGGCAGGTAAGAACGGTGGCGTCGTCAGCGTTACGTGTAGCAGCGCGGGAGACTGCAGCGCTGGCGCCGCGTACGAGAACTCGTCGGGACAATACGAAGCACTCGTCGCCAGTGAAATCAACCATTCGTGGAACTCCGAGACGACGCTGTCGTTACCCTCCAACGCCACGACCGTCGGCACGGCGGGCGGCGTGTACGCGGTCGAGTGCCAACCGACCGGTTCGTGCACTGCGGTGGGGAGTTACGAGACGTCTTCGGACAACTACCTGGGCTTCACCGACGAGACGTCTTGACGCACTCGTCTCTCGAGAAGTGCAGGAGACCTTGGGATGTCCGCGCAAGGTTTCATGTAATAACCACCTTTCGATAGCACGCCTTTCACTTTGCGGTAACCCTGCCTCCATACGTTTGTTTCATGGAACGCCAACTGATGCGTACGCCCGTGACCAGTATGCCCGGAGCGCTTCGTATGTCAGGGGATTGAACATGATGGTCGATCCCGAGGGTCGAAGCGTCGTGATGGTCGTCGAGGACGAGGAGAGTTATCAGGACGCCCTCAACATTGGCCTCACGGTCGAGGGATTCGTCGTGATGGCAGCGAGCACCATCAATCAAGCGCGTGAACTCATGAGCACCACAAAACCAGACTTGGTATTGCTCGACGTCATGCTGCCCGACGGCTCGGGAATTGACTACTGCCGCGAGATTTACGACACGACGAGAGTGCCCGTCATCATGGTTTCGGCACGCACGAGTGAGGTTGACGTCGTGCTCGGCCTCGAGATCGGAGCGGCGGACTATGTGACAAAGCCCTATCGTCTTCGCGAACTGGTCGCTCGAATGCGAGCGGTCCTGCGCCGTCCTCTGTTGGTGAATGAGGAAGAGATCATCACTTTCGCGGATCTGCGGATCGACTTCGTTCGTCGGACCGTCACCAGACGTGGCATTGAAATCGAGCTCAGTCGCAAGGAGTTCGATCTTCTGGCACTCTTCGCGACGCGCCTTGGCCAAGTCGTGACCCGAGAGGTCTGTCTCGATACCCTCTGGTGGGGCTTGGAACTTTCCGACACGAGGACGCTCGACACACACGTCAAGCGTTTGCGACAGAAAATTGAAGACGATCCGTCCAACCCCCGTCACCTCATCACTATTCGAGGCGTAGGTTTTCGTCTGGACCCCTAGTCTTGACGTATGCAAAAAGGCGACCTCGTTCCAAACTTCACTCTTCTTGATCAACAGGGCAAGGAGCAGTCTCTCTATTCATTCTTGGAAAAGGGCCCCGTGGTGCTTTTCTTCTATCCCGCCGCCATGACCAGCGGGTGCACCAAGGAGTCGTGTCATTTTCGAGATCTCGGTACGGAGTTCGCTGCGAGCGGCGCACAGCGCATTGGTATCTCCATGGACAGCGTCGATAAGCAAGCGCAGTTCACAGCGAAGAATTCGCTTGACTATCCCCTGCTCGCCGACGTCAAAGGAGAGGTCGCGAAATCCTTTGGAGTGAAGCGACCATTCGACTTCCTCAAAGTGAAGCGCACCACCTTCGTCATTAGTCAAGATCGCCGCGTCATCGACGTGATCACGAGTGAGATGAACATGAACGTGCACGCCGAGCGCGCACTCGTCGCCTTGGCGGGTATCGCGAGTTAGCCCGCGAGCAAGGCGACGGCGGGGTTATTGAGAAAATTTCCCACGTGCGCGAGCACTCGTGACGCCAGTGCTCCGTCTATCTGACGATGATCGAACGCCAGAGCGAGCTCGACAACGTGGCGAACGACAATCTGATCATCAATCACCCACGGCGCCTTCGCGACCTTTCCCACAGCAAGTATTGCGCCGGTTCCCGGAGGAAGAATAGGCATCGCCGCGTCGACACCAAACGGACCGACGTTGGTGATCGTGAGTGTCGTGCCAATCATCTCATTGGGCGTCGTCGTGCCTTGACGAGCCTTTTCGACGAGGACGTTCAGCGCCTTGGCCATGTCGATCACGTTCAACGTATCGGCATTCTTGATGTTGGGCACGATGAGACCGCGCGGGGTGTCTGCCGCTATACCCAGATTGACGCTTCGTCGAACAATCACTTCTCCCGCCGTTGCGTCGAAGCTCGAGTTGATGCCAGGAAAATTCCGAGCCGCGTCACAAAGGGCAAGGGCAACGATGACGAGGGGCGACAATCGCATCCCTTCCATGTTCGGATGCTTCTTCAATCCCGCGACCAATTCCATGGTGGCGCTGGCGTCGACGCGCACCCACACCACGGCGTGGGGCGCGCTGAAGGCGCTTTGCACCATCGCCTCAGACATGGAACGCAGAACGCCTTTCACGGGGATTCGTTCGACGGAGGGTCCGTTGGACCACGATTCAATCTCGCGACCCACGAAACGCGAGGTTCCCGCAGGGCCATTCGGCACCTCACTGATCGTTCGCAGCGTGTCCGGCACTGCAGCGTCGTGCAGCGCGCGCTCGACGTCGCCTCGAGTTATTAGTCCGTCTCTGCCCGAACCGCTGAGCGTCTCAAGATTCACACCATGTTGTTTGGCGTACAGGCGTACGGGTGGAGTGCTGCGAGGAGTCGGCGGCATCGTCGATGTTTCCACGGGCGCGCCAACAGCGCTCGTCGCCGTCAACACCGGCGACGGCGCGCCGCGACGACGATGTGTTCTGGTGACGAGGCCGTCTTCGTTGGCGACGCCGTAACCCACGAGGACGGCTTCACGCCCTTCGCCCGCCGGCGCCTCGCTTCGTGACGCTTCAGGCGAATTATCGCTGGTCACCGCGAGCGAGACGCCATCTGCGCCGTTCGCAACCTCAAAGGTTATAAGTGGCTCATGCACGTGCATGACGTCACCGACGTTGCCGTGCAGTTTCGCGACGACGCCCGCGTAGGGACTTGGTAACTCCACGGTTGCCTTGGCCGTCTCGATATCAACTAGAGGCTGATTGAGTGTGACGACGTCGCCCACCTCGACCTTCCACGTGACGATCTCCGCCTCGACAAGTCCCTCACCGACGTCGGGCAGCAGAAATACTTCTTGGCTCAACTTTCAAATCCCATCACTCGATCAACGCCGTCAAGAATTCGATCGACGCTCGGTCGATAGTCTTCTTCCAGCCGAGTTGGCGGGTAGGGAACGTGATAACCACTCACACGAATCCCCGGCGCCCGAAGTGAATAAAAGCAACGTTGCGTGAGTTCAGCGACGAGCTCTGATCCAATGGAAGCCGTATGGGGTGCTTCTTGAACCGTGACGAATCGCCCGGTCTTCTCAATCGACGCGATCATCGGTTCGAGATCGAGCGGAGAAAGCGAGCGCGCATCGATGACCTCGAGCGACACGCCTTCACTCGCAGCGGTGTCCGCTGCACGCATGATTGTCTTCATGCTCGCCCCGTAACCAATCACCGTCACGTCAGTGCCCTCGCGTCGCCGGGCGGACTCGAAGAGTTCGTGCGAAGGCCCTTCGAGATCCACCTCGCCCTTTTCCCAGTAGCGACTCTTGGGCTCACAAAAGATGATTGGATCATCGTGTTCGATTGCCTGTTGAATCATCCAATACGCGTCGTTGGGTGTCGAACATGAGACGACGCGAAGACCTGCAGTGTGGGCGAAATACGCTTCCGGGCTCTCCGAGTGGTGCTCGATTGCTCCTATGCCACCTTGAAAGGGGAGTCGAATGATGAGCCCCATCGTGTAGGCGCCGTCGGAGCGCTTGTGTAACTTCGCGACCTGCGAGACGATCTGGTCAAATGCGGGATACACGAAACCGTCGAACTGCATTTCACAGACGGTGCGATAACCCCGAATGGCGAGACCCACCGCGGTACCAACGATGGCTGACTCAGCCAGTGGTGAATCGATGACGCGGTCCTCGCCGAAATCCTTCTGAAGACCATCGGTGATTCGAAAGACGCCTCCGAGTTTGCCAATATCCTCACCCATCAAGAGCACCTTCTTGTCGCGCTCCATGGCTCGACGAAGCCCTTCGTTCAAGGCTTTCGCCATTGTCATGGTGGTCGTCGCCATCAGTGAGCGCCTCCCGAGATCCCCAGTTCGAGCATCTCGCGACGCCCTTCTTCTATGAGTGCATGTTCGCTCGCGTACGCGTGATCGAACATCGTGATGGGGTCCGGTCGACCCATGGCGAGCACGTCGTCTCGCAATTTGAGGGCCATCGCTTCGGCCTCGTGGTTCACTTGGTCGAAGGCGGCGCCCTTAATCTGGTACTCGCGAACGAGCAGTGCCTTCACCCGTTCCAGGGGGTCGCGGTGTTTCCACACCTCGACTTCAGCGTCAATTCGATAACGCGTCGGATCATCGGAAGTGGTGTGCGCACCCATCCGGTACGTGTACGCCTCAATCATCGTTGGACCTCCGCCAACGCGGGCGTTATCAAGCGCCTTCTTCGTGACTTCATACACCGCGAGCACGTCGTTGCCGTCAACGCGTACGCCCGGGAAACCGAAACCCTCGGCGCGACGATACAAGGGCACTTTTGATTGCAGTGACGACGGCGTCGAGATTCCCCACTGGTTGTTCTGACAAAAAAAGACCACCGGTGCGTTAAAGCTCGCCGCCCACACGAAGGACTCGAGCGTGTCACCTTGACTCGATGCACCGTCGCCGAAGAACGTCATCACGGCCTCCTCCGCCCCGTCGCGTTGGACGCCCATGGCGTAGCCCACGGCGTGAAGCGCCTGATTACCAAGCACAACGGTGGGCACGGAGTGGCGAAAGTGCTGTGGGTTCCATCCGCCGTTGCTCACCGCACGAAACATGCGCAGGACGTCCTCGGGTGGAACGCCGCGACACCACGCAATCCCGTGTTCGCGATACGTCGGAAAGGTGAAGTCCATTGGCTGCAGAGCGCGTCCAGCACCGATCTGGGCAGCCTCTTGACCTTGGATCGGTGCCCACAGCGCCAACTGGCCCTGACGTTGCAGCGACGTCGATTCATTGCAAAGGCGACGGACAATGACCATGTCGCGATACAGCGAGAAAATCTCCTCACCGTCAAGAGAGCTTGCGTACTCGGGGTGCCCTACTCGCAGCCCCTCGGGAGTGAGCAGTTGGACTAGTTCTTCGTCGATCATCGACTCTCCTTAGACCACGAATCCCCTTGGTCACTTTATCCTCCTACGATAAACGAGTGCCAAGACTGCTCGTCGACGTACGACCTCTACGCGAGAATCGTAACTTCCGTCTCTTGTTCGTTGGCCAACTCGTCTCGGTACTCGGCAGTAACCTCACGTTGGTCGCAATCCCCTTCGAGGTGTACCAAAAGACACACTCGAGTCTTTGGGTCGGACTCGCGAGCTTGTTTCAATTGCCATGTCTCATCGCGGGCGCTTTATGGGGCGGAGCCATGGGTGACCGCTTCGACAAACGAAAACTGCTCATCGTCGGATCGCTCGTATCAGCAACGTTGAGTGGGGCACTCGCATTGAACGCGAGTGTGCTGCACGGTGACGTGGTTCTTCTCTTCGTGTTCGCCGCCGTTGCGGCGGGTGCGGGTGGTTTCACGGGACCGATACGAAGCGCGGCCATTCCAAAGATGGTCGGGGGCGAGCAATTGATCGCGGCCTACTCGTTGAATCAGATCATCATGAACCTAGGACCGTTCCTTGGGGCGGCCCTCGCAGGTGAGTTGATCGCCGCAGTCGGCATCGCCTCGTGTTACAGCATCGACGCCATCTCTTTTGTGGCGCTGGCGGTGTTCACGATCTTCATGTCCCCGATGAAACCCGAAGGCGAACACGCCGCGACGGCCATGCTGCGAGCGATTGGCGATGGATTCAGGTACGTGCGCGGCAACGCGCTCGCTCAAGCGGTCTACCTGGTGGACTTGAATGCCATGGTCTTTGGGCTTCCCCGGGCGCTCTTTCCCGCGATGGCCCTGACCGTCTATCACGGTGGACCAAGGACCTTTGGATTACTGTCGGCGGCTCCGGGCGCGGGCGCGCTCGTGATGGCGGTGCTGACGGGATGGATTGACCGAGTGCGACGTCAGGGTCGTCTCATCGCGCTCGTAGTCATCGGATGGGGTGCGGCGATGACGTTGCTTGGTATCGTGCACCTGCTCTGGTTCGGATTACTCTGTCTCGCCGTCGCGGGTGCGACCGACGTGATCTCAACTATCTTGCGAAACACAGTGTTGCAAAATGCGATCACCGACGAATTTCGAAGTCGGATTTCATCGGTGCAAATGGCGGTCGTGACCGGAGGTCCTCGCCTCGGCGACGCCGAATCCGGAGTCGTCGCGTCACTCACGTCGACTGAGATCTCGATCGTGTCGGGTGGGCTCGCGTGCATCGCGGGCGTGATTATTTTGTTATGGCGACGACCGAGTTTTTGGAAGCACGACGTCAGCTAGATCGAACGAACCGGTAGTGAACGTCGCTTGGCATTCGTCACGTTCGCCAATTGGCCACACGCCGCGTCGATGGAACGACCTCGCGTATTTCGAACCGTGACGTTGACCCCTGCTCGTACCAGGGCGTCACGAAATTCGTTGACGCGATGCGACGACGAACCGCGCACCAAGAAGCCCGGAGTCGGATTGAGTGGAATCAAATTCACGTGCGCGTGTAACGGGTAGGCAAAGTCCGCAAGTTCCTCGACCGCCTTGTCCGTGTCGTTCACTCCATCGATCAATGCCCACTCGAGGCTCAGGCGGCGTGACGTCGTGCTGTTCCACACTTCGCAAGCCTCGCGAAGTCGCGACAACGGATAGCGGCGATTGAGCGGAATGAGCTCGTTACGCGTCTCGTCGTTCGCTGCGTGCAAACTCAGCGCGAGCGTGATCGCAAGCCCCTCACGAGCGAGTCGCTCGATGGCGGGCGCCACGCCGACAGTGGAGACGGTCAAATGACGTGCCGACAACCCTAGGTACTCGTGGAGGCGCCGCACGGCACCGACCGTGACCGGGTAATTGGCAAGTGGCTCACCCATCCCCATGAAGACGACGTTGGTGAGCCGACGAGGGCGCGCCGCTCGAGCGGCGAAAATGACTTGCTCGAGGATTTCGCCCACGCTCAACTGACGAGTGAACCCCGCTTGTCCCGTTGCGCAGAACGTACATCCCATCGCACAGCCTGCTTGCGAAGAAACACACACGGTGACCCGGTCGCGATAGCCCATCAGGACCGTTTCGATCGTCGATCCGTCATGCAACGCAAAGACCCATTTGCGCGTCGTTCCGTGGTCGCTCTGGACATCTTCGACCACTCGCAAGCTCGACGGAAATTGCTCGCTGAGGCGTGCGCGAAGGATCTTGGGAATCGTGGTGATCGATTGCACGTCATCGAGTTCGCCCCATACGCCATGCCAAATCTGGTCGACTCGGAATCGAGGCTCATCAACGAGGTGCTCGACAAACTGCTCCTTGGTCAGTTCGAAGAGCGAGGGCATCTACCTACGCTAGAGGGCTTTGGCGGAGCCGCCGCGCGCGTCGAAACAACGTGGCTTCGCCCACTAGTTCTTAGACGGTTCTTCATCGCGACTTGGTTTCACCTTCACGTCGGCTGGCACAGTGGGACCAACAACGAAGGAAGGCCATCATGTTTGCCACCATCTCATCAATCGCCCTTATCCCTCTCGTCGTGTGCGTGGGCATATGTGTGCCCGCCCTCGGACTGCACTTCGAGCTCGCGGACCGCCGCGAAACTCGGTACCGGGCGGAACTCGAAAGGCGAGCCCACGTGATCAAGGAACATGAGGCAACCATCGACGCCTACCGCCACGTGATCGCCCTCGAAATGGAAGGTCTCGAATCTTCACCCATCGAGGCGAATTACTAAGTAATCGTTGGCTTCGCGATGCCCTGATTTCGCAGGTCGTCGCGGTCTGCTTGACTCAATACCGTCGCGCAGATCGTCGCGAACCTAACGAACAGGAGTAAGTCGTGGAATTAAAGAACACATCAGCCGTCGTCACGGGTGGCGCCTCGGGCCTCGGTGAAGCCACTGCCCGCGCGCTCGCACTACGTGGTGTGAAGGTCGTGCTCGCTGATCTCAACGATGAGCGTGGAGCCGCAATCGCCAAGGAGATCGATGGCGCCTACGTGCACTGCGACGTGACGAACACCGAGCAAGTCATTGCCGCACTAGAAGCCGCGAAGGCAATGGCCCCACTCTGGAGTGCGGTCAACTGCGCTGGTATTGGTTGGGCTACGCGCACGATTGGCAAGGACGGCGAATACTCGTCCGCGCACGACCTGGACCTGTATAGGAAGGTCATTGAGATCAACCTCATTGGCACCTTTAACGTCTGTCGTCTCGCCGCGACCGCCATGAGCCACAACACGCCCGACGCCGACGGTATGCGTGGCGCAATCGTCAACACGGCGTCAGTCGCCGCTGAAGACGGTCAGATCGGCCAAGTCGCCTATTCCTCGTCCAAGGGCGGCATCGTTGGCCTCACGCTTCCACTCGCTCGCGACATCGCGCCTATTGGCGTGCGTGCGAACTGCATCCTGCCCGGTCTCATCGATACCCCGATCTACGGCACCGGTCCTCAGTCCGATGAGTTCAAAGCCCGCCTAGGAGCGGGGGTGTTGTTTCCGAAACGTCTGGGCTACAGCGAGGAGTTCGCGTCGCTCGCGATCGAATTACTCTCTAACAGTTACATGAACGCCGAATCGATTCGAATCGATGCAGGTATCCGCATGCAGCCGAAATAATGATGCACCGACCACGCGACGAGGTGGCTAGGGACCCACGTCGCGACGGACGAAGACACTCGCGCCAAGTGTTCCCGCGACCAGACCAATTGCCGACAAGATGATCGTCGCGTTCCAATTCGACGCCACGACCGGCACGAGGTGAAGGTGGAAAAACGGCGACGCGCCGAGAAGGAGTCCAGGCCAATGAAGGATTGGACCGAGAATCGCGTCAATGTAGAACACCGTCAGCATCATCGCCACGACGAGGAACGCGTAGCGCGGCAGCACGGCAATGAGTAGCACGCTAGCGCCGATAAGCCACGGTGCCATGGTGAGCGCATTCGCCATCCCTTCGATGGGGATGAGGATGCCCATGGAGGTGCCGCTCGCGACAACACCTAACCACATCGTGAGCGCGCACACCATCGCGATCACGCACGTTGCCACTGCCGTCGCGAGGACTGCGCTGGCGAGCCACTTCAGCCGGCTCGTGCCGTAGGCAAGTGGCAGGTCAAGGCGTCCCTGATACGAATCAGTGCCAATGGATACGAGCAGCGCCGCCATCATGAACGAGATCGCGACCGCGAGCAAGAGGCACGCCTGAGCGATAAACCCCCTTCCGTCCACCATCGATCCCAGTCCCCATCGTCGTAGGAGTTTCACGTAACCTGGATCGGTGCGACAAAGTTGCACGAGCGCGTTGGTCAAGTAACCCACCACGAGACCGAGCACGCTCAAACCAGTCGTCCAAACGAGCAACATCCCCCAACGTTCACGCCACGCAAATCGCCAGGGCGAACGAAGGAGCATCTCGTGTCCCCGAGAACGATCGTTGCGCGTCCACCATGCGATGCCAATGTCACGCTGACGTTGCATCTGCCACGCCACTGCGCTCAACGCCAATGGCACGACAATGAGTGGGAGCAGCCACACTGGTGACGAGTGATGGAAGGCTTGCACGTTCTCCATCCATCCGAACGGCGTGAGCCAACGAAGCCATTGAAGTCGCGTCGAACCGTCGGCGATCACGCGAACGATGAAGGCGACGGCAATAGCGCTGAGGGCCACCTGCGTCGCACTACGCCGCGGTGCGAAAAACTGCGATGCGAGCAGTCCGGCGCCAGTGCCCGTCCAGGCGAGGCCCATCGTGGCGACACCGTAGAGGACTGGGCTCGACAGTCGTGGTGAGCCGCTCGTGAACATCACGATCGTCACCGAACCAACGAGCACCCCAGACTCAAGAAGACTCGAAATCGTCGCCGCGAGGGCCGGCTGTCGACCCCGAGCGCTCGTGACGAGTAAATCCCACGTTCCCTCGTCCTCGCTCGCCCGGGTCACCCTCGTCGCCATCATCCCCGCCCACAGCGCGACCGCGAGGGCGAGGAACATGCCCATCCTCCACTCGACGAAGGCGCCGGCGGTTGGCAGTGACGTGACTCGTCCGTAGAGGGCGCTCACCGCTGGATTCTCGATGACGGGCTGCAGCGCGATCATCCCGACGACGCCGCCACTGAGACCATACGAAATCAGTCCGATTCGTAAAATGATCGCCACGAGTGCGACGATGACGAGCGTGCTCACTCGAAGCTGACGCCACGTCAATGCGTGCACCGACCGTGGTCGAGTTCTCATGTCGTGGGCGAAGGAGATGTTGCTTCGTCGTAGAACGAGAGAAAGATCTCCTCGAGCGACGCTTGGCGAGAGTGCAGTGATGTGACGTGCGACGTCGCCAGAAACCGCAGGAGAGCATCGGGTGATCCGCTGATCTGTACGCGGGCGCCGTCGGGAAGAGGCGTCACCGAGGTAACACCCTGGACGCCCTTGACGTCGCCAATGTCTCCCGTAATCTCGTATTCAGTGCCAATGTGTTGGCGCAGCACCTCGACGTCGGCGATCGAGACGAGTAGACCCGCCCTAATCATCGCCACGCGCGCGCAGAGGTGCTCGACCTCGTCAATCATGTGCGAACTCAGAAGAATCGCTTGACCACGTTGCTGAGCTTCGAGAATGCACTCGCGGAAAGCCCGCTCCATCAGTGGATCCAATCCCGACGTTGGCTCATCGAGGAGCAAGACGTCGGCCCGAGTGGCAAAGGCCGCGACGAGAGCAACCTTTTGACGATTTCCCTTTGAGTACGCGCGAATTCGCTTTCCTGGATCAAGTTCGAAGCGTTCAATGAGTGTGTCGCGATACGAATCATCCGAACTACGATGCAACGCGCCCAGCAGCGCAATGGCCTCGCTTCCAGAGAGTTGGGGCCACAACGCGACGTCGCCCGACACGTAGGCCGTGTGCTCACGGGCAAAGGTCGATCCCGCCGGGTGGCCGAGAATGAGGGCCTCGCCGGAGCTCGGACGCAACAAACCGAGCAACATACGAAGCGTCGTTGATTTACCTGCACCATTGGGACCCAGAAATCCCACAACTTCGCCGGCGTCCACCGTCAAGTTCAGATTGTTCACAGCCAGCGTGTCCGAAAATCTCTTCGTGAGTTCTCGTGCTTCGAGTGCGCTGCCCATTGGTTGCAACCTACCGGGACTGCGCTAGGGCCTGCGTACCCGACCTCAAACGTCCGAACTAGTCCTGGAGGGCCGTCGCAGATTCTGGGTCTTCGAGCATCGCCGCGAGTTGTTGGTCGTGGCCATCGTTGACGAAGCGCGAACCCCTCGACCACGACGCACCGGCCGCGATCACCGAAACTATCGCCGAGAAAATGAAAGCGGTCTTGATACCCGAATGAAAGGGCGTCGAAATCAACTTCGAGAAGAATCCGTGCCCAGTGAGCGCCGCTTGATTCGCCGCCGACACGTGACTCAAGACCTTCGTCCCCACCAAGGTCTTGATGGGGTTGTAACCGAGGAACGCAGCGAACAACACCGACACCGGAGGTAGCGCGCCGATCTTGTGAGCGACTGCAATGGGCACACCGTGGCTGATGAGACCGGCCGTCAATGTTGACGACAACGTCGAGGAAAGTCCGATGATCATGAGTGAGAAGAAGATGCCGATGGAAAGTACTTGGGCGGAACTTTGGAACGTCGCATTCATTCCTCCCCCTGCTCCGCGATCGCGCGCGGGAAGACTGTTCATGACGGCGGCTCGGTTGGGAGCGGCAAACGCTCCCATCGATGTGCCAAAGAGCAGAAGAATGAGGGCGAACGCGACGTAGTTGAAGTTGACGGGCAAGAAGATCAATAACACGAAGCTCGTCGCCGCCACGAGCATGCCTCCCGTCGCGAGATAACGGGCGCCGAATTGATCCGAGAGATATCCAGAGAATGGTCCCGCCAGTAAGAATCCGAGCGTGAGTGGCAACATCAATATGCCCGCCCATAAGGGAGTTCGTTCGAAGCTGTAGCCGTGCTCCGGCAGCCAAATACCCTGAAGCCAAATGATGAGCATGAACATCAATCCACCTCGACCAATCGCCGCGAGGAACGTGGCGAGCGTGCCGGACGCGAATGCTCGAATTCTAAAGAGCGGCAATCGGAACATGGGTTCGTCCACGTGCGCTTCGATGATGACGAAGGCCACAAGGGTGAGAGCCCCAACGATCAACTCGCTGAGTACTGGCACGCTCGCCCAGCCGGTGCTGTGCCCGTTGGCGGGCTCAATGCCGTAGGTGATACCGACCATGATCAGGATCAACCCAATGGCGAACGTGAGGTTACCGGCCCAGTCGATCCTCGCTTTGTGGCGTTCGCCGAGTTCACGCAGGTTCACGTAGGACCACACCGTGCCCAGCAAACCGAAGGGCACCGACACCAAGAACACGAGGCGCCAGTCAATTGCTCCAAGTACGCCACCGAGAATCAATCCAATAAACGAACCACTGATCCCCGCAATGTTGTTGATACCGAGGGCAAGTCCGCGCTGGTTCGAAGGAAACGCGTCGGTGAGTATCGCCGCGGAGTTGGCGACAAGGAATGCTGCGCCGATACCTTGGAACACCCGCCCAATGATCAACCAGGTAGCACCTTCGGTGCCCTTCAAGGGATCAAGCGTCAGCACCAGCGACGCGGCGGTGTAAATGACGAAACCCAGGTTATACATCTTCACTCGACCGTAGATATCGCCGAGCCGACCGAGGCTGACGACGAGCACACTGCTCACCACCAAGAATCCGAGGATCATCCACAAGAGATAGAACGTGTTACCCGGTGCGAGAGGATTGAGTTTGATCCCGCGAAAGATATCGGGCATCGCGATCAACATGATTGAAGAATCGATCGTTGCGAGCAGCACACCAATCGTCGTGTTCGTCAAAACCAGCCACTTGTAGCCCGGCGAGATGTCACTCTCTTTGGATAGCAACGTGCTGGGACTCACGAGTCCGCAATCCTTCCGATCAGTATCGCCGCATCACCAAGGAGAACGCGTTCATCCTCATTCAAGGTGCTAAGTGCGGCTTGCAGCCACTCATAGAACCTTCGTCGTGACTCTTCGATGAGCAGGCGTCCGGTCGACGTTGCGACGAGAATGACTTTTCGTCCATCAGTCGGATCGTCTTGGCGCTCCACGTAACCCAATTCGACGAGCGAGTTGATGGTTTGATTCATCGAAGGTGGTTTCACACGTTCACGGTCGCTCAACTCGCCTAGCGTGTGAGGGCCCTCTCGAACGAGTCGGGCGAGGACGAGTCGTTGCGTTTCGCCAATTTGGTCGACTGCTTTTTCTGACCGGAGTCGACGTTGAAGTCGTGAAATCGCCGAGGCGAGCACGACGTCCAGATCCTTGACGGCGAGTCCCGTCTCAAAATGGTCGCCGCATGTCATCGACACTCCCTCAACCGAAGAACCTAGGAAGTACTTAGGTTACCTAATTAGGTTACCTAAGTACTCTCAGGGACGCAAGTTATCCCGCCTGGGGAAACGCTGAAAAGAAGACTCCGCCGAGGTGCGAATGTCTTACGATGACCTCCAGCGGCGTCAACGATTCGTACACCGTGACTGATTTCCTTCAACCGTGCACCACGACCGAGGTGGCTCATAATGCCGACGGAATTTGATCAGCTCTGCGTCGTGTTTCTAACGACGAAGAAGGGCGCCGCAGTGAAAAGCGACGTCGACGACACAATTCAAGATTCACACATGGCATATTTGGCAGACCTTCACGAGAAGCATCACCTCCTTGCGGCGGGTCCACTGCTTGACAGCCACTTTAGAGGGATGCTGTTGTTCGACACTGACGTCGAAACCGCGTGGAATCTGATGCTCACCGATCCGGGTGTACTCGCTGGCTGGTTTGACGTCACAGTAATTCCATGGATAGTGCCGAGTGGCGCCATGCACTTTGCGTCAACCGTTTTTCCACGGTCAATGAACGAAGTATCGGATAGCTAGCGCTTCATCGCGTCGTTGGAACCATTGGACTCGGTCAGATTGTTTGTACAACTACAACGTTGTAGCCATGAGTCACGGCGCGCCGTCGCCTCGCCTCGTCTCGTCTCGTCTCGTCTCGTCTCGTGCATTGTGCGACGCTCCGTCTCAGCGTCAATAAAGTCTTGCGTGCAGTCATCGAGAACAACGGCGTCGAGCGGACTAAATCTCGCGAGCCTCGGCGACATTATCGAATCGAGCGAACTCGCCGCGCCACGTGAGATGGGCGGTACGCGTCGGCCCATTTCGATTCTTGCCCACGATGATTTCCGCCTCGGACTTCTTATCGTTCGCGACCTCACCGTACTGTTCGGGCCGGTACAAGAAGAGCACCACGTCCGCGTCTTGCTCCAGGGCGCCTGACTCTCGAAGGTCGCTCATCATCGGACGCTTGTCACTTCGCTCCTCGAGCTTTCTTGACAACTGCGACAGGGCAATGATCGGACAACTCAACTCTCGAGCGAGGATCTTGAGCGAGCGGCTCATCTCCGACACTTCAACTTGACGATTCTCGGCGCGCCCCCGTGAGCTCATCAACTGCAAGTAGTCGATGATGACAACGCCCAGATCGCCATTCTGCTGCTTGATGCGCCGGGCTCGGGCGCGCACGTCCATTACCGTGAGCGCAGGATTGTCATCAATGAACACCTTGGCTGACTGTAGGAATCCGAATGCGTCATGGGCGCGATTCCAGTCGGCGTCCGACAAGTCCCCGGTGCGCAGTTTTGACGAGTCAATGCGGGCAGTGGAGGCGAGGATGCGCTCTGCCAGTTCCTGGCGGCTCATTTCCAACGAGAAATAGAGCGCTGGCCGCTGCACCACGGCTCCGACATGCACCGCGATGCCTAGTCCGAACGCCGTCTTTCCCATTGCGGGACGCGCACCCACGATGGTCAAACTATTGGGTTGCAGTCCCTGGAGCACCACGTCCACCGATTTATATCCGGTTTCGAGCCCATTGAATTGCCCCCTCGTTTCGCCGCGCTGTTCAAGGATGTCCGCTTCGTTCAAGAGCAAACGTTGCAGGGGAGAAACGCTGTCAATCTTCCTCTCGTCGCCAATTTGATTGATCTTGCGTTCGGCTTCGTCAATCAAGCCAACGACGTCATCAGTCGCGACGTAGGCGTCGTCAACAATCTCTCCCGCCACGGCGATCAATCGACGCTGTTGGGCCTTCTCACGTACGAGTTCGGCGTAGTGCTGCGCATTCGCTGCCGACGGCGTATTCATTTGCAGTGATGAGAGCACCGCGAGCTCAACTGCGATCGCCCCGCGCTCTTGGAGTTTCGCTTGCACCGTGACGTAGTCCACTGGCTCAGCTGCGTTCGCGAGAGCAATGATGGCGCTAAAGATTTGCCCGTGCAACGGCCGATAGAAATCTTCGGGCTGTACCGTCTCATACGCAATACTCACGGCCTCTTGTGAGAGCAACATCGCGCCAACCAAGGATTCTTCGACTTCAATCGCACTGGGTGGGATTCGACCCCCACCCGGGGCACTGCGACCTCGATCTGTGTCCATCTGTGTCATAAGACCTCAACGGTTGTCGATAATGGTTGTGTGACGCAATAACAACAACATGGGGATTAGATGTGTCTAAGTCCTCACATATCAGTGTGGCGGCTGTGTGTGACATCCCCGTGGATATGGAAATGGCCGGGGCACAAGGCCCCGGCCACGAATTCCTAAGAACGCACAATTACTTGGCGATGACTTCCACGTTTACGGTCGCGACGACACCATCAAAAAGTGTCGCTTGCACGCTTGCGGTGCCCACTTCCTTTACGTGCTCGTCCATGTGGATCGCGTGACGATCGAGCGAGATACTCGTCGCCGTACGAATTGCATTCACCACGTCGGCCTCCGTGACGGAACCAAAGAGGCGACCGTTCGCACCCGCACGAGCGCTGATTTGAATCGCCGCTTGCTCAATGATGCTGCGCTGTGCCTCCGCCGCTTCGCGACTTTTCGCGTCGCGCACGTCGCGTCCCTTACGCATCGACGCCGCTTGAATCTCCATCGTGTCGTTGGCGAGCAGGCCAGCACCCGTTGGTAGGAGAAAGTTACGGGCGTAGCCCGCCTTCACGTCGACGATGTCACCGCGGCGACCAACACCGCGCACATCGCTTCGGAGTAGAACTTTCATTCGGACACCTCCTCGGCGTAGGGCGTCGCCCCTGCTTCTTCGAACACCTCGACGGCTTCACTGGCGTCGTCCAGCATCACGTCGGTATCGGCGAGGGTTGCTGAGTCACCGTCACGATCCGGACGAGGAGTTCGAGGTCCTCGATCGTCACGCGATCCGCGGCCACCGCGTCGCTCGGTCACGGTGCGCTGCGTGTAGGGCAGGAGCGCAAGTTCGCGAGCGGTCTTTATAGCGTCGGTGACGTCTCGTTGGTGCTGTTGACAGTTACCTGAGACCTTACGACCTCGGATTTTTCCGCGATCCGAGATGTACTTGCGCAACTGAGCCAGATCCTTGTAGTCAACGGTTCCCACACCATGCTGGCAGAAGGAGCAGGGCTTCTTCTTCGCACCTCGGCGAGTATCGATCTTCGGGGCGCGCTTGGGCGGCTTGGGGTTATTAATTCGTGGCATTAGAAAGGCTCCTCATCAAAGGCATACGTAGTTGGTTCGTTCTGGCGTGGTGCGGCAGCGGGTCGGTCGCCCGACTGGAAGTTGCCACCTTCGGCTCGTGGTGTGCGCGTGACGACCGCGGTCGCGAAACGAAGTGACGGAGCGATCTCGTCAGCGTTGATCTCGACAATCGAACGCTTGTCACCGTTTTCCGTCTCCCAGCTTCGCTGTTCGAGACGACCGGTGACGACGACGCGATTTCCCTTTTGCAGCGAGTTAGCGGCGTTCTCTGCCATCGAGCCGTATCCAGTCACTTCGAAGTAGGAGACTCGCTCTTCCCACTCTTGAGTCTGGCGATTCTGCCAGCGGCGGTTCACGGCGATCGAAAGTCGAATTGCGGCTTGGCCGCTATTCAAAAACTTCAATTCCGGGTCACGGGTGACGTTCCCGACGACGGTGATTGTGTTGTCAGCCATAATTCTCTCCTTGGATCGCTCTGCGTCCGAACTTAGGCTTGGGCCGTAACACGGGCCGCTTTGGTTCGCTCATTGCGACGAAGGATCTTGAAGCGGAGGACTTCGTCCGACAACAGGAGAATGCGGTCGAGCTCGACGACTGTCGTCGATTCGCCGGCAAACTCCACTAGGACGTAGTAACCCTCTTTTCGCTTGTTGATTTCGTACGCTAAGGGACGCTTACCCCAACGGTCGATAGCTCCAGGAGTTCCGCCATTACTTCGGATAGTTTCGAGTGCTCGATCGAGTGCAATCTGGATGGATTGTGCGTCGACGGCGGTGTCGAACACGATCATGGTTTCATAGGGCCTCATGGCCAATTTCCTTTCCCTCTGGTCCGGCTAGGCCGGGCTCTGCGGAAAACAGAGCAGGGTTCGTTTCCTTCACCCACGCACGTGGGAAAGACAACTCTACTGCACCTGGCCAATTTTGGCTAGTTGGTCAACTCTTCAGGGTTATCGTACGACTCCGAAAGGTCCGGAAATCGCCCGGTTCGTACGTCCGAGGCGTACTGGCTCACCGCTTCGGTGATCGAAGCACCCAAATCGGCGTAACGGCGAACGAACTTCGCGGGTGCGCGCTTGGTCATGCCCAGCAGATCGTGGAACACCAGGACCTGGCCGTCGGTGTCAGGACCAGCTCCAATGCCAATCGTGGGAATCTCGAGCGCCTCGGTGATACGCGTACCCACGAGATTGGGTACGCCTTCAATCACGATTGCGTAGACACCCTCGTCTTGGAGCAATGTGGCGTCCTTGGTCAACCACTCGGCAGCCTCGCGGGTCTTGGCTTGGACCTTGAATCCCCCGAGCGCAAGCACGCTTTGGGGCGTGAGGCCGAGATGGCCCATCACGGGGATCTCGGCGTCGAGAATGGCACGTACGACGTCGCGTCGAACCCGGCCACCTTCGAGCTTGACGCTGTGAGCTCCCGCCCGAACGAGTTCGGCGGCGTTTCGCACGCTGCTCGCCACGTCCACGTGATAACTCATCCACGGCATGTCCGCGACGATGTGCGCCTTGGGCTTCGCCGCGGCGACGGCGCGCACGTGATGGAGCATGTCCTGCATAGTCACATGCAGGGTGTCGTCGTCTCCCATCACGACGTTCGCCATTGAATCGCCCACGAGCAAAATGTCCACTCCCGCCGCGTCGCTGTAACGTGCGCCCGGTTCGTCGTAGGCGGTGACCATGACGATCGGCTCGCTGCCGTTTCGCCGCTTCCGCGTCCGGATTGAAGGAGCGCTCAGGCTCATTCGCCGACTTTTCGTTGTTGGCGAAGCGGAGCTCGTCGAGCCAGACGTCCTCCCGCCGACCACTTGCGAACGAGGTGATGGAACGAACAGGCCACGCAGACTTCGACGGCGTAACACTGGACGGGCTCTTCTCGCCGCTCAAGCTTCAAAAGTTCGGCGCGCGACGTCGGACAGGTGCCACCCGACGGCAATCGAGCTCCAAAGACATACGTCACCTCGACCAACTCGGCGTCCGAACAGACCGGACAGGTCTCGCCCGTCGCCCGGCCAATATTCTTCGCCGCCCTCAGAAGTTCCGGATGCGCGTCACAGATATCTTCGTGGCGCAGAGTCCCTTGAGCGAGCTTGGCGAGCAGCGCGTGACGAACGAGACCGAACTCGACGACGGCCCCATCCGCAGTGCTGGTGCGAAAGCTCTTATCCATTAGGGGTGACATTACCGCCAAGTACTAATTGTGATGTTTCGCCAAGAAAAACCACGAAATGCGGTTATTCCATACCCGCGATGCCCTCATCACGGGGCACGACAAGTGGAGCATCCGCGTCGCGGCGCTACTGCGCCTCGGGTTGAAGTTTCGCCAAGATTGCGTCGAGCGCCACGAGCTCGTCGTGCGACAGTACGGCAAATCCTGGCGGCGGTTCGTCGAGGATCTCCTCGGCCCGTCGCGCGAGCGCAGCGCCCTCGTCGGTCACCGCCACCACTTTGGCCCGACGATCTTCGGGGTGTTCGTGGCGCACCACGAGACCCCGCGCTTCGAGGTCATCAACGATCATCGTCACGTTCGGAGGATCAACACTCAACAGCGTGGCGAGTTCGCCCATGGTGAGCGAGCGCTTCGCGATTCGTCGCAGCGCTCGGATTCGTCCAAAACTCAAGTCGAGGGCGTCGCTCACTTTTCGGCGACGCTCGTTATTCAATACGAGTGTCGATAACTTCACCCAGGCGTCACGCGCCTCGGGCTCACTCACGAGGTATGCCCTTCGAGATACTCCGGATTGAGCAACCGCGCCGTCGTCTCCGCGCTCCGTCGTGCGCGTTGTGAAGTACTTAGGAGACCAAGTATGAGGACAGCGAGTCCGCACCCACTGAGTACCCACCAACCACCACGCGACGCCTGGCTGAAGCCGCCTTTAAAGAAGCCACCAGTCGTGGTGCTCGCGAGTGCTCCCACCACCGCCACACCGAGTGTGGAGCCGATCTGTCGAGAGGTTGAGGCGATCGCTGAGGCCACACCTGCTTGGGCCCTCGGCATCCCTGACACGGCAGCCGAAGTGATGGGTGTGTTCACGAAGCCAAAGCCGATGCCAAAGATCACGTAGGACGAGAAGAGCCAAAGAAATGATGTCCCGGGGCGTACGTCGGTCATCATCAGCGCACTTCCCGAGATTCCTACACCCCCTATCACCAGGGGAATTCTCGCACCAAACTGTCCTACGACTCTTCCAGAGATCGGGGCGAAGATGAAGAGCATTGCGGCCATTGGCAACGTGTCAAACCCGGCGCTAAGTGCAGAGAGACCTTTGACGCTTTGGAGATACAGCGTGTTCAAGAAGAGAAATCCTCCAAGGCCGGCAAACGCGCCAATCGCGATGAGTGTTGCAGCGGAGAACGGTAACGAACGAAAGAAGCGAATGTCAATGAGCGGTTCGTCGACTCGCAGTTCCCACAGAACGATCGCGACGAGCGACGCGAGACTCGCACCGAAGACACTGAGCGTACTCACCGAGGTCCAGCCGTAACTCGGCGCTTGGATGATGCCAAAAGTCAGCGACGCAAGAAAGGCGATCACCAACGTTTGTCCACGTACGTCTACTTTCCTCGCGTGCGACGCTTTCGATTCGGGTATGAATCGCAAGGCCAGCATCGCCGCGAGTATTCCCACCGGGATGTTGATCCAAAAGATTGACCGCCAGCCAACGGTGTCGACGAGGAGACCACCCAACACCGGGCCGAGCGCCATTGAAATTCCCACGACCGCCGCCCAAACTCCAATCGCTTGGGCGCGTTCTTTGGCGTCAGTGAAGGTGTTGGTGATGATTGACATAGCAACCGGGTTCAACATTGAGCCACCAATCGCCTGGAGCATTCGAAACACGATGAGTGTCGTTAGATTCGGTGCGACGCTGCACAGCAGTGATCCGGCGACGAAGGCGCCGAGACCCGTCACAAAGGTTCGACGGCGACCCAAGCGATCGGCAGTTGATCCTGAAAGCATGAGGAAGCTCGCCAACACCAGGGTGTAGGCATCGACCGCCCACTGCAGGCCCGACAATGACGCGTGGAAATCCCTCCCAATCGACGGAAGCGCGACGTTCACGATGGTGACGTCCAAACTCACGACGAGCACGCTCATCGAACAGATCAGCAGGACGCCAATTCGTCGTTGTCGACTCGTGTCAGCGCTTGAGGCGCTGAAAGATTTATTTACTTCTATAGACATAAATAAATATGTACCATTATTCTTGCGGTTCGTCAAGAGCCATCCGACGGGTGCTGTCACATTCGACATCGATATATCGAAGTGATATGATGTTTCGCGTGTTAGACATCGCCATCCTTGGTCTACTAATGGACCGAGACCACCACGGTTACGAGATTCGCACCCAATTACGCGATCGTCTCGGCGTTTCGGCAAATGTCTCGTTCGGTTCGATTTATCCAGCTCTGGCCCGTCTTGAGCGCCACGGCTGTGTGGAAGCGGTGATGTCACACGAACCACGCGCCAGTTCTCTGTCGACAGGCTCACTCTCAGGCGAACGTGCGTCGCTTCGCTCTCTTAGGGCGAACCAAGGACTGGGGCGCCGAGGACGAAAGGTCTATCGGATCACGGATCGAGGGCGCGAGGAGTTCGTGTCATTGTTGGCCGACCCCGCCACTCTGGACGACAGTAAGAACTTCTCATTGCGGATGGCGCTCGCCAAATACCTGACCCCGAATCTTCGCGTCGGGCTCCTAGAGCGACGTAAGAACGATCTCGTTGGACGCCTTGCCGAAGTACGCACCGGCGCCAACAATCAGCAGCTCGATGTTTATGCCCGCAGCGTTATGGAACATGCAGCGCACGGCGTCGAGTTGGATCTCGCGTGGATTGACAGTTTGTTGGCCACCGAACGAAATAATCAGGACACCTTCGCGCGAGAAGCGAAGTAAGAAAGGAAAGCCATGGAAAAGATTCGCGTGGCCATAGCGGGCGTCGGCAACTGCGCTAGTTCACTCATTCAAGGCGTCACCTATTACAAGGACGCCAAACAAGGTGAGAACGTCCCAGGACTCATGCACGTCGAACTCGGCGGGTATCACGTCAGTGATTTAGAGTTCGTCGCCGCTTTCGACGTCGACGCTTCGAAGGTCGGAAGCGACCTAGGTAAGGCCATCGAGGGAGGAATGAACAACACGATTAAATTCGCCGACGTTCCAACCCTTGGCGTCACCGTCCAGCGCGGGCCCACTATGGACGGGCTCAACAAGTACTACCGAGCGGTGATTGAAGAGTCGCCGTACGAACCCGCCGACGTGGCACAGGTCCTACGTGACTCGAGAGCCGAGGTCCTTGTCTCGTACCTTCCAGTCGGTTCCGAAGAAGCCCAAAAGTTTTACGCCCAGGCGGCGATTGACGCCGGCGTCGCGTTCGTCAACGCGATCCCCGTCTTCATCGCATCCGACCCAGTCTGGGCGAAGAAGTTCGCAGACGCTGGTGTTCCCATCATTGGCGACGACATCAAGAGTCAGGTGGGTGCAACAATCGTGCACCGCGTCCTCGCTCGTTTGTTCGAGGACCGCGGACTTACGCTCGACCATACCTATCAGCTCAACGTCGGCGGCAACATGGACTTCAAGAACATGCTCGACCGCGATCGTTTGGAATCAAAAAAGATCTCCAAGACGCAGGCCGTAACTTCCCAGCTCGAGATAAGCAACATGAGCCCTGACGACGTCCACATTGGTCCGAGTGATCACGTCCCGTGGTTGCAAGATCGCAAGTGGGCCTACATCCGCATGGAAGGTCGAAACTTCGGTGACGTCCCATTGAACGTGGAGCTGAAGCTTGAAGTGTGGGACTCACCGAATTCCGCTGGTGTCATTATCGACGCCGTTCGTTGTGCCAAAGTGGCGCTTGACCGCGGCATCGGTGGACCCGTTATCGGACCTTCGGCCTACTTTATGAAGTCGCCTCCGGTCCAGTTCCACGACGACGTTGCCCACGACATGGTCGAGGATTTTGCCAACAACGGGGCTGAGAACCAGGTGTGGCCCTGATTCAGGGGTCGCTCCAATAAACTAGGTTTTCACCAGGTTATATGTTCTGTTGCTGGAACCATTCCTGAACCCGTCGCCGGGCGTCCTTGTGGTCGATCTCTCCCTCGTCGAGTCGAATCTCCATGAGAAAGTCCAGGGCCCTTCCGACGGTTGGCCCCGGAGCAATGCCGAGGAGTTCCATCACCTCAAGCCCATCCAGGGCTGGGCGCAAACGGCCCAGGTCCTCTTGCTCACGCAGTTCGCCAATACGGACTTCGAGCTCGTCCATGCGTTGGGCCAGCACGGCGGCTTTGCGAGCGTTGCGCGTCGTGCAATCACAACGCGTGAGTTCGTTCAGCTCCTCGAGCAGCGCACCGGCGTCGCGAACATACCGGCGCACCGCCCGATCACTCCAACCCATCTTGTAGGTGTGGAAACGAAGATGTAACTCCACGAGCGTTGAGACGTCGTCGATCACGTCTTGGGGGTACTTGAGTGCGGCCATTCGCCGTTTGGTCATCTTCGCGCCCACAACTTCGTGAAAGCGAAAGGTGACCCCCTCGTCAGTGATAGCCCTCGTTTGAGGCTTGCCAATGTCATGAAAGAGCGCGGCGAGTCGCAGCACGAGCGACGGGGACGTTTTGTCGACGACCGCCCACGTGTGTTTGAGCACGTCCTTGTGCTGATGGATCGGATCTTGCTCCAACTGCAGCATCGGAAGTTCTGGAAAGAAAAAGTCGGCGAGTCCGGTTCGAACGATGAAGTCAAGTCCGATTGACGGCCTGGGCGTCATCATCAACAGATCGAGTTCACCGCGAATTCGCTCGGGCGAGACAATTTCGAGTTTGCTCGCCATGGCCCGAGCAGCGGTTTCGATCGAGGGGTCGATTGAAAGTTCGTAACGGGCGGCGAAACGCGCGGCCCGCAGCATTCGCAATGGATCATCACTAAACAAGATCTCTGGCTCGATGGGCGTTCGAAGGCGCCGTTCGTGGAGATCGTCGAATCCATTGTAGAAATCGAAGAGCGTTTGCACGCCTGGTGTTGATGCGTCGAGCGCTACCACGTCGAGCGCAAGAGCGTTGATAGTGAAGTCACGCCGACTCAAGTCCGCCTCGAGCGAATCGCCCCATGTCACCGACGGTTTGCGTGAATGGTCAACGTAGTCCTCGGATCGAAAGGTCGTCACCTCGGCATTGATTCCACTCTCGCGTAACCTTCCACCGATAGTGCCGAAAGCTCTCCCCTGCTCCCAGAGTGACACGCACAAAGGACTCATGATACGAACAATGTCATCGGGTCGAGCATTGGTCGTGAAGTCAATCTCGTAATCATCACCACCGACACTGCCGAGAATCGCGTCGCGCACCGAACCACCCACCGCATAGAGCGAGAAGCCCTCGGAGGCGAACGAGCGCGCAAGGGGCCTCGACAAGCGCGCGATCTCACTGAGTCGTTCGGGAAGGTGTTCTAACGAAGTCATTGCGATTGAAGGGTAGCGGGACGACCGACATCGCGTGGAACCGAAGGTAGCCTGTACCAGCATGTTCCACCGATTTTCGACCTGGTGGCGGGCGCTCAGCGTCGTACTCCTCAGCCTCGCAACGGTGACGTGGCCGTCGGCCGCGCAGGCTGAGACGACGGCACCAGTACTACTGCACCAAGGAACGGTGGTCAATCTGTCGCGAGTTGGTTCTGGGCGATTCAGCACATCACTGCGCATCGTCCACTCGACAAGCCCCGTCAGCGTGCAAGTTTCAATTTTCCCGCGCATTATCGAGCGCGTCCAACTTGCACCAATAATCGACGGCGCCGGCGACGCTAGTGCACCAATTGCCACCACCAATGCCTTCGAATTGTTGTGTATCGCTCACGACAAAGCCACCTTCGACGTCACGATCCTCGCTCACTCGCATGCTGCAACGAGCACACGCTGTGAAAGCAGCGCTGCCAGCTTGCGCCTATCGTGTTCGGGTTCGACATGCAACGGCGTCTATCCGTTACGTTTCAGCATCACCCGCGACACCTCGACGTCGACGCTCTGGTCGCTCGTAAGCGTGCAATCGGGCCAAGTCCTCCATCCCCTGCACGTTGACGTCATTGAAACCCTTCCACCGTCTGTTCTCGATGACGCGTCGTTGTCCACGTCGGTACTCGATGTGATCGCCGCTCATTCTCAATTTCCCCTCGCGCTCGACGCCGATTATCGAACACTCGCGGTACTGCAATCTTCAAACATTGGATATGACATTGCGTTGCGCTCGGCACTGTCCAAAGCTTTGCAAAGCCCTCTGCATCAAGCCGTGGTCGCCCCACCAGCGAACATCGATTACGGAGGTCTCGTCGCAAACGGACTGAGTAATCAGGTCCAACAACAGCTCTCGCTCTCCAGCAACATTCTCCAACAGGTCACGGGTCGCTACGTTGATAGCCCGGTCGTGCTCACTGGTTCACCTTCGTTGCAGAGCTTGCGAGCGCTTTCGAGCATGCACGTCCAAGATGTGGTCATCAACGACGACTCACTTTCTCCTGCGCCTTCCTCAACCCTTGAGTGGGGTGCTCCATTTCATATCACCACGCTCCCCTCAATCACGTTCCTTTCAACCGATAGCCCTTTGGACGATCTTCTTAACAACACGTCCATCACACCGGGCGAACGTTCCGTACTCGCGCTCGAGACACTTGCCTTTCTTCACTTTGAGGCACCCGACGCACCAGCTGTTCGCACCATCGTCCTCGAGTTGAACCCTTCGCGCACTTCGGCGACACTCGAGAGCGACTTTTTGAATGGGTTCGCATCAAATCCGTTCGTCGTCGCTTCAAGTCTCGCACCGTCCTTCGAGTCCTCACTCATTGGCTCCAACGGCGCACCCAGCGAGCGAACGCTCGTCGCACCATCAACATCGGTTTGGACCGCGCGAAACGTCAATGACTTATTGACAACGATTGGCCAGATCAACTCCTTTAACCAAGCGGTGACGTCGACGTCGGTGTCCAACACGCTACGAGTTGCCGTGGCACAGTCCGAAATCTCGGGAACGCCTGCGGCCCGTGAGGACGCCATTTCGAGCGCCACTTCTGCACTCAATGCGCAGCTCAGGAATTTCTCGGTCAATCAAAGCTCGGTCACTCTCGCTGGTCCCGGAACCGCGCTCCCCATCACGCTATTAAGTAGCGCGAGTTACTCGATCACTGCGGTCGTGCACCTCATCACCGACCGCCTGACGTTTCCCAAAGGCAACACCGTCGCCGTGACGCTCGATTCTCAAACGAAATCAATTCGTGTACCCACTTCAAGTCGAGGGGGCGACCTGACCTTGCAAGTGGTCGTCACCACTCCGAACGACCAAGTGATTCTTGCGCGCACCGCCATCCAGGTTCGCATTGCGGGCAACTCAGTGGTTGGTTATCTACTCAGCATTGGTTCGTTACTCGTCCTTGGCTTTTGGTGGCTACGAACGAACCGGCGCCGTTCCAAGGGACGCCACGCGCGATGAGCGATACGACGAGCCACGGTTCTCGCGCCCTCTCAATGGCGGGTGGCACTCTCGCCTCTCGCCTCACGGGTCTCTTTCGTGTGCTCGTGCTCGCGTGGGTTCTGGGCTTCACGCCGCTCGCGGACTCCTTCAACCTCGCCAACACGGTGCCGAACATGTTGTTCGATCTCGTACTCGGTGGGATTGCGAGTGCCACGTTCATCCCGGTGTTCATCGAGCGCCTCGCCCTTGATGGTGAACGTCGGGCGTGGAAGTCAATCTCGAGCGTCATCACTGGAGCATTGCTAGTCCTCCTCATCGCGTCGGGCATCGCATGGGTCTGTTCGCCTTGGATTATCGATGGATTTACGTTGCTGCAGCATCCATCAACCGCTCGATCTATGAGCACCCTCCATCACCAGCGGATTATCGCGACGTCGCTTCTGCGTTGGTTCGTCCCACAGATTTTCTTCTATGGCGTGATTGGTATCGCGACCGCGCTCTTAAACGTGCGCCACCGGTTCGGCACACCCGCGTGGGTGCCCGTAGCAAATAACGCTGTCTGCATTGGCGTGCTGGTGTGGTTCCACGTCGCTGATCCGCATCCAACACTCAACGCGGTGCAAGGTTCGCGCGACCTTTTGTGGTTGGGACTTGGAACCACCTGTGGCGTCGCATTGCAATTTCTTTGTCTGGTGCCTTCGTTGCTTCGAAGCGACCTCTGGCGATTGTCGTTCCGCTTCGATCATCGCGACCCCGCGGTGCGAGCGGTGTCACGACTTGGTAGCTGGACGCTTCTCGTTGTCGTCGCCAATCAATTGTCGCTCTACATCGTGCTCGCCTACGCCTTCGGCATTGGTGGAAACGGTCCCGTGAGCGCGTACACCTAGGGCTGGTCTTTCATGCAAATGCCTTATGCCGTCGTCGTCGTGTCCGTACTCGGCTCGTTGACGCCTCAACTGGCGAGGCTCGCGACCGCGCAAGATTTCGCGGGACTGAGTGAACGTCTTCGCTTTGGTCTTCGTCAGTCCCTGGTAATCATCATCCCCTGCACGCTCGTGCTCGTGATTCTCGCTCAGCCCATCGTCGGCATTTTGCTCAATCACGCGAATGCGACGCATCGCCTCTCGGCCGGTACTGTGCTCGCGATTCTCGCTGCGGGTCTTCCTGGTTTCACGATCTTTCAACTATGCGTTCGCGGTCTGCAGTCCATGCAACGCGCTTCTGAGGTGTTCGTGTTGTACGCAATTCAAAATGGTCTGACGATCGGACTGTGCATTGCCCTCGGGCGACATTCGTTAGCGGGCTTGACCGCAAGTGTCTCGATCGCTTATACCGCCGCATCGATCCTGGCCGTCATCGCCCTTGCTCGGCATCACGTGAACATCGCTTCAACCGTATGGTCCTTGCATGTCCGGCGCAGTCTTCGCGCATCGTTGGTCGCCGCTCTCGTTATGGCCCTCGTCTATTCGGCTCCGACGTGGGACCAGGGAATTCGCCTCGTTGCCCGTCTTATGCTGTCCCTGGTGCTTGGTTTCATCACGTACGTCTCGTTCGTGATGATCTCTCACTACAGCATTTCGCGTCGCAACGCGAAAGATGTAAGGCTGAAGCAGTACTAGGGAGGGCCGTGACTCAGATCCGTGTGGTAACCGACAGCGCCTGCGATTTACCCGACGACATTGCCAAGCGACTTGGCATCGACATCGTCTCTTTGAATATTCGTTTTGGCGACGAGGAATTCGTCGACCGAGTCGACCTCACTCCGAGTGCCTTTTGGGCGAAATGCAAGAGTTCCAAGACGCTGCCGGAGACCTCCGCTCCGTCACCCGGCGCCTTCCAGACCGCGTACGAACGGGCCAAGGCGGACGGCTGTGACGGGGTGATCGTTCTCACGTTGTCGGCCGGTCTCTCCGCGACACACCAGTCCGCCACCATCGCCGCAGAGGCCATTGCTGATCAAATCGACGTTCGCGTGATTGATACCAAAGCGGTCTCAATGGCGCAGGGTCTTGTCTGTATCGACGTCGCCGAACAAGCACAAAAGGGTGCGACCCTGGACGAACTCGTCACCAGCGCCGAAATCCTCACCACGCGAATTGGCGTAGTGGCCATGCTCGACACTCTCGAGCACCTGGTCAAGGGAGGTCGCATTGGTGGCGCTCGTGCGCTCGTGGGCCAAGTGCTCTCCATCAAACCCTTGCTCGAGCTCAAGGACGGCATCGTCGCCGAAGCGGGGCGCCAGCGCACCAAGGCGAAGGCCCTCACCGCCATTGCGGAGGTCACGCGCTCACACGCCCCCCTGTATCGTCTCGCCATCGTCCATGGCGACTCGCCCGACGTGAACCATCTTGAATCACTCGTGGCAGACATCCCCGTCGCAACCGAGCTCATCGTCACCGACATGGGACCAGTCGTCGGTACGCACGGGGGACCCGGGATCATCGCACTGTGTTGGATAGTGGCCTGACGCGCGCCGCTATGTTTTAGGTGTGAGTGAACAGAACGAGCATCGCGAATCGGATTTTGTTGACAAGGCGTTCGGTCAGTTAGACCACGTTCTTGATGTCTTCCACGACAAAGTGCTGCGCCCTATATTCGTCGCTGGGCGCGCCATTGCGTACAGCTTCATCATTTTTCTCATGATCATCGTGCTCGTTGCGGCCCTCGTAATCGGCTTCATTCGTCTCTTCAACGTGTACGTCTTTCCCAGCCATCAGTGGATTACGTACATGAGCCTCGGGGGGGTATTGCTCCTAGGTGGCCTCATTTTGTGGCGCAAGCGGCGGCCAGTGAAATTAAGGAAATAATGTCCCAACACACTCGTGTGCTCATCATTGGATCGGGACCCGCGGGTTTGACCGCCGCGATCTACACCGCCCGGGCGCAGTTACGCCCGATCGTCATCGAGGGTGAGCCTTCATCGACCACCGACCAACCGGGAGGCCAGCTCATGCTCACCACGGACGTCGAGAACTTTCCGGGCTTCCCCCAAGGCATCACTGGACCTGAGTTGATGGCCAACATGCGTGCCCAAGCCGACCGCTTTGGGGCCGACTTGCGCGTCACCAAGGTCCATCGCCTCGACGTCATGTCGCGGCCATTTCGAGCGTGGCTGACCGACGATATCGAACCGAGCATCACGGCCGAAGCGGTCATACTCGCCACGGGCGCTCGATCATTGATGATGGACGTGCCTGGTGAGGACCGGCTGCTCAGTCATGGTTTGTCCACCTGCGCTACCTGTGACGGCTTCTTTTTCCGCGGCCAAGACATCGCCGTCGTCGGTGGCGGGGACTCGGCGATGGAAGAAGCGATGTTTCTCACTCGCTTCGCATCATCAGTGACCGTGGTGCATCGACGCGACTCGTTACGCGCATCAAAGATCATGCAGGAACGAGCTTTCCACAACGAGAAGATTCACTTCGCCTGGAACACCCAAGTCCGCGAAGTGCTCGGCGAGGAGAAGGTTACTGGTCTCGCCGTCGTCGATACGGTGACGGGGATCGAACGAATAATGGACGTGACCGGGGTTTTTGTAGCAATCGGTCACGTGCCGAACACCACGTTGGTCGCCCACGCGATCGAACTCGAGGACAACGGATACGTGAGAACCGGACTCGGTTCTTTCACGACCGTCGACGGGCTTTTCGCCGCCGGGGACGTACAGGACCACGTGTATCGCCAAGCAATCACTTCGGCGGGATCGGGATGCATCGCCGCCATTGACGCCGAGCGATGGCTAGAAGCACAGGGAATGTGACGCGGTCGCTAAGGTGGAGCCTGCGCACCGCGACGGCGCTGCGCAGTGGAGGTTTTTATGAGCGATCAGATCACAACCCTTACCGACGCCACCTTTGACGAGGTCGTTGGAGCGGCGGACAAGCCCATCCTGGTGGACTTTTGGGCCGAATGGTGCGGACCATGCAAGATGATCGCCCCTATCCTCGAGGAGCTCGCGGTCGAGCAGTCCGATAAGTTTTCAATAGGAAAACTCGACGTCGACGTCAACGTCGCGACGGCGACCAAGTTCTCGGTCATGAGTATCCCAACACTGTTGCTCTTCAAGAACGGTGAGGTAATTGCCCGACTCGTTGGAGCGAAACCCAAGGGTGCATTGCTTCAAGAGATCACCGCCAACCTCTAAAGAACTCTGGGCTTCGACACAATCTCGCGGGGCGCAAGCGACGAGCGAGTTCGCGATCTTCACGAGCGACTGAGCCACGTCGGTCACATCTCCATGATCGATTCACCCCTGACGTATGGGGACGAGACGGTTGCGCTGGTGGAATCCTTTCAGAGAGCCAAGGGACTCGCGATCACGGGGGTCGTCGACGAAACCACCTGGAACAGGCTTGTCGAAGCTGGTTGGCGCCTAGGGGAACGTCTCTTGTTCTTGGCACACCCAAATCTGCGCGGCGACGACGTGGCCGAGCTTCAAGTTCGCCTCGCGCAATTGGGTTTCAACCCTGGGCGCATCGATGGTATTTTCGGGCCTTTGCTGGACGAGGCACTTTCGGACTTCCAGCGAAACTGCGGCTTGGAGGTGAATGCCACTCTCACTCGAAGAACACTGCTTGAATTGACTCGCGTTACTCCTTCAACGTCAACCTCAAGTCGGCATCTCGTGAACGAAGCGCGTGATGTTGCGGGATTCGTCGAAGAAGCTTCAGGCCCGATTGTCTTGTGTGGCACAAGTACGTTGCGTCAATTGCTCGAGGACTCTCTTCGTAGGCAACGCAAGGTCATTTCCTTTGAAAAGGCATCCACACTCGACGTTGCGTCCTTCGCCAATGAAAACCAAGCCATTGTGGTGCTCTCCATCGACCACGTCCACGCGAGTGAGGGATTACGGCTGCACTATTGGGCCAGTTATCGATCCCATTCGCGACGCGGAGAAATGCTCGCGAGCGCCATCGCATCAGCGCTTTCAAAGAGTCACGCAGCCTCAAGGGTGGAGATAGCAGGAATGGCGCTACCGATTCTGCGCGAAACCAAGATGACGACCCTTCACATCGAGCATGGTGGTCACGACGAGCTGGACTTGCGGGCGATTTGCGACACGATCACGTCGGTTCTGATGGAGGTTTTCCACAGGTAAGTAGTAAAATTACGTCTGGTTTTGCCTTCCAAATGGGATAAAAGGCTTTATTTTTCAAGGAATTTTGAAGTAACCCACAACTTCTTCCACAACTTGGGGATAACTTCAACTTGAACGTTAGATTGAAGGTTCAGAATTATTTGTGACTCTTCGAGATGGCAATATAAATGCGCTCCAAATCGTCAAGATCCGCAAAATCTATGATGATTCGACCATTTCTGCCCTTTAAGTCAACATGAACCCTTGTATCAAGATAGTCCTCGAGTAACTGTTCCAACTCGGCCACACTCGCGTCGGGCACCGGACGCAGTCTGGGCTTCTCATTGATAATTCGGGGTGTCGGATCGCCTGTCACGACTGGTTTCGGTTCCAAATAGGCTCGCACGGCGTCCTCGGTGGCTCGAACAGACAATTCATTCTTGATGACACGCGCAACCATCGTCGTCTGCGCGTTAGGGTCACTGATCGCGAGGAGAGAGCGAGCATGTCCGGCCGTAATTTGCGAACTTGCCAGGGCCGCCTGTGCGGTCTCTCCGAGCTGCAGCAATCGTAACGTATTCGTAATATTTGCCCGACTCTTTCCAACACGCTGCGCAACTTGCTCGTGTGTCAGATCAAACTCCTCGATCAATTGTTGGTACGCTGCCGCCTCCTCCAAAGGATGCAAGTCCACACGGTGCAAATTCTCTACCACGGCCTGTTCAAGCGAAAGTCGATCGTTCACATCGTCTTGCACGAGTACCGGTACAGACTCCAAACCCGCAATACCGGCCGCACGCCAACGACGCTCACCGGCAATGAGTTCAAACTCACCAGGGTGACCTTCAACGGGACGGACAATGATGGGTTGCAGGACGCCAAGTTCTTTGACCGACGAAGCGAGGGCCTGCAGACTATCGTTATTGAACGCCTTGCGGGGCTGAAACTGATTTGGACGAATTGAACTCACGGGGACTCTACGAAGAGGTCCTCCCTCGATAATCGCACCGGAAACCGATTGCACCCCACCTCCTTCTGGAATAAGGGCTCCGAGGCCCTTGCCAAGTCCGGGTTTCCTAGCCATGGGTGATCTCCTCTGCTAGTGCTCGATACGCCTTCGCCCCCTTGGAGGTTGGATCAAAGACGGTGATCGGCTGGCCAAAGGACGGTGCCTCTGCTAGCCGTACCGTCCGTGGTATCACGGTCTTGCACAGCTCTTCCTTGAAATGTTTACGTACCTCTGCCGCCACATCCACTGAAAGTGTGTTTCGCGCGTCATACATCGTGAGAACGACCTTTGAAATCCGCAGGGACGGATTCAAATTCTTTTGCACCAAGTCAACAATTCGTCGAAGCTGTGTCAAACCCTCAAGAGCATAGAATTCGGTCTGGACAGGAACCAGGATGTCGGTCGCCGCTGCAAAGGCATTGATTGTTATGAGGCCAAGCGACGGAGGACAGTCGATGAAGACGTAGTCAAAATCTCCCTCCACCGATGTCAACGCCTTCTTAAGCCTCAATTCCCTTGAAATAACTGCTGTTAATTCCTGTTCGACGCCAGCAAGGTCCAGCGTCGCTGGGGCCACGAACAAGTTATTGAAACCAGTTGGCTCTACGATGTCCACCATTGGTGTGTCATTCAGCAAGACGTCGTACACCGACTTTTCGAATTGCCGCCCGTCAACGCCCAGGCCCGTTGTTGCGTTTCCCTGTGGGTCAAGGTCAACAATGAGGACTCGATTACCTTTTTCGGCGAGGGCTGCACCAAGGGAGGTTGTTGTCGTAGTCTTTCCAACCCCACCCTTTTGATTCGCTACGGCGAAAACCCTCATCGTGCTGGCATTCGCCATAAGCCTCTTCTCGGAGCCAAGAAATTTCCGACACTTCGTCGAACCCTGCCATTCAACACGCTTTTCGGCTAGTCGTCAAGTACTCAGGTTTCACGTGAAACAACGTCACCGGATCCTCTTCCTGTTTCACGTGAAACGTTCTCGGAAGACCGAGGCGCCAACCATAAGTGGTGTATTGCGATCAACAGCGAACCTTCGTCTAGGCCCCTATCGACTTGATTGTTTCACGTGAAACAATCAAAAGAGGGGCCGCTTCTTGGGAATTCCCACGTCGCGAGGGAAGGTGGCTGACGTTGTGCGACGTTTGATGAGCACCCTGAACGCTGCGCCGTATCGGACGCGACCCAGGTCCTCATAACCAAGTTCCTGCGGGCCCTCACGGCTCCATCGGAGATCGTCATCGTCGTCGGGTGGTTCAGACACAGCCAGAATGCCGTCGATTTTCAGAAATCGAATTGCGCACTCGGCAACGACCGACGGGGGACCGAAAGAACGCGCTGTAACCAGGTGAAATGCCCCATCGAAGGAGGTCTCGCGTGCGATTTCTTCAGCTCTTCCCGTCACAACTTCAAGTTGCCCTGGTGCGCCATTCCAATGACTTACTTCTTCAAGGAACTTTGTGCGTTTCGTCATCGAATCGAGCAGTACCCCTCGGCAGTCCCATCTCTCGAGTAACACGAGTCCTGGCAATCCGCCGCCGCTACCAAGGTCGAGAAAGTTCAAAGGCGGAGAGTCATGAATCTCCTCCCAACAGTGCGCAAAACCGTTGGCATGTTCGATTTGAGGCTCAATTGCCCCTGGACCCAAAAAACCTCGCGCCCTCGATTCCTCGAGGGCGCGAGAGAGCCATTCCGTGGACATGCGGGGACTACGCCGGGGCGACTACCACAAAGCGACGAGGTTCTTCGCCTTCAGACCTGGTCACAACGGTAGAACTTCCAGTCAAGGCGTCGTGTACGGCCTTGCGGTCGGCTGCTGACATTGGTTCAAGGGCCCGCTCTTCGCCAGTTTCCTGGACCTCTTGCGCTACTTGCTGAGCAAATCGGCCAAGCGCCGCTACTCGACGTTCTCGATATTGTGCGACGTCAACCAAAATTCGGTCTGTTCGACTTGGGCTTTTTGACTGGACTACAGTCCGAGTGACCTCTTGCAGAGCTTGAAGAGTGGTGCCTCGTGGCCCCACGAGTACGCCGAGTTCCGTCGGAGGGTTCGCATTTACCGCTAATTCCACGGTTTCCTCGTCCAATTCTTTCACTGAGACTTCAGCTTTAATGTTCATCGACGCAAGGAGCCCTTCGAGGAATTCCTTTGCGATCGTTCCCTGCTCAGCCAATGAGATTCCTTCAGCCATTGTGTCCTCCTTCATTGAGATCTTCTCTTTACGCGGGCCCCCCTTGGGCGGCTCTGACCTTGGGCGCTTCGCTCCGCCACCCTTTTCCTTGTCTTTTCTAGGTGTTTCCCCGTCGGCAACCTTGGGAGAGCGGGGTTTTTCCCCTTTCGAACTCGGACCACGTGGTCGATCCTCACGACCGCCAGAGCGACGGGATCGTTTGGGCCGGGGGCCAGAGGGCCGAACCCGTGCCCGAACCCGTGCCTCACCTCGAACCCGCCCAAAAAGTCCGGCCTTCGGCTCTTCGATGATCTCTATTTCTGCATCGTCACGATGCACTCCCAGATGGGCGAGCGCTCGATCGGTTGCCTCGTCAATTGATTTTCCAGTGGTTTCTACCCAATCCATGGGTTAACGCGCCTTTCTTTTCCGCTTCGCCCGTGACCGTGTTTGCTGTTGTGGTCGAACGACTGGGGGCTTCGGGGTTGAGGGTTTGGTCGTCGACGGTGGCTTCACCTCGATGGCAGGCTCTTCTTTCGTCTCGGGTGCTGGTAGAGAGCGCTGGACGCCCTTGTGTGGGTTGGTTACGCCGGCTCGGAACATCAAGTCTTGAGTAATTATACGAATACCTGTTGAAATAATCATATAAAGCACGACAGCAGCCGGAATAATGAGATAGAAATATGCGAAAATAACCGGTAGGAACCGTTGCATCATCAACTGCTGACTCGGCATTGCTTGGCCAGTTTTCCGGTTTCGGTTGTTCATCTGCGCCATCTGGAAATACTGAAGTCCCACCGCCACCGCGACGAACACAAAAAACGGGATGGCGGCGATGATCGAACCATGGGAGCTGAATGGTTTAAGGTTCAGATCCATACCAAACGCCTTGATTTGACCGCCCGAGTGGACCAAACTCGTGTACATCTTGGAACTCTTAGGAATGTAACGGGGTTGAGCTTCTAGGACTTTGCCGACAAGTGTCTTATTTGCAAGACCCTTAATGACGCTATAGAGGATGAAAAGGAAGGGCGCCTGCAGCAAAACGGGCAGGCAGCCCCCGAGGGGATTGACCCCTTCCGCCTTGTAAAGCTTCATCATTTCGTCGTTTAGTAACTGGCGATTTTCAGGGCCCTTGTATTTTTGTTGCAATTTCTTTATCTCTGGTTGAAGCTTTTGCATCGACATCATGGATTTTGTGCTTTTGATGGTGAACGGTGTGAGCGCACCCATGATGATCACCGTAAGCATGACGATCGCTATGGCATAGTTCGGGATAATTCCGTAGCAAAACGCCAAAATCCATCCAAAGAGGTGGAAAATTGGCTGAAAAATGCTGCCAATGTCGTGTCTGAGGGATTTCATGACTTCGCACTCCTAGCTTTCCTTGGTTCTGGTACGAGATCCACGCCGTGGGGCCCAAAGGGGCGACACCGGCTCAAGCGACGAAGGGCCATCAATGACCCCCGAAAAGCCCCGTGCCCCTCAATCGCCTCGAATGCGTAGTGCGAACACGATGGGTAGAAACGACAAGGGGAAGGTCGACCGGATGAAAATTCTTGATAAATCCTGATCAAAAATAATATTCCTGACGCGAGCGGGGATGGCTTAGAGGGCACCGGCGCGCACCAGTGCTTGGTGGAGGTGATGATGGAGTTGGTCATATGAAAGGTTTCCTGTCTCAAAACCACACCTGATGAGGTACAAACCAGAGCGTGGTTGAGGGTTAAGGTCGTCTACTAGCGCCCGGAGTTGGCGTCGGATGCGGTTACGGGACACCGCATTTCCAACCCTTCGGCTGATCGCGTACGCCACATCTGGGTATTGAGAACTTTCCTGAGCCACAAAACTTACTCGCAGCGGCCCACTTTGTCCTCGCCCCGTCGGTGTAGCGAAAAGTGCGAATTGCCGTCGGGTTCGAACCCGACCGGGCACCGATCTAGACCGTCAGTTGGTGACGGCCCTTGTTGCGACGAGCCTTTAGGACGGCACGACCGGCACGGGTGCGCATACGCGCACGAAAACCGTGAGTTTTAGCCCTTTTCCGTTTATTCGGCTGATAAGTACGCTTCACAGAATCCTCTTCTCAAAATGTCATGATGCGCTTCGCGGTACCCCCTGGGGGTCGCTGGCGCGCTGCTGGGATAAATCTTACCCGACCCACAGACCCCTTCGGCAAGGTGGTGAAAATAGGTGTATGGTGACTCTCCCTGAGTCCCGCGAATTTTATACTTTCGCCAATTTGGCTTGTGGAAAACGTAGGTTTGGGTCTGTGGAGGAAGATTGTGCAGAGTGGGGAGGAGATCTGGTTAGCTCTTCGAGATTCCTTACGGGGCAACGCTTCTGAGGCTGTCTGGGCTGCTGGACTCAACACACTTCACCTTGTGGATTACCACGACAAAGAGCTCGTCATTGGCGCGCCAAACCAAATTCAGCTCCTCCGGATCCAGCAGCGATTTCTTCCCTTTCTCACCGAGCAGGCCCAACAGTTAGTAGGCGAAGACGTGACGGTTTCGTTAACAGTGAGTGACGTAATCCCTGATGTAGAGCCCGGCAAACCCCTTGAGTCTGCCGCGAATTCAACTCCACCACCAACAAATTTTTCGCCGAGTGTTGACAAGCCCGCGAGGCTCGATCCTCGAATGACGTTTGACTCTTTCGTCCCTGGTTCGTCAAACCGCCTGGCCTTTGCAGCAGCACAGTCGGTTGCGGAAACCCCGGGACGTGCGTACAACCCACTAATGATTTATGGAAACTCGGGGCTTGGAAAAACCCATCTACTGCACGCCATCGGAAACTACGTGCAGGAGAACTACCCCGGTCGCAAAGTTCTCTACGTATCAACCGAAACATTTTTGAACGACTTCATTCGAGCGATTCAGACTCGCACGCAATTAGCCCTTCATGACCGATATCGAGAGAACGACGTTCTTTTGATTGACGACATTCAATTCATGGAGACACGCGGTGAGACGTTTCATGAGGAGATCTTTCATACCTACAACGCACTTCATGGTGAGGGCAAGCAAATAGTACTTACCTCTGATCGTTCACCCCGAGATCTTGCCGGTCTCCAGGAACGATTCAGAAGTCGACTGCTTCAGGGTCTGGTGACTGAAATTGATCAGCCTGATCTCGAAACCAGAATCGCAATACTTCGTTCAAAGGCTGAGCGTGAAGGTATTGGCTTGCCTGATGATGTTGCTGAGTGGATAGCCCAGCGCGTACGCGACAATATTCGAGAGCTCGAGGGTTCGATCACCATGCTTCGCGCGTTCGCAAATTTGCGACAAGAACCTATTTCCTTAGAGCTTGCAAAGAATCATTTAACAAATCTCGGACAAGAACAAATTATTTTGAAACCCGAAACAATTCTTGCGGTCGTATCAGATTTTTATGGATTGTCGGTTGACGATGTTCGTGGGTCAAAACGTCTTCGTCCCCTTGTTCACGCTCGTCACGTCGCGATGTATCTCATAAGGGATTTGTTGGATAACTACTCGTATCCGATGATCGCGCGAATTTTCGACGGACGAAACCACACAACGGTTATCAGCGGCGTCGAGAAAATTAAAGACCAGCTTGCTGTAAATAGCGAGCTCTTGGCGCAAATCAATCAACTGAAGCGCCGTCTACAGGGGGATGGGCGCGACTAACGATGTGTGTGACGTTGGGTTTTGATTGTTGATTACGCGTTGGAAAGTGCTGTTTGTCGCACAGGACTTTAGAGTTGAGTTTTTAGAGTTGAGAGAGTTATTGACAAGGTTGTGTAAATATCCTCTAGTTGAATTTGGTACATAATCAGGTATTTTAGAGCGGAATCCACAATTCCACACCCCTACTACTACTAAGAGTCCTTTACACACACAACACACCGTATCCTCAGCAGTAAAGAAAGGTAGTTCGATGAAGTTCAGATCAGAGCGAGATATTTTGGTCGAAGCACTTAGTGCTGCTAGCCGTGTTGTTGCCACACGTTTCGTTGGTGCTTCGTCAGGAATACTCTTGACACTCACCGGAAATCAACTCGTTGTGACCGGCACTGACCTGGATATCACCGTTCGCACCACCGTTGACGTTGTTGGACACGAGGACGGTTCAACAGTTGTGCCGGCGAGGCTCATTGTTGACGCGGTTCGTTCTTTAGAGGTGGGTGCCGTTACCGTAGCCAGCGGCGACGAAAACGTTGAAATTTCACTCGGACGAGCGAAATTCTCCCTCCGTACATTTTCAGTCGTTGATTATCCAAACCTTCCGCCCATCACCGGCGCACTAACCGCAGTCCCCGCACTTGATTTAATTCAAGGACTCAATCAAGTTGTGCGGGCCGCAGCGAGCGATGACGCCCGACCACTACTGACTGGTGTGCTCTTTACAACCGATGACGGAATGTTGCGATTGATCGCCACCGACTCCTACCGTCTTGCGGTCCGAGACGTTCCTGGAGTGAAGGGGATCGGAGGCACACAAGATCTCCTCGTTCCTGCGAGAGCGCTTCAGGAATTGCAACGCGCCGCCGCGAGCTTGCCCACCGACGCAGAAATCGGCGTCACCATCACCGACGCCGAGATTTGTTTTGTTGTCGGCACAACAACCGTCGCGTCTCGATTGATCGACGGAAACTATCCCTCGGTGTTACAACTAATTCCTGCGAGCTACCCCAACCAACTACGAATCGCCAAAGACACGCTGCTTACGTCACTCCGACGAGCGAAGCTTCTTGCCAAAGACTCAACCTCATCGGTTCGCCTCACGATGAAAGATAAGAACGTCGAGATACGAACCCAGAGTCACGACGCCGGCGATGTCGAAGACAACGTCGACGCGGACTACAACGGTGAGGAAATCACCATTGCCTTCAACCCCAGTTTTCTAATCGACGGAATCGAGGCAGTTCCAGGAGACGAAGTAGTGCTCGAGGTGTCAGATTCCGTGCGACCAGCAATGGTTCACGGCGTAGACGATTCGAGGTTTCGTTACCTCCTGATGCCCGTTCGCGTTCAGTAGCTAGACGACGGTCGTGGGACTCCACGAGCTCACATTGCGTAGTTTTCGCCCCTTCAGCGAACTCATCTTTAAACCCGACCCCGACGCAATCACGGTTCTACTATCACCCAACGGGACAGGAAAAACCTCCCTGCTTGAAGCCGTGTTTGCGCTCGCCACCGCATCGTCGTTCCGAACGAACTCGGCTGGTGACATGATAAAGACCGGCGAGCACATTGCGGAGGTTCATGGCGTCCTGTTTCAACAAGCTCGGCGCGTACAAGTGGATCTCACCCTCACGAGAGGACCGAGGAATACAACAAAAAAGATGTTGGTGAATGGACAACGACCGCGGACCAGAGCATCAATATCTGAAGTACTACCACTCACGGTGTTTACGCCCGAAGGCGTCGACATTGTTCGTCAGGGCCCCGAGCCACGAAGATCCTATTTGACGAATCTCCTCACCGACGTCGATTTGTCAACTGGCGAACACATCGAGAAATTCAATCAAATCTTGAGTCAACGAAACGCATTCCTACGATCTCTTCAGGGCGAATCACCGCGCCTTACGCAACAAAGCGAACTCGACGTTTGGGACGAAGAGTTCTGTTCGGCGGCACAGGAGATCGTGGAGATTCGCATTCAACTTCTCGAGAAACTGAGTCCGCTTGTCACGAGTTATTACCAAGAAATTTCCCACAACATACTTGATGTTGGTGTTCGATACGAAAGGTCATGGCGAGGCGAATTGCGTGATGCACTCCACGGGGCGCTACACAACGATGTATTTCGAGGACATTCAACGATTGGTCCCCAACGAGACGATATTGAGCTAACCCTCGCAGGACGAGATGCTCGTCGTCAGGCGTCCCAAGGCGAACAACGATCGCTCGCGCTTGCCCTTCGGCTCGCGGGCCACGAGTTGGTTCGAAAAGAACGAGGCCTCGACCCCTTGCTCCTCCTCGATGACGTGTTCAGTGAACTCGATCCTTTACGAAGCGAACGATTGTTACAACTCCTTCCCGTCGGTCAAACCCTGGTGACGACAGCGTCACCACTCCCGAGTTCCATGAATCCTGCCGCGGTTGTCGATTTGAGTGAGTCGTTGCTGTGAGTGAGTATCGAGACCAACCACGGACACTTGGTGAACTATTGAACACGCTCGCGGGACGCTTGCGAAAAGTTGATCTTCGGGTGATTGACGATGTTCGCCGTCTCTGGCCCAGTGTTGTGGATCCCGTGTTGGCCGAACACTGCCGGCCAGAGTTCATCAAGAATGGCGTCCTTCTCATCAGCGTCCCTTCGGGAGCATTCGCGCAACGAATCAACTCCGAACGCGAGTTGATTCTCGAAGGTTTTTCTTCACTCGGTACGAGTGCGCCGAGGTCGCTTCGCGCGGTCATCACGGCGTCGTGAACGTCGCGCTTCACCGAGGTTCGTCGCGACCGTTGGGGTTTTGAAGTAGGCCCAAAACAGGTAGGATGATGCAGCCTAAATGTTGTTGTCGGGCGCGCGAAAAGCGCCAAAAAATCGCTACCGAAAGGAATCCTTCGTGGCCCAGAAGTCCAAGGGATCAGCCGGCTATGGAGCCGGTGACATCACCGTACTTGAGGGTCTCGAACCGGTTCGGGTTCGACCAGGAATGTACATCGGGTCGACCGGGCCGGCGGGTCTGCACCACCTGGTCTGGGAAATCGTTGACAATGCAGTGGATGAAGCCATGGCGGGCTTTTGCACGAGAATTGACGTCACCATTCTCTCCGATGGAAGTTGTCGCGTTATGGACGATGGACGAGGGATCCCTGTCGAGAACCACCCCAATTACCCAGGCAAATCTGCGGCTGAAGTGGTCTACACGGTGCTTCACGCCGGTGGGAAATTCGGCGGCGGGGGCTACAAGGTTTCTGGTGGTTTGCACGGCGTCGGCGCTTCGGTTGTGAATGCACTTTCCACCGAGCTCGTCCTCGAAGTTGATCGCGATGGGGAACATCACATTCTGACCTTCAAGAACGGCGGCAAGCCCGTTGGAAAAATGAAAGTGACCGGTGCCGCACCGCGAGGGAGGTCCGGTACGACCGTAAGGTTCACTCCCGACCCCACGATTTTTGAGGATGTCGATTTTCGCGCCCAGACGATACTTGAGCGACTTCAGATAATGGCTTTTTTGAATAAGGGCCTTGAGATTCGCTTCGAGGACCAGCGGAAGGGTCGCGAATTAAAAGAGACATACAAGTACAACGGCGGCATCGTGGACTACGTACGTCACCTGAATAACGCCAAAGAGTCGCTATTTCGAAAAGTTGGCTTCTACGAGCAGTCCGAGGACGCACAAGAAGTGGAAGTCGCGTTTCAATGGAATACGGGTTACTACGAAAGCATTCATTCATTCGCGAATGGAATATCCACGATTGAGGGTGGAATGCACGAAGAGGGATTCCGCAAGGCAATAACCAACGTCGTCAATCGCTACGCGCGCAAGAGAAACCTGCTGAAGGAGAAAGACGACAATTTGCTTGGCGAGGACATTCGCGAAGGTCTCACGGCGATTGTCTCTGTCAAACTCGCCTCACCTCAGTTCGAGGGTCAGACCAAAGGGAAGCTCGGAAACGTTTCGATTCGTTCGCTCGTGGAGCGAGCGACGAACGAGAAGTTGGCGGATTGGCTCGAGGAGAATCCTCGCGAAGGCAGTCAGATTGTCGCGAAGGCGGTCCAGGCGTCACGCGCGCGAATGGCCGCGCGTCAGGCCCGCGACCTCACGAGGCGAAAGAGCGCCCTTGACGGCGCGGGTCTTCCCGGAAAGCTCGTCGACTGCTCCTCGAATGATCCGCGCGAGTGTGAGCTGTTCATCGTCGAGGGAAACTCGGCGGGTGGCTCCGCCAAGGACGCACGCAATCCAAGGAATCAGGCGATTTTGCCGATTCGAGGAAAAATCCTGAACGTCGAAAAAGCGCGCTCCGACAAAATTCTGAAAAACACCGAGATCCAAGCACTCATCTCGGCAATTGGGGCGGGCGTCGAGGCTGATTTCGACGTCTCGAAGGTTCGTTACGACAAAATTATCCTGCTCGCTGACGCTGACGTCGACGGCAGTCATATACGCACTCTGCTACTCACCTTCTTCTTTCGACAGATGACCGAAATGGTCAACAATGGCCACGTGTACGTTGCTCAGCCGCCGCTGTATTCGACGCTCGTCGGCAAAGAAAAGGTGTACCTTCGTGACGATCTTGCCAAGGCGAAGTTTCTTGAAGAGAACCCCAACCACAAGAACGACTTTCAGCGCCTCAAAGGCCTAGGCGAGATGGACTTCGACGAACTTCGCGACACCACCATGGATCCGAGTAAACGTGCGCTTCTACAGATCACCGTCGAGCAAGCTGCTCTGGCCGACGAAGTGTGTTCAATTCTCATGGGTGATGATGTGCCTCAGCGCCGTCATTTCATTCAAACCAACGCGAAGGACGTGCGTTTCCTAGATATCTAGGAAGAAGGATTTATGGCGAAAAAAACACCGAATTCAGGAGCGGACACCCCCGACGACGAGGTCGTGCTCGGTTACGTTGAGCCAATCGAGATAAATCTCGAGATGGAGCGCTCGTTCCTCGAATACTCGATGTCGGTGATTGTGTCGCGGGCGTTGCCTGACGTTCGTGACGGTCTTAAGCCAGTGCACCGACGCATTCTCTATTCGATGTTCGACCAAGGGCTTCGACCGGATCGCCCGTACGCGAAGTGCGCCAAGGTCGTTGGCGAGGTCATGGGTACCTACCACCCTCACGGGGACAGTGCAATCTATGACGCGCTCGTACGAATGGTGCAGGACTTTTCAATGCGTCACCCGCTCATAAGTGGTCACGGCAATTTCGGAGGCACTGGTCCGGACGAAGGGGCCGCGGCCATGCGCTATACGGAATGCCGACTCGCGCCGCTGTCGCTCGAGATGCTCGATTCAATAGATGAAGAGACCGTCGATTTTGAAGCGAACTACGACAACTCGACCCAACAACCAACCGTGCTGCCCGCCAGGTTCCCAAATCTGCTCGTCAACGGGTCCCAGGGCATCGCAGTTGGCATGGCGACCAAAATTCCCCCACATAACTTGGGGGAGGTAATCGACGCCACGCTGCATCTTCTTGCCAATCCCGAAGCGACGCCCGACGATTTAATGGCGTTTGTGAAAGGCCCGGACTTTCCGACCGGCGCGCAGATTCTCGGTCGTCAAGGAATTCTCGACGCGTATCGCACTGGTCGTGGTTCAATCAAGATGCGTGCCGTCGCCGAGATCGAAGAGTCTGGCCGCGACACAAAGATCATCGTGACGGAGTTCCCCTACGAAGTCTCCGTTGAGTCCATTGAGGAGAAGATCTACGACCTCGTGAAGAACGGTGAGCTCGAAGGCATCGCCGCTATGCAAAACGACTCAGCGGGCCGCAAGTCTCGACTGGTCATACGCCTGAAGCGTGACGCAAACGCGAATGTAATCTTGAACAAGCTGTACAAAAATACTTCACTTCAAACCACGTTTGCGGTGAACATGCTTGCGCTCGTCGACGGTGTACCGCGCACTTTGAATTTGGCCCAGGTGTTGATCCATTACATCTTGCATCAGGTGGACGTCGTCACGCGACGAACGCAATTTCGCTTACGTAAGGCGGAGGCACGGGCGCACATCGTCGAGGGTCTATTGAAGGCCATTGACATGTTGGACCAGGTCATTGCGACTATTCGAGGGTCCGACGATCGCGCAGAAGCAAGAACGTCCCTCATGGCGACGCCGTTTTCATTTAGTGAGGAGCAGGCTAACCACATCCTCGATATGACGTTGGGCCGGCTCACCAAACTCGGGCGCGCAGAACTCGAAGACGAGATGATCAAGTTGCGCGAGACGATCGGCGAACTGAAGTCGATTCTCGAAAGCGACGTGAAATTGCGTTCGGTGATTGCCGACGAACTTGCCGAAGTCCGTGACAAGTACGCCGATGGCCGCGTGACGATGATTGTGAATGACCCCGGAGAGCTTGGTCTCGAGGATTTGATCACGGACGAAGAGATCGTGATTACGATGACCCAAGCGGGTTACGTCAAATCGAGCCCCGCCGGCTCATTTCGAGTGCAGGGCCGCGGCGGCCGCGGTGTTCAAGGTGCAAAGTTGCGAGACGAGGACTTCGTCGAGCAGATCGTGCACACCAGCACGCACTCATATCTCTTACTTTTCTCGAACAAGGGAAGAGTCTTTCGACTACGCGGCCACGAGATCCCGATCAAGGAACGGACGGCCAGAGGTACCGCGATTGTCAACCTCTTGAATCTCCAACCGAGCGAGAAGATACAAGCTATCGTCTCGACGCTCGATTTCCCGAAGGACAAGTTTCTGATGTTCGCGACGGCGGACGGCACCGTGAAGAAGACCGCGTTCAGTGAGTACGACAAATCGCGTCGAGAGGGTTGGATTGCGATTCGATTGCGCGAGGGCGACGAAGTGGTCAGGGTCGTGCCCACGAGTGGCGACGATGATCTGATGGTCGTTACCTATCGCGGTATGTCAATTCGCTTCAACGAAGACGAAGTTCGTGAAGTTGGGCGCGACTCAACGGGCGTTCGCGGCATCAAACTCGTTGCAGATGACAAAGCGATTTCGCTCGACGTGGTACGAGACGACGCCGACCTCTTCCTCGTCACTGATACAGGTTTTGGAAAAAGAGTCAAGGTCGAGCGATTCAATCGACAAGGGCGTGGTGGCCAGGGCGTCCGAGCCATTAAATTGAGCGCCGCGCGCGGTTTTGTCGTCGCTGCGTTCATGGTGAATCTCGAAGACGAGGTGCTGCTCGCGTCGAGCGGCGGAGTCCTTATTCGAACACCCGTGCGAGAAGTGTCGTCGCAGGGCCGTGACGCGACGGGCGTTCGAGTGATGAACCTCGACGAAGGCCATTCGGTCGCGACGGCGGCGGTTGTTCCTACAGAAGAGGATTAGGCCGCGGTCCGGCGCGCCCAAGCGCGCTGGAGCACGCTGAGTAATTGGTCGGAACCCTGCGCACCCACAACCATGAATTTCCCGTCGATGAGAAGCGAGGGCACGCCGCTGATGCCGAGCTCCCCAGCTTGGTTTTCGTCGTGCCGCACCTCGTCGACAAACAAAGGACTCACCCACAGCGAGGACGTGTCGAGTATGCCGATATCGCCCGCGAGTGATTCCAAGACGCCGTGATCACTGAGTAGAAGTCCTTCGCTGAAATACGCGCGAAAGAGGCGTTCGTTCATCTCCGCGCTCTTATTCTGACTCGCGGCTAACGCAATGAGACGATGTGCATCGAACGTGTTGCCAGGACGCGCATTGGCGAGCTTCCAATTCATTCCCAGATCCGCCGCTTCGTGCTCAAGACGCTCGTTGAGCGAACGGGCTTTTTCAACAGGCATCGAATATTTCTTCGCGAGTAATTCCGGGAGCGCAACTCCGGGATCGGCGGTGGCACCTGGATCCAATTCAAAGGCGCGGTGTCGCACAACAACGTCGTCACGATGCTCAAAATTTTCGAGTGCCTTCGCTAGTTGCCGAGTACCTAGGTAACAAAAGGGGCAGACGACATCGCTCCAAACATCAATAAATAAGGTCTCACTCATGTCTCAATCGTGCCACAACTACTTGCCTGGGGCAGAATAATTCGATGGCGGCGAGAGAGCTAGATGTGAGGGACGCAATTGCTCTCGTTCGACCCGTGGACACAATAGGGCTGGGTCTCGTCACCTCGACCCCGGCGGGACTTTTGAAAGCACTGTCGACGCGAGATGATTGGCAAGACCTAACGTTGAGCGGAGGACTCCTCTTGGGGGTCTTCGATGTCTTCATGCATCGAAACGTCCACTATCGTGCGAGTTTCTATGGTGGGGGCGAGCGCCACTACCAAGCCCAAGGAGCGGACATCCAGTTCGTGCCCTCGTTCTTTCGTCACTACGGACTTCTGATTCAACACCTGGCACCTCGTGTGATGATGATGCAAGGTTCAATGCCTGACGAGCACGGCAACGTTAGCTCCTCGCTCTATAACGGCGCGCACCTCAATGAGTTCTTGTCGGCCGGACGAGATCCTTCGCGACTCTTGATCGTCGAATGCTCGCCACACTTCCCGCGCACGCTCGCTCTCGAAGGTTTCATCAATGAGATATCGCTCAACGACATTGATGTGGTCGTTCACACCGACGAGCGCCCGACGATACTCGCTGCCGATCCCGGGACGAAAGAGGATATGGCTATCGCGGCGGTCGCGGCGACCTTCGTCAGGGACGGCGCAACGCTTCAAACGGGCATTGGGGCGGTCCCTAATCTCGTCGCCCAAGTCCTGGCGAAGCGCGACGGTGGTGATTACGGTATTCACTCCGAGATGTTTACCGACGGTCTCTTCCAATTGAGCGCCGCCGGCAAAGTGACAAATCGATGTAAGGGTCAACACCCAGGAACCTCAGTAACGACGTTCGCGCTTGGATCTCGCGAATTGTACGACTTTCTTGACGAGAACGTGCGTGTTGGATTTGCTCCCGTCTCGTACGTGAACGATCCAACCGTCATTGCGAAGAATCATCAGATGGTGTCAATTAATTCGGCACTAGAAGTGGACCTCCAGGGCCAGATCATCGCCGACGCCCTCGGCGCACGCCAGTATTCGGGTGTGGGAGGTCACACGGACTTCGTGGAGGGGACGAGTCTGTCGTTAGAGCACACGTCGCTCATCTGTTTGCAATCAACGTGCGTGGTTGGAGGCGAGCGAAAGACTCGTATCATTGGTTCTATGTCCCCCCATTCTGTTGTGACGACACCCCGCCATCTCGCGGGCGTGATTGTTACCGAATACGGATACGCGGATTTGCGGGGTCTCACAGTGAGAGAACGGGCGAAAGCAATGGTTGCTATTGCTCATCCCGAATTTCGAGACGAGTTGGCTGACGCCGCCGAGTTATTGGGTCGCTAGATGCTCATAGTTCGGGATTTGGGAATAGAGATTGGTGCACGCCGTATTCTCGAGCCAGTTTCCTTCACGGTGGGCAACGGCGAGAAGGTTGGCTTGGTTGGGCGCAACGGCGCCGGAAAATCGACATTGTTGTCGGTGTTGCTTGGCCAAACGCCAGAGCACTTGCGTATCAGTGGCACGGTCCAACACCAGGGTCGGGTCAGCCATCTACCCCAAGAACCCGTTTCGGGCGGACTCGGTGTAGAGCCAATTGGACTCTCGCACGTATTGTCTGCGAGAGGACTCGATCAACTGGACGCGGACATGCAGCATGCGCGTCACGAACTCGCGGCAGACCCGAGCGACGGGACAATCGAGCGCTTTACTGCACTCGAGGAGATGTTCCGGGAACGAGGCGGTTACGAGGCTGAATCGGAAGTCGCTCGTCTCGCCGCGGGACTCGGACTTGCCGAAGACCTCCTCTTGGAGGACCTCGATTCGTTGTCGGGCGGCCAGCGGCGTCGTGTCGATCTGATGCGCGTGCTCTATGAGCAGCCAGAAACGATGGTGCTTGACGAACCAACCAACCACCTCGATAAGGCGGCCAAGCGATGGCTCTTCGACGAGCTCGAGCGCTATCGGGGTACGGTCCTCGTTATCAGTCACGACCTACCTCTTCTGGATAAATCGATCGATCGAGTATTGGCGTTGCGAGAGGGACAACTTCGCGAGTACAAGGGCAACTACACCAAGTATTTGGAACAAGAAGAGACGAGACGTCTTGGAGAAGAGAAGCTCGCGTCGCACCAAGACGAGCAGATCAATCGGATGAAGACGCTCGCCGACTCAATGCGCGGTCAAACCGAGTCGCGAGCTCGACTCGCGAAGGTTCTTGATCGAAAGGTCGAGAAGCTCGTAGACAATCGCGTCGTCGTGACCAAGAAGGAAAGGAAAGTCACGTTCAAACTCCCGAGCCCTCCTCGAAGCGGCGACGTCCCAATGACGGTCGAGCATGTTGGCGTGCGATATGGAAGTCTCGACGTCTTGAGCGACGTGAATTTCATCACTCGACGCGGTGACCGAATCTTGATCGTTGGAAAAAATGGCGCCGGAAAGTCTTCATTGCTGCGATGTCTCGCCGGAACGCAGCGTGCGCAAACCGGCCTTGTCAAATTTGGCGCGAACGTCACTGTTGGCTACTTCGCCCAGGAGCACGAA